>Ga0080013_1001036_pt1 | contig 37684 bp, 49 predicted proteins | sample ETNvirenome_6_85_FD_69236 | JGI IMG/M metagenome (GOLD analysis project Ga0080013, IMG submission 69236) | Marine viral communities from the Pacific Ocean - ETNP_6_85 (SPADES assembly) (version 2) | ecosystem: Environmental > Aquatic > Marine > Oceanic | place: Pacific Ocean | collected 2013-06-19 | reverse complement strand
TTATGGAGTATGCCAAAAAATCTTGGGCGCCTTCATAGGTGACGCCTTATATGCATCGTCCGCAAACTTAACGTATAGGAGAGAACAATGGCAAATGGAGCGCAAGGATATTGGCCCGACACCGCGGGCTATGAGGAGCCCAAGGCCCTCGAAGATGCAGAAATATGGGACAGAGAGGTACAGAGGGGTGTGGACAGTGGCCTCCCTCTAGATCAGGCCGAGCTGTTGGCCCGGAACCTCTTGACGAAAAAATATGGCATCACTATGGACGCAGCCGCAGGCGCACATTATCTTTCCCCAGAGAAGGAGACCGGCTGGTCGGCATTCCAATCCGCAACAAGTGGATCGCCTAGGACTGACCAAGGGTGGTCTGTTTCGAAGGGAAAAACTCTTAGTGCTATAGGCAACAAGAAAGCACAAGATAGGGCTAAGCAGGTGGCTAAGCTAAAGGGGTTGGAAAAGGCCCAGTATGATCTGGCAATGAAGCAGGGCCGCCACAAGGACGCTGAGGGTATTCTCTCGCAAAATGAGGACGCGTTAGCACAGCAAGCGCGAACCACGCAGGAGAGAATGGAGGGAGAGCAGCTACTTGGTCAGAACATTGTACCTTCTGGTCCTCAAGCGTTTACGACGAGCCAGTCCTACCAAGGCTTAACCGGGAAAGGAAGGGCATTGGCAAGAGCGGGGGCAGCAGCTCAAAAGGCAGTTCTAAACGCCATTATCTATAACCCAGAGGAGTACGACGAAAAGGTCCGTGAGCGCGATATGCTGGCTGCCTCATTGGGCATGAATGAGGCCCAAATGGCGCTATTACCTCGCGTGGATGACAGAAAAGATTCCCCCACATATAAACAAACGATTGGTGATTTTAGCGATGCTGGATGGGAACTAAAGAAGCTTATAGATGAGCAGAATCTTGCTCGACGAGCTGCCGTAGAAAACTTTGAGCTAGATCTGGGGGGGAGCTTTGAGGGTCGAGAGAAGATGATCGCCGCTATTTCCTTAATCATTGGCAGTATCGGAGCGGGGCTCACGGGCGGAGACAACTTGGCAGCCAAGGCACTGGATAGGCACATAGAACGAGATATTAAGCGACAAATGATTAAACAAAAGGCCAAGATACAGGATTTGGATTTAAATCACGGCCAACAAAAGGAAATGTTTATGTTTGCTCAGAAAGAGCAACTTCAGAGTTATCGGCGCCAAGTGGAGAAATTAGCATTAAACACGGCGGACCTGCGCCTTCAGGATCAATACAAAGTGATGCTGGGTGGGATAGATCTTCAGTTGGCTAATCTCATGCAGGTTAAAACATCATCTACGCAGATCCCATCATCGGATTTGGGCGGCGGAAAGCTGAGTGACGCTCAAAAAGATGCCTCTATGATTTCAGCCGTAACCGTAGATTTGGCAAGGACATATGAAGACGTGGTTGCTGAGGGTGGGGGTTTATCTAGGTGGATCGGGCACTTTGGCAAGAGTCAACCTTGGTTACTCTCCCTTGGTAGAGTGACCGGTTTGATGGATAAACACACATCCACATATCTAAACAAAGGCACGATGGCCGTAGCCAGAATAGTCAAAACACTTCAGGGTTCTAGGCCATCCGATTTTGACTGGAAAAAGCTAGAGACCCTTATACCCGGCACGAGGGATGATCCTGAACTCGCCCGAGCAGATTTTCAGGCCATTATGGATATTGCCGAAGTGACGGCAACTGCTGAGCTGGAGTTCAAGAAGAGATTTGGCGGAAAATCCTACGGGAATAATCCGCAAGGCGAGGAGGAGCGCAGGAGGGATTATGCAAGTAGCGGGGCGGGGAGGAAATTAACTGAAATTGGAACACGCCTAGATGAACTGGACAAACGCGGGAAGCTGGACGCCGGCAATGCCGCGTCTGTGGTAAATCAATGGGCGTACAACCTCGGCGCAGTTGAAAATTGGTAAACTAAATGTCATTAAATCTCCTAAATCTAGAGACCGGAATGGTCGAAAACTTGGAGGACGCTCTCGTCTCCGAGGCCATTTTACGGAAGACCCATATGGCCCTAGATGGGGAGCAGGTAGGGATTCGTGGCCCCGACGGAAAAAGCTATCGGGTCCCGTCAGAGAATTTATATAAGGCACTAAACACCCCCGGCGTATCCTATGAATCGCCAGATATGCTCGATACCCGCAAGTTTGCGGAGGGACCTTTCGGGGAGGTTTCCGCCTTCGCCGCGGGCACCGCCCGATCTTTAAGCTTTGGCGGGTCCGACCTTCTTCTTCGCGCTCTAGGCGGGGCGGACACGGCCAGAGCTTTGAGGGAAGAAAACCCTTGGTCAAGCATTACTGGTGAGGGATTGGGCATAGCTGGGCCGCTCCTTATAGGAGGCCCGATAGGCGCAATTAACGCTGCCGGGACTATAACCAGAAGCGCCGGGGCCGTAGGTAGGTTCGGTCTTGAGGCCAGCAGCGCCGTGCGTGCCGCTAGAACCGTCGGTATCCTACCTCGTTTCGCAGCTGGTGCCGGTCTCAAGGTTGGGCGAGCCGCGCAGAAGGGATTATATAAAAGAGGGTATCTCGCCGGTGGAGTGAGGGAAGCTGCTGCCGTAGAGGGGGCCAGAGCCGCGAAGGGCTTGGAACGCCTGATGGATCCATTTGTCAGAGATACGAATGTTAAAAGGTTTTTTGTTAACCGGTTCTCTCAAGGAATTGCTGCTGCTGTTGAGGGAGGTATTTATGGGGCCGGGATGCTTGTGACCGATGCGGCTCTTTCGGATGAGCCTCTAGACTTAGAGAAGGTGCTCGGAACCCTTGGCGGAACATTCGCCCTTGGCGGCGTTCTTGGTACGGCCATAGGAAGTGGCACACTTCGCAGCATGCAAAAGCGCGGACCTCTAGCGTCTAAGTCTTACCGCAGAATAGAGGGTATACTTCCGGGTCAAGACCCAAGGATATACGCAGTTAAGGCTGTGATGGATTTAAGTGATGATTCCCTACAGGGCTTGGTTAATAAGTACCAAAAATTACATAATGCAGGCTTTGACGGCGAGTTACCCGCGGGCCAGCTATCGATAGCCGATGCGTTAGGCGAGGTAGGGAACATTCTTTCCGACGAGAAGCTATGGCTAAAGGTCAGAAGCTTCTTTGCCAGCCAGCCGGATGACGGCCTAAAGGCCGCGAGTCATGCGGTTAGGCCCCCAGTCGAGGCACTATTCACCCCCGGAGTTCTTCCCCGCATGAAGTCGCCGCAGGAGATGCGCGATGCAGTGAGCGATTTATACACCTACTTGGTTCATAGGCTGGATGTGGTTCCTGATGCAGCCGATGCATTACCGCTGGTCAGAGAAGAGATTGGCAAATATGAGCAAATATACGAAAATCAAAAGGCTGCTCACAAGGCCGACGTAGCTGATTTTGAACGAGCCCGAATGAGCGTTGAGGAAGATATTGCTGGGGAGATGGTTGAGGACGGAATAAAATACCGAGAGCTTACAAATTATGAGGGCCGCGTTGAGCAACTGTACAACCACAAGAAGTCTATCCTGAATACCCTCGCCGCTGCGGGCGATGACATTTACAACGTTGATACCGCTGGTTTTATAAAAGCCTTTGAGGAGATGCGTGGAGTGTTAACCCCCGCCCAGTGGGAGGACCTAGGCTTTACTCTTCTGAATGGTAATCTTCACCCAATGGTTGCAGGCGCACCGGACACCAACATTATGCTCAACACTGGCGACGCCCTTGTGGAGTATTTGCGTAATGATCGTCAAATACCTAAATCTCTGAAGACTAGAGCAAATGCCGCGAAGACCGCAGCGGACAAGGCGGCCAAGGAGAAGATGAAAAAACTCGTTGCGGGACTTGGATTCAAGTTGTACGCACGCAAGAAGACTGTATCCGCGATGATTGAGCCACTTATGGATGAGTCCGCAGATCTTGGTGTGCTTATTGCGCGGGATGCCCAGATGGCCGAGGGCCTCGGGACGATGGGTATTTCTGACCAAATGGCCGAAGCTGCTGCGAGCAGAGTTGTTAAAAATACCTTAAAGAAAAAGAAGATTGATGCCGCTATTAGGAAGATAAGATCTGAAGCTGCTCCAAAAATCCGCGAATGGATGGATAAGGCAATGCACGCCAAGGCAGCTAGTCTCGGTGGTGTTGAGGAGTTATTTGGAGTGTCTCCAATAGGAGGACTTCCTTTTGGTCCAGCCTCCGATATAAGCCCTGCGGGCATTGTGAAGAAAAGCCTAGCGTTGCTCGAGGGTACAGAGGGAACCTCCCTTCAGCGCTCAGTCAGGGCCGTCAAGGCAGAGCTTCGAGCCGGCACCGCCCGGGCTAGAAATCTCGAGAGGCAACTGTCTAAAATGGAGATGCCGGAACTAAAGCACGAAATTGATGAGGTGCCGCGCTACCTTATTGACAAAACAGCGGTGGCGAAGAGGCTGCTGGGCCTAGCGGATGACATTAAGGGCGGCTACACCAGAGGCGTTGTTGGCGACACCACGGCCCGCAAGGTAGAGAAAATATTTGAGGGCGTCACTACTGATGTCGAGGAGGAAATTATCAAAATGCTGGAGGAGCAGGCCAAGCGATTGAACTCGTTACCTGTGGCCCGGTTTGTTGAGGCCAACCAACTGCGCAGACTTATGGACGCCCACATACTTTACAGGGCCGATGGAACCGTTAATCTTAGTGTGGGCGGGCAACAGGCACTCTCCATTACTCGGCGTGAGATCAAAAAAGAGATAGAGGAAAAGCTATACCGCTCCTTTAGGGACAACCTTGTAGAGGAAATAGATGGTGTAGAGATGATGTACAGGGAGCTTATTCCGGTGGTTGGGGACAGACGGACGAAAGCTGTGAAGGCGGCGGAAGCTGCCTATGACGCGCAGATGGGAGCCAACCAGATTATTGATTCGAAGGCCAAGGGGATGGTAAACGAGTGGGCTAATGACAATCTCCTCTTTGGCGTCGTGGCTGATTTGGAAAAGGGTGCCAATAAAAAAGTACGTAATGCGATAGCCGAAAAGCTTAAGCTGCATAACCCTTGGCTTTTTGGAACACTTCTTTCGGTAGCCATCCCGGGAGGGCTCACATCTCATGCGCTCACCTATGTAACGGGTGCTTTGGGAATGTACTTTTTCAATACATTCGGTGAGCAACTTATGGCGGCAGCTAGGAAAAGCCTTTCTCAGAGAAGGGCCTTCCTCAAAAGCATCTCCGCCACACAGGGGTCTATGGACGAGGCAATAGATTCATTATTTTCCCCCAAGAAGTTAGCGTTTAAGACGTATCGTTATAGTGCATATCTCGCAGCCCGACCAGATATCGAGGATGAGTAGTGGAAAAGTTCGATGAAACAACAAAAACTTTCCGCAAGTATCGGGATTTGATAGACTTGGCTTCAGAGAACTTTGAGGACGCAATGACTGCAATGCAAGATCAACTTGAAAGTGTTATAGACGCCAGCCCGGAGGTTGCGGTTGGACTTATGGAGAGGGCCGCTAGGACTGTTACGTACCTCAAGCAGACTATGCCCCGAACCGTTCAGAAGAAGGGCCCATTCTCTAGGGAGGTTCTGCCCAGTGGTGTGCAGATGGCCGAGTTTAATAGGAACTATGAAATAGCTTATGACCCTCGGGCCTATTTTGATGCGATAAAAAACAATAAGGGTGTCACAAGGGGAATGACCCAGACCTTCAATACCGTTTGGCCGGAGCTTGCTATGTCTTTCAAGGAGGAATTTCTGGATGCTTTAGGTAACAAAAAGAGCTTGGATATGCCATTTAATGCCAAGGTAAACCTAGCGATGGTTCTTAACGTAGATACGGACCCTGTTTTAGATCCTACCTTTGTTCTCCCCTTACAGAAGGTACTCAGCGGCGATGGGGAGGGTGGACCGGGCGAAGCAGCCCCAGCACGGGCTAAGGGCGGAGGGCTTATAAAGTCTACGATGAGCGGCCTCGATAAAGTTAAGCTGGCCCAACATACGACAACCAACAACCAACGAGTTAATGAACAACCCAAGCCGTGGAAAACGGCTTAGGACAAGGAGAATAATATGTCTAGTATAACCAACTCACCGGTAGCGTCGCTGCCCTATAAGGGCGCAGATTATAGGGCGCAATCCATTATAACGGTAATGACTGATGGGGATTTATCCGCAGGGCCAACTTCCGACATCTTCTCGGTGAGGGGAAAAGACCGTATTACTGTTTTGGCAGACCTTACTCGGAGCGCCGCTACGGACGTAGTTCTGACTCTGGAGCAGAGCGATGATGGAACTACCTTTTACACTGAGCAGATGAGTGACGACTCAGTGCCACCTCTTCATACATTAGGGAATGCTTCTTACAGCAAAACTGTTTCCGGCAATGTAACATATTATTTTGATATACCGGTAAACGCCCGCTTTGCTCGCCTGACTGCTACCGGTACTTCGGCGGATACGGATACCCTTACCCTCAAGGTAGTTATTGCCGTTGATGGGGGAATAGGTAGATAATGTCATGCCTGAGTGGTTTGCATCGTGGGGAAAGATAGTGACCGTTATGGTGACCACTGCTTCTTTTATGGCAGTCGCGTCACCTTGCAGCACTGGGTACAAGTTCGTGGAAAAGAACGCACATGCACAAGACCACCAGAAACTAGATGGTAGGTTGGGTTCAATAGAAGTAAGACAGGCAGACATGCACGAAGATGTTAAACTAATACTAGATCATATTTTGAGGAGTGAGTAATGGCGAAGAAAAAGAAGGTGAAGAAATCACAGGGGTCGAGGCCCAGCGATAGGGATGCTAAATATCTATTCAAGGCGCTCGGCAAGAGCAGGGGCAGCCTTAAGGACCGACTAGAATCTAGATCGGCCTTACAGTTGGCATTGTCGAGGAGTGGTGGTAGTAGGCCAAGCTCATCTGATATAAAAGAAGCAAAAAAGAGCCTTAAGAAGAAAGTAATTAAAAAACTACAAGGGCCACATAACCCTCGAGCCAAACCAAGCTCACCAACAAGGAAAAGGAAAAAGTAATGGCAAGAACAACAGGGAGAACTGGTGGGTCTGGTAAAAAGAAAACAAAGAAGACAAAGAAGAAAGCCAAGATTTTCATCAAGCCAGAAAACAGAGGCTCTTTAAGAGCGGCCCTTAAAACGCCCAAGGGAAAGAATATACCTAAAAATAAATTAAAGGATAAGCCCGGAGACTCAGCAAGTTTAAGGAAGAAAAAGAACTTCGCAAGAAATGCGTCGAAGTGGAAAAACGCTTAGGAGATTACAATGGGTTGCTATGTATTGGAGTATGTAAAAAATGACACCGCACCTGCGGTAATCATCGAGGTGGAGAACTTTGATTTAAGAGACTTCGTGGTGACGTTTTGCGTAAACTTTTCAACCCCTGATTCCTTTGTTCTGGGCTCGGCCACAGCGGCGGAGGCGGCACAGGGGAAGGCTTACGGTAATCCCCCTGCTCTCTTTATGAGCGAGGAGGGAAAGTTCGCTGCGGAGATTCAGCTCGACAACACCGCTGAGGGTGGAACAATCATTCAAACCTTCCGGGGCTTCAGCGTACGGGTTTTTGAAGAGATTTGCACTTAAAGGAGCAGGCGATGCCATCTTTTAAACTTAGGTCTGGTGGAAACACGTTACGTTTAGATACGTTTGGGTTGGCGAATTTAGAGCGAGGCCCGCAACTCCCTGACGATTTTGAGATCATCGGCATACAGGCTACAAACCCCTTCTCTATGGGTGGGGTTGGTCCTCAAAAGATGATTGCAGATTCTTCGTATGACTTTGACAACACCTACATGCTGGATTACACCTTGGGCACAGATGCCGCAGGTAATGTAATAAGGGAAAAGGTAAACCCTTTTTCCTTTACTCTTCAATTTCCTATACATAAATATTCAGATGTCATCAATATGTCGTTGGTAGTTGGCCCAACCAACCCTGTATTCCAACCCTATATTCCAAGCGGGTATGACGAAAAGCCTTGGGCCGCGAACCTTCACCCATTTTATAATTATCTCATTGTACCAAACGATACCACCCCATTGCCTTGGTTTGACTTATCCACCCCTATAGTTTTGCCCGCAGTAGATAATTGGTCTACGGGGGGAGGTGGGGAGGATATCCTAGAGACAACACTGCCGATAAATAAGTATAATTACGTCTTTCCGAGTTCAAACCCAGATCGGAGGTGCTACTACAACAACGCCAATGCTACTGGAAATCTGGTGTGTCGATTTACCGGACAGGCCACGAGCATCGGGGGTCATGCCATAGCCGCAGGGACAAATCCCTCCGGAACCTATGACGATCCTCAAAACAGCGATCCGGGTGCCTACTTTAGAATTATTGCGGCGCTAGACCCAGAACCCTGTTCCCGGTGGGAGGTTGAGTTTTTTAGGGGTGGACCAGCCGACTTTCCTGTGGGCCAAAGATTGCGTACGATGATTCCGACTCCACTTTCCATCATAGAAAACTCCGTCATGTCGGTTGTAAACTATGTTCACGATATATATAACTTAGGATTCCTGAATGTTAAGATGCAAGCCCCCACGACAAGTATTCATAATCCATTTGGATATGCCCCCAACACAGATATGTTTAACGAGAGCAACCCCCCTTTGGAGCCATTTAAATATATAGAGGCTGCTGCCCAGACCGGGGCGGCTGGAACAGTGGCCGAATGGCTACCCTACATTGCCCGATATGGTAGTGAATATAAAATTATTGGCTCGATAACCTTAAAGAAAGCATAATTAATTATGGCCTCCCCATACGCATTTACTCTGCGGTCCGATGAAAAGAAGATGGTAGTCAAGACGGTAAGTCTGGCCTCACTATCGCCATCTTCTCCCACTAACGGTGCGGTTGTGGCTAGGGGCAACTTCTCTATTGGTGCGCCACCCGGATTCGTTGGAACTCTCGAAACGCCAAACATGAATATGGTAAGTATTGCAAGCAGTGGACTCTTAACACCCGCTGCTCCTTATGCATACAATGCGATACATTGGAAAATAGAATTGGCAATACGCCTGAGTGATACAGCTACGATTGCCTATTCCACCCCGGTAACGACCGCCGCCGCCAGCCTCACTGTAGCGCCCTCGTGGGCAACAGTCGATAATATCACATCGGCCACCGTATCTCATCTAGACATTTATCAATGTCACTTTACAGGGTCGGGAACCGCCGCCATCCAAGCAGCCTTTAATATAATAGTTACAGACGTAGGCAGTGTATAAGGAGAAAACATGAAAGACGGCAAAGATACTTCAGAACATAAGCTGGCGAAAGTAGCCATCATTACAAGTTTAGTGCTGCCGATTTTGGCGGCAATCCTAGAAGTGGTGCAAAATAGTGGGTATGTTGAGAGTCCTCTCACGCTTGCTATATTGGGGGTCGCAGGTACTTGTCTTGCGTCTTTTGGGTATGGTGCAAGCCGCACAAAGCTTAAGGCACAGCAGCTTGCGGTTGATGCACAAGCACTCACTATCCTGCACGAAGGAACCAAGAAAACAAAAAAGTCCTGACCCAGATCGTGGCTGCGCTGGATGAAGCGGAGGCTTTTCCTGAGAGGCGTGGTAGAATGGATCTACTCGTGGATTACCGCCATATGCACTTATTGGTCGGTGCCCGGTACATACACCGGATCGCACACAACCTATCCGCTACCGCAGAGGCTTGGGCCTCCGATAAAGGTTACGCCGCCAGTGGAGGAATCCGCTGGGATTTTTGACGGGTCACCCCTACCTGTGGTTATTTTACCTAACGGGGAGCAGATGGATCTGTACGACCTACACGTTGTCAATCAAATTCGTACTGTGGATGACGGGCGCTATAAGGCCCTATTGTGCCCGGAAAAGATTGTAGTCCACCGGATAGGGCCAGACCTAGATTGCAGACTCAATGATTGCCACTATTGCCAAACAGAACATGCACATACAGATAAAAGTCATAGCTTCGCCCTCCACGTTTGCCGCTGGTTTCAGACACATCCCAAGATTGGGATGACTGGCGGCGAGAACCCGTACCACTTCATCATCGACTTTGACAAGACAGAACAAGCACTTTGTTTGGATGAAGGGGGTGCCCACGCACGTCGGTGGAATGGCAAATCTCTGGCGATAGCTCTACGTGGAGATTTTAATTATAGGCACCCGACACCCTACCAGAAAAGTGCTCTCTATCAGCTCTGCTGCCTCCTCAGCCTTTATTTAGGAGCAATAGATATCTGGGGCCATACGGAGCTTCCGGATGCCACTAAAGATCCTATGAAGAAATGCCCGGGAGGATATCTGAGAATGGAGCAATTCAGGGAGGCAGTGAGGGATAAATTGCGAGGGAAAATGAGGGACTATACGAAAGAGGAGATAAAAGAGATGCTCACATCTTGTGGTATTTCATCAGAGGGTGTATAAGATACTTGTTACCTCTGGCCGCTTAAGGATTTTTACTCTCATCCAGTTTTACCTTGAGCGGCCAAAATTCTTTCCTCAGCAACAATTAAATTAATCGACCTGTAGATGTTAGATCATTGAGCTTGTTACGAGGATCGTATTTCCCCTTATTCATATAAATCCACCCACTCTTCTTTGGTATATGAGTTCTTGGGTGCGTCGAGCCACTCATCTTTAGCTACAGACAGTGCCATTGAACGGCGAATATCTCCCCTACTCTTCTCTTCCTGTTCAACCCACATCACAAGCATTGGCATAAGGTCAGAGAGCATCAGGGTTGCGGTTGCTTCTTCACGATCGTCACGACAAATAGCTATGGGCGTTCGGTAGTCATCCTCTTTCCGGACATCTCTGGCGATGAAAGCCTGCCTCAGAGCACGCTTTATGTTGGTCTTCTTCCCGCGCTTCGCTTCAATCCAGAAGTGTGGCATCTCCACATCGGGGCAGTCGCTGCCGTGGCGTGTTTGCCCAAGACCCCTCTCAACGGTGAGGTCAGGGAAATGTTTCCTAAATAATTGAACGAGTTCTCTCTCATAGTTATGACCTTTATTTCTGCTCATCGCACCACCCATCGGAATTTCCTTTCAGCTCGCTTACGCAATCTAGTTCGGGGTTATAATATGTTTTTCCATCGTATATCATTTGGCGAGCACATCCGAGGACAAAGAACCGGACGAGCATCACGAGGACTACGACCACTAAAAATCTTTTCATTAGAATCTCACAAATTTATCTATGGGGAAATGGGCCGCGGGCTCAATGTCATCTCGGTCCCTAGTGTTTTTTGTGCGCGACCCCCATAGTATTGTTGCGTCCTTCATGTCAACGCGCATCCACCGCAGGTCGTCATCCCACATCACTGCGATGAAAAATGGTATGCTTGTGGTGTCAGCCATTGTTAGGCCATAGATAATTTTACCTAGACTGAAGAGAGCCGTCGGGTAGGTTCCAAACTTGTGGTGGCGTCTTTTAAACTCGACCCATCCAGTGATCTCCTTGGTACCCTTTCGGCACACGGCGAAGTCCAAGCGATAGGATATGGGTAGTTTATAGAAATCATATTGGCGGGTGTACTTCTGCGTGAAAAGTTTTTCATTCTGGAGGTCCTTTTTCGTTTCGTAGCGCGGCCTCATGTTCTCTCCACTCTTCTTGTGCGTTGTTGATCTCATATTGTAACTCCTCTAGCTCTTCAGAATCCAATTCTAGGCGCACCTCGAGTTTACAAATCTCTCGATATATAGACTTAAGCTTGCGACTCAACACGGTATTGTCCCTAAGAAGATTTTTAAGGCGGGCCTTCCTCCGCTGTTGCTGGCCCCGCAGCCTTTGCTGGTGGATCCAAAGTTTCTCTAATGATGCCACGTACCTTCTCCAAATTTTCCTCTGGGCTACCCTTGCACTCTTGAGCAAGTAGCCTTTGTCTTTCTGCAACCTCAGCCAAAAGCTTATGGCCGGGCCCCGGGGGTAACCCGGTTTCTATTTCTCTGGGGTTATCCTTGTCAAATGTACCCTGCAAAGGGAGCAGTGCATCAGGACTCAGCTTGGCGCCGTACATAACCACATAGTCGGCAATAAATTGTCTACGAATAAATGACTCAAAATGCTCGGCGGGCTGAGAACAGATTCTAGACCACCCGCCCTGATTGCGAATTGTCGCGTTGATGATAGGATCGTCAAAGTCTACGCAAGAGTAACCCCCGATACTCTTCGCCGCCCGGGAGACACAACCCCACGCGAGAATTGCTCGCTCTTCAGGGCTCATCTCCGATTTGGTTAGGATGTCGAGGAACTCGGAAGGCTTCGGCATCCATTTGGAATGCTTAACATGCTCCGAGGCCGCAACTGAGATAAGGTCTATGCGGTGAGTTTTCAGCGCCTCCCAGAAAAGGGTTATGGATACGCGAGAAAGCTCCGCGTTATATAAGTCTGAAAGTCCAGTTAAGATTTGTAGAAATTGTGGCTTGTCCTTGTTTGTCATTGTGTTACCCCCCTGTAAATTTATATAATGACTCCTCGTTATGAAAAATCTCCTTAACCAATTCACCCTCAGCAAGGACGCTTAGGCCCTTGGCTACCCTCGAATTGGTCATGCTTAAATAAGAAGCAAGCTCCGGTAAACTCATCGCTGACTTGTTGTCTACTAGAGCCATCAAAATGGTAGCGGTGTCCCTCCCGTAAAATGGTCGGTACTTGTGGTACGCATCCATACCGCGCTGCGTCATCTTTATACTCATCCCTCCTCACGATAATGTAACAGGTGGTCCGCCCAATCATATGCGCCACCCGGATTAGTCAGTGTGCCCTCAGGACCCTTGACGAGATAGATAACCGCAAGCACGTCACGTAACCCGATAGAATTAATAGGGATATCGTACAAATACCCCTCAGGAGCCTCATGTGGCTCTGTGGCGATCTTTTCATAGTAACTCATCTCCTACTGTCCTCCTTGTGGTTCGCGCCTTGTGAGCGCCATTCTTACGCTTCTCAGCGTGTATTCTGTTGTGACATCCCCTGCACACCCAACGTACGCTGAGGAAGTCTTTTCTTTCGTATGAGTCATGATGTCCGTCTGGTCGGCACTTTTCCCCACATAACTCACATCGGTTTGGTCGCACAAGGAAGCCAAACTTAACGGCGAAGGCGACGGCCCTTTGCGCTGCGGACTTCTCTGGGTTTTTTCGGCGCCACTCCCGTACCTGTTCTCGTTTCTTTGCTTTGTTTTTCCTCCAAAGTTTTCGGCGAGATCTTCGGGTACACTCAGCGCACTCACTTCGCCACCCATCCCGCCGCGAGGGGTTCCGGTGAAACAGATGAACTTCCTTGGTCGCGCTGCATATCTGGCAGGTCTTCGTCATCCGAGAGCCAATCCTGCGCCGCGGTGAGAGTACGGGCAGTCTTTGGTTTTAAGGTAGACGTTTTCGGTCTGTCAAAAATCGCTATGAACATATCGAGCTTCTCTCCAGACCTAACCACAAGCTCTAGCTGTAGATATTCGGTCTTATGTCTATTATCTCCGAGGTGGAACGGGCTCATGTGCTGACCGTCAATGGCTCGGCATATTTCCTCATAGGTATAGCCTTCAAGGAGGCGAGTTTCGATCTTTCTGTAGATGCTTGAATTTTTTTTGACGCTACGCATTGCCTTGGGGTGATATTTCTGATAATGAGATATTATATTATATATAGTACTGAATGTACCCTGATTTATATTACTCTTTTCCTTCAAACATTCTTTTTTTTCTTTTATCTTACTTTTCTTTTCTTTAATTAGTTTTTGGGCTCGTAGCAGCTTGGCCATCGCAGCCTCCACCAGAGCGTCTACCTCGTCAATATTTTGACACATTGTTACCTCTTTAGATGTTCTATCTCGTCTCTTAATTCACGTAGTATGGTCTTAGCCTCTCGCCGTTCTTCGGCAAGCTGGGTACGGAGCGTCCGATAGGCTTTAATCATGTAGAGCATATCGCCCGCTGCATTCTTAAGGAAGTCACCGAGTTCATCGGTAACGATGGCGTCATTACCATTGATAAGGATTTGAAGCAGGCATCTTTTCTTGCCATCGATTCGTACTCCGGTGTCGATCTTTCTAAAATTCAGCCAGAACGCATTCGAGCTGTTCATCCGGTCCTCGATCGCAATCAAGCGGTCTTTTATTCCTTTTGCCACGCCTGAATCTTGCCTTTCCAGCTCTAATTTGTGCGAGAAGTTCTTCGCGGGAAGAGGGGAGGAGTTTTTCCTCCCCCCGCCGCTGAAGCACCCACGTTCTACGACTTGTCGGAATTTTGCGGTGGACATATTTGACCGCCTCTTTAAAATTCCTGCAACTGAACTCCAGTACTGTTTCCGGCTCACGTACGTCGTTTTCTAACTGGTAATATACTTCAAAATTCATGTGACCGCCAAATTCTGGTTAGAACGGTGTACCGCCCATTGATTCTGGAACTACTTCAGACCAATCTCTTTCGTCGCCGCCGGCCTTACTTGCGATGTAGAATCGCACTTTAGGCCATTGGTTTTCCTTATCTGGGTCTCCAACAAATGCTCCCCTTCCGCCTAATCCAATGATATCGGCAGTATCCTCGGGTTTATTGGCCGGGTCTAGGCCAATGGATTTAAGGAATGCCTCATATCGAGGCTTTGCTGGCTCGGTAAAAAATACCCTCTCATAACAGGTGAAAGTCTTCCCACTGTTGTAAACGCCCTCCAGCGTGAGGTTAATCCCCTGTTTTCCGGTGCTATAGGTTGCAGCCTCGGCTTCCCTGACACTAAAGTCATACTCTCCGTCCGGGAATATGAATTGTTGTGCGCTCACCTCAGTGCTCTTGTCTTTGAACCCGTCTGGGTAGGTTAAGTTTCCCATTTATCTCTCCACTCTCTTACTCATTAGCCAGTTGACTAGCGAGTCTAATTTGGTTTTGCCTAAACCGGAGAAGGCGTCACCTGTAAAGGTTGGCTTCATCGGTAGACCTAATCTGTCTGCTACAATTTTTTTATCATCATCACCAACATGCCTATAAAGCTCGACGGCTCGGCTAACGAGGTCCCCGATTACGTCTTTCTTTAAGGCTGTGGCATAGGAATTATAATCAAACAGGACTTGGCTTGGCATCTCGTACCCCGCTCGGCTTTTGACTATTCTCCCGGGTTCTGGTTCGAAGTACATCCATCTCTCGGAGCCTGCTGAAATAGCCTTCACTTTTTCACCCTCCCTGCTCACAGTTCGAACCACACTGGTAGCGTGAGCAATTTGGTCAGCCCACGCTGAAAGGACTGCCCACGTTTGTCTCGGCACATCTGCACCGTAAGCAGTATAATCGCTACCGAGCGCATTTGCGACTTTATGCTGGCCTGTGTGGGCGCATAGAATCACCATCATTCCATTATTCTGTAGTTTATCTAGGTGGTTAAGCAGTTTCTTCATCTCCTGAGCAACTGCAAAATTCCCCTTTCCGAAGGAATTGAATCCTTCCTGCCCACGGCTTGCATTCCACACTCCGCCGAAGTCTCTCTTACAAACAAAGTCCTCGCAGAGCGTGACGGCCTGATTAATAGTATCTACGGCCACCGTCGTGCGGTCATGACCACTACCTTCGAGAATGCCAACGCATTCGATAAGATCTCCCCAGCTCTGACACACTCCCGTATTTGGTAGACGGTAGATGTCGAGACCTTGAGCCCCGGCCTCTGTAACGACCAGTATTGGATTCACGGCGCCAGCCGCAAATGTTGTTTTTCCTACTCCCGGGTCGCCATATAAAAGCAACCTTGGTGGTGGGATGTCACTGCTGACCATTTTAATTTCAAAACGGCTCATTTTTTACCTCCTGATTAAGTTCTGGGTGCAGGTCTTCGACAAGCTCTAGATGACCACTGGTCTCGGGAGTGTCTACTCCTACACAAATGTTAAAATACTCGCAATTCCGGCCATAGCTCCAACATGCGTTCGAGTTACGTGGATACCGGTTTTGCTTTTTGCTCTCATGCATTTGGGCAGCTACAAAAAGAATATCCTTCAATGCTTCTTCATGTTCCTGCTCAGTGCATGTGATAATTTTGCGGATGTATTTGTCCTTGTTGCCTATGTAGTCCTGCGCTAGTCGCGCCCTATATTCGTCTAGGGTTTCCATCAACGATCTTTTGCGCTCTGCAAAATCCTCCTCTGGTTCGTCCTTCCTGCGTCTGGGCCGGGGGATTTTCCCGGTAGACTCGTCAGCGCGGTATGTTGGGGCAGAGTTACTTTTGAGGATGACATCATACAGAAGGCCGCAGTCCTCGCCGGTCATGATACGCACCGCTTCTCGGTACAGCACTAGCTGTGGATTCATCGCTGAGGCAAGCCTAGAGAAATAGCCATCGTCAGCAAACTTAGCGGTTTTGTGTTCAATAAGAAATTGCTTACCATCCGACCTGCGTCTAGCACGCGCATCCATTTTTCCCGCGAACTGGATACCACCGATCCTAAGGTCGAAGCTTTCTTCAACCCCTAGTGGCTCCCAACCGTCCAAGCTATATTTCTCATAATATCCCTCGACGTAAGCTAACACTTGCGCCAAGAATATTTTCCCTTCTTCTGAATAAAAGAACTTAGAGCGCTCCTCAAGCAGGGTGCGTCTAGCATCGCGCCAACTGGTACTCGTCCAAAAGAGGTCTAGACCCCGATGCACGAGAGTGCCTATTTCTAGGGCTTCTGCGGGTGTTTGGTCACGCCAACCCTTGATATATCGCCATTGATAGCGACGGGGGCAGGCCCGATATAGACCGAGACTAGATTGTGTTATCATGCATTACCTCTCTATGACAAATAGTTCACTTTTGCAGTATGATCAACAGCAAAAGTAGTAGAAACCCGAAGCAAAGTACGTTCGTCATTTTAGTCTACAGTTCTTTAAATTCCCGGATTAGTCTGTCGAGTTCTATAGTCGCAAAGTTTAGATCGTCATCTACAGAATGGCCGAGCGCCTCGAGTGTGGCGATTAAAGCAGCGATCCCCGTCTGCCCTAAAATCAGTCCTGAAATGATGGCGTCTTGCTTTGCAATAAACCAGCGGTCTCGACACCTCTTGCGATATTCCAGACCGGATAGTTGCTCAATTTCGCTATCGTCTGGCGTGTAAATTAGATCGTTAAGATTTTGTTCATGTTCTTTTTTTCTATATAGTTCGCTCATTCTTGTTACCTCTTTGTCCTTTTTTGTTGTTAGTATGACTCGTATCCATCGAACCATCTGCCTACTTTGCGTGTATAGGCCCTTTTCTGGCTGGATGTGCAAGTGCTAGAGCTTGTCTCAGGGTCCCGGCAATGGGATTGTGCTTCCTCAAGTGTCAACCCGCTATCTATAACGCGCCGACTGCGCCCTGAGTCCTCATACATTCTTATGATTTGGTATTTTTCCATAGTGTCACCTCTTTTTTTAAATGATTTGATCGCCACTCAGCCCGACCTCGTCTAGGTATGCAACGATACCAGACAACACCGACAGCTCTATGATGTTGAAGCGCGGCGGCAGTGCGTTGGTATCGGCTTTTTTGGCTAGCCAATCCATCACGCGCACCCACGCAATTTCCACATCTTCTACGTGGGGAGCGTCCGATACCCGCTCTCCGACATAGATTGAGACATATTCTTCGAGCCTATTCATGCTCTTGGCGCCATATAGGGTACGCAGTCAGGCCGAAATAAAGCTCCGCTATCTCGGCGATTAGCTTTCTACTCTCACCACCGAGCCATCGACCGGCGCCGTCGCCCCAATCGTGGAACCTGAACTCGATTCGGTGATCCCCGTCGTGGAACCTGAACTCGTCTGCGGGTCCGCCCCAAGATAATTGCCAGCGCCAATACCCGTCTGGCTGGTCTTCGAAGGTCTCCGGCTCTACATAGTCGAAGCTCAGCCCATATTCGTCTAGGGAGCCCAGTTCTTCGAGCGTCTTAGCGTCTTCTGGCTCTTCAAATAGCCGGCGGATGTCTTCTATTCTACTTGCTAGTGATTCATCAATTCGTTGTTCACATGTTTTTTGTTCTTGTGTCATAATTTGTTACCTCAAAAAAAAGATTAATATGCTAGGCCATAGGAAACGGCCCTAAAAAATAGCTCTTTATAGTATGGATCTTTAGTATCCCTCTCCCGTTGCCAGCGCTCCGATCCTCCTAAAATAATCTTGAGGGGGCCGCTCCTGTAGTTTTCTGGCTCATTACCATAAGCCGTAGCATCGGAGACCTCACCGGGAAGTGAACAGGCGCAACTACCGCAAACGCCCAGATCAAGTTTTCGTCCGTTGCTATCAACAATGCTGCCCAGATAGTGGCAATACTCCCAAAGGTAATTCAGCTGGTTGGGCCAATAAAGACCGGAGGGTGTTGGTGCGTTCGGCTTTACAAACTCAAACGCATTAAATATTTTAGTGCTCTTTGCTACCATTATTTGTTACCTCTTTTAATGGGCGCCCGGTTAAGGACGCCCGGTTAAAATACTAAAATCGCATAGGCATTAAAACCAGCTGGATCGAATTGGTCCGGCTGACAAGATCGCCTTTAAACTCTCCACTAATGGATTCCACTGGTGCTTCAATAAGCATAGGGCCGTCGTCCCGGCTAAACTGTAGCTTGCAAGCTTGACGGCAACCTATCTTCTTTAGGTAGCCTGCAAAGATCCCAAAGTATTCTGGATTCAAGCCAATGCCAGAGATCGGCGTAAAACTATGAGGAACCACCGCGTTATAGTCTGGGAAGTTATCGCGGACGGTGGCCTGTTGCTCATCTCTATAGGTGTGGGTGCCGTTGTGGACGCTAAACGATATTGGATGCAAATAGTCATTATAATCGTCTCGAATGGTTGGTGAGATCTTTGTCAAAAGAACGCGATCACCCCTTTTGGGCTTGAGACCTTTTAAGATCTTCCCGTCCAGCCACGTCCTAACATCCGCAAGCCTGTCCTCACCTTCGAAGGTGCCCCGAAACGTGACGACCTCATTCTTTGCGGCGCTGGGTTTGAGCGCGGGAAATTTCCTATTCTTTGAGAATCGACCTTGTATGGGGTCAAGCTTTACTAAAACCAGATAATGGCCGTTTGTAGCGCAAGCCTCCAAAGATCCATCTTTCTTGAATAGGACGCTCACACCTTTGAAATCTGGACGTGCAATAGAGCTACTCGTGCCCAGATCACAGAATCGCCAGAGTTCGACCACTGATGGGGGCAATTCCAACCCCTCGATCGTCACTAGTTCGGGATCTACGGCATATTCAGACGTAAAGACTTGGGCCGGTTGTGTGGATGTTTGTTCTTGTGTATTCATAATAGTGTTACCTCTTTTGTTAGGCAAATGCCCGGACGCGCCAAGCATTTGCCATTGAAATATGTTGTTATTCTATTGCCTTGGGAGGGCGTGAAAAACGCGTAACCTTACCAGCCTTTACACTGGCCCATTGTTGTTTACTTGTTCAAATACACGTATCTATCGCCCTTTATACGGTCGATTTCCTTAATCACCCGGATCGACTTGCCATAATTGCCATAAAGCGCATTATTTTGGCGCACAGCATCGCTGATGATGCTATCGATGGAGAATGTGCCGTCATGCGACGCCACTGGCGCCCCGTCGGCGTAGTGCGCACTATGCTGAATGCTCACTAGTGAAGGGAAGTTCTTAAGCATTGCTTTTCTAACACTTCTTTCGGGTGACATGCACAAATTGCATCGCAAGCGTGCTTGAGCCCTGTTAACTAAGTCTTGATATGTCATTGTTTTCATCCTTGTTTTTGTGGGCCTTAATTGGCCACATCGTGAGTATATACGGCTCCACCGGTGGCGCAAGTTATCGGCACCAAAAAAATAGAATTGACAAGCAATAAGTACGTATGGCAACGTATGGTAGTGTATTGTATGGCGACATATGGCACATAGGCTGATTTAGACAATTCAAGAGCGAGTTGTAAAGCGAGAGTGGCGAAATGATATTTAGAATAGACTATATCAAGTATCATATCGTGGCTTTACTACATTCAATTCAGTACAGTAACTATCTTATCCCAACTATAATATACTCAGACACCTATCGTCTGAATACTATTCCCGCAATACTATATCCGATACACTCGCTTCACTATATTACATTCAATATACTTAAGAATATCAGGAATATATTCAATGTAATCACGCAATTATACTCAGTATATTCTGATAAATCTGGATTTAAAAAAAGTTGGAAACGGGTTTGGGGGGGTTCTAACTCTTGAATACGGATACATACCAGTCACTAATATTTTTTACGGCCCTCTTCAAAAGGAGGGGGTCTTTTATCTAGTTACCCATAAAGGAGAATTTCATGTCAGAGAATCAGGAACAAATAAGAAAGAAGTACACTGAGCTGTGTACCCAATTAGGTCATGTAGAACAACAGCTTATGAACTTGCTCAACCAAAAGACTCAGATTAAGACCCAGATAGATGGTTTAGAGATTGGTCTTATGGTGGTCTCTCAGCTACAGCCCGTTGAAGGTCCGGTTAAAGGTAATGAAAAAGACGACTCAGAACACGCTAGTGCCGCTTGAAGACCGTCCCGCCATCCCTAAATATGATTCGAGGAGGCAGGAGCGAAAAGAGCATGACGGCTTTGAGAAGGCCACTAGGCGCCATATGTCAGCAATGCGGGTACTGCCTAATACGCAGGCCCTCGTTGCAGATGCTATGTCGGTTTGCCAGCTCGAAATCTCTAAGCTTATTGGAAAGACTTCAGGAACACTTTCCACCCTAGCACCTGATGACTCTAAGCACTTCATGCGTATGGGGAATCTCCTCAAGACCCTCGCCACTTTGGAGGAGGATATGGAGAAGAGGACCCGCGTGGACCGCTTAAGTGACAAGGAGCTGCGAGGGGAAGTGAGGAAGGCACTCGTGATGATGAAGAGTGACGAGGAAGAGGTTGGATAATTTTTTCCAGAGATTGAGAAAGACCGGCATGTGCGTGAATGCTGGTTGGTGCGTATTTGATATCGTAATCGACCACCCAGTAATGGATGACGAAAACCACAAGTGTTTTTCTCATGTTGATTTCGAGACCCATACGTTGACAATCGATGGAACCCTGAATGAGGAATGTGCCAGACAGAGTTTCCTTCATGAAATCTGGCACATCCTCTGGGAATCCGTAGGATACGGACAACTATCCATTGAGGATGGAAGCATTAAATTGAATAACGAGCACATAACCGAAAGCGCAACCAAGGCGATTATATTATTTAATAAGTTAAACAAGGAGTTATGGGAACTTGTCTGGGCTCCTACCCCTCACTGCGCCCCTGCGGGAGATCTTAATGATTGGTGATAAAGAACTTCGGAAGAGGCTAAAGCCACTTCCTGCGCGGAAGCTAAGAGCTTCCTTGCCGGCGAGGGCCATATTCATGTTTAGGAGGTCTGATGTGAAAGTAGTATCTCTGAACCGTTACCGTATATATAATATATACAGTGAACTGAAAAAGCGCGTCAAGCGACTTTTACGAATGTTGGTGGGCGATGAGTAGCGCTGCCAAAAACATGAAGGAAGACCTGCCTGTACGCATACGGGAAGCCATCCAGCCAGACATGCCATTTGTCTATAGCTCGTGGCTTAGGCAACATTCCTACTCAGCATTCGCCGCAGGGATACCAAAGGCAACCTTCTTTTCCAACCATCGAAGGATTATTAGCCACCTAGTTCAAAAATCGGATGTCTATATTGCCTGCGACCCAGCAGACATTAGCATCATGTACGGATTTATCTGTGGAGAAGCCCAAGAATGGCCGCTACTACACTATGCCTTCGTTAAAGGGAGGTTTCGCCGCTATGGTATCTTTAAAATGCTGCTCAAAGAATTAGGCTGGACTCCAGATAAAGAAGTGGTAATGTCGCACTTCTTCTGTTCTAAGCCTGTATATATCGAGGGGAAGGCAATGATGTATAATCCCTACATTTTACACAATATACAAATCGAGGTTAGCCAATGATTAGTTTGAAAACTGTTAGGTTCTTTGAGCCTGTAGCCATATCGTCGAAAAGACCAGAAACATTTATAAGGCTCAACTGCTCTAATCCACCCATATCCTACATATCCCTACACGAGTGCTATATATTTATTCACTGCCAAAACGTGACCACGGTTGCGCCTTTATCAAATGTCTCATTTTTTGAAACAGTGAACGAACCAGCTATAGTCGAGTTTGGGGGGGAGGACCCAAATGCGAAGAAGGAGACTACAGCGGATAAGGGAAGTAAGGGAGCCGGCAAGAAGGGCAAGGCTTCCTTGGGATAGGTTTTTTAATTGGGAAAATGGACAAGTTTATATACCTGTAAAGAACTCAAAAGATGTCGAAAAGTACGAAAAAGACAACTAGCAACATGAACGTCCTGAAGGCCCGGACGGTCTTAAAGGAATATACCAAGCGCTTTGGTGAGCTGCCGCCCATCAAGAAAAGCATAGCGCATACGGAGAGGTCTACTCAATTCTACAAGGATTGTTTTCAGGAGCAGATTGATTTTATTTCAGACCCATCCAAGCTCAAGACAGCACTTTGCTCAAGACGAGCCGGGAAAACACATTCAGCCGCAGTATATTTATTAAAGGAAATGGTGGAAAACCCCGGCTCTGAGGCTGCCTATATTGCTCTTACTCGCTCGAATGCGAAGAGGGTTATGTGGCCAAAGATCAAACAGCTCAATCAGCAATATTCTCTCGGTCTACACTTCAATAACTCAGAGCTTTTTTGCACCTTCCCAAATGAGAGCGTAATCTATTTAACAGGAGCTAATGACCAAGCTGATGTCGATAAACTTAGAGGATCTGCTTTTCGTCTCGTTGTGCTTGATGAGTGTGCGTCTTTTGGCCGACATATGGATGAGCTGGTCGAAGAAGCCCTAGAGCCTACCTTGGTCGACTGCGACGGGACCCTATGCATGATAGGTACGCCTAACGCTTCTTGTTCAGGAATCTTTTATCGGTCCACAATGGATGAGAAAAGCGACTATTCTGCACATGCTTGGACCATTATGGAGAATCCCCATATCCCCCACGCGAAGGAGTGGTTAGATCAACGTATGGCGAGGCGCGGGTGGAATAGCGATCATCCGGTCTTTATGCGGGAGTGGCGGGGCCAGTGGGTACGTAGCGCAGATTCTCTTGTCTACAGAATGTTCGAGGACAAGAATATTTACGAAACCCTCCCCGTTGAGGATTTCGATTTTGAGTATATTCTTGGTGTCGACTTGGGTTTCGAGGATGCAACTGCATTCACTGTCGTAGCATTCAGCAGAGACCTTCCCCTTCTCTATCTCGTCGACGAATTTAAGGCCAGTCATATGATACCTACAGAAATCGCGCAGCATATCCGTGAGCTGACGAATATTTACGAATTTATCAAAATCGTTGTCGACACGGGCGGCCTTGGCAAGAGCATTGCGGAGGAGTTTCGTATCCGCTACCAACTTCCCATCACCGCCGCAAGCAAATACGACAAGTTCTCCTACATTGAGCTTCTTAACTCTGATCTCGCCTCCGGTTTCATTAAGCTTCCTCGCGGCAGCGGTCTGGAAGACGAGTGGAGGCTCTTGCAGTGGGATGAAAAACGCCAGAAGGAAAGCGAACGTTGTGAGAACCATTTGTCTGATGCCTTTCTTTATGCTTGGCGTGAATCAAGACACTATTGTAGTGAAGAATTGATCAGAGCGCCAAAATACGGGACTCTCCAGTGGTTCGATGACGAGTGTGAGAAGATGGAAGAAGATGAATTACAAAGACTTGAGCAGGAAGAAGACACCGACGATTGGTGGGAAACGGAGAACTTACAATGAACCCAAATGAGCTAAAACAATTTGTAGACATGATGAAGGGGTGCGGGGTTGGCGAGTTTGAATTTACTCGAGACGGTTTTGATGTGAAGGTTAAATTCTTACCAGAGAAAATGATTCGACATGACGATCTTGATGATTTAATAGTCGGAGAACCAAAAAAGATGTCCGAGGATGACTTGCTATATTACTCGGCGGAATAGGAGAATTAGATGGCAAAGACAACAGGTGGAACCGGCGGTAGTAGCAGGAAAAAGAAACCGCTTTATAAGAAGCTAGAGAAGAAGCCAAAGCAAAAGGCGAGAGCAGCAGTTAGACACGCAACGAGTGTGCTATTTTTTGAATACCCTCCGGCCAAATCATCTAGGCCCGTTTCCAAGATTGCCGCTAAGGCTATCGGCCCGACACTAAGGTATGAGCAAAATAAGTCTAAGCCCGACTATAAAAGAATTGATGCCCTGAAAAAAAGGCAGAAGTCTAAGTTTAAATCCCCCAAGAAGAAGGTGAAGTAATGGCAAAGACAACAGGTAGAACCGGCGGCAGCGGATACGGAAAGAAAATGCTCGCATTATCTAAAACGGCAAAAAAGAGCAGAAAAACCGGAAAGCTTATGGTTGGTCTTTGGGATCAACTAGCGGCGCAGGCGGAGGACAACGCGGAGAGAAAACGCGACAAGATGATGTCCGACGATCTAAAGCAAGCCCGCAAAAGAAAAGATCGGGCGGCTACTCCGAAGTCCATAAGAAGACCTATAACGGCCAACGAGAAGGCGGATGAGTACCACAGGAAGCGGATGCAATTAAAGGAAGACATGAGGCTTTTTCTGAGAGGCACCGTCAAACACTCGACTGCAAGAATCAAGGCAAGGAGAAAACGAGCCGATGAGATTGTAGGCATTGTTACATCCAAAAAAGCAAAACCAAAGATTCCTAAATCTTTGAGAAAGAATAAGTAATGGCAAAGTATACGGCAGACCCAGACGCATTTTGGTGGAAGGCGTCTAAAAAGCGCGTCTTTTCAGTAATATTTGATACGGTTAATTTCATTCGAGAGGCACAGTCTTACAGGACGCAGGGAAACCTGCGTAATCTACGCCTCTATGGAAACTCTCCACTCATAGGATTAAGTGGTGGGTGGTATTCCCGCGTACCCACATCGGCACCGGGCGAGTCGGCAAACAAGGTTACACTGAATATAGTACACTCAATGATCTCTACTATAGTCTCTAAGATTATTAAGAATCGCCCTCGATGTACTTTCCTCACCTCTGGTGGGGATTACTCTATGCAGCTTAAGGCCAAGAAGCTTAATCAATTCGTTCAAGGACTCTTCTACGCCACGAATGTTTATCAAGAGGGTGATGCCGTAGCCCGGGATGCGTGTATCTTTGGAACCGGATTTATGAAGGTGTTCGAGGAGGACGGTAAGGTTAAATGCGAGCGGGTATTCCCGGAAGAGATATTGGTTGATGACAGGGAAGCACTCTTTAATTCCCCTCGCCAGCTTTTCCAGAGAAAGGTTGTGGCCAGAGAAGTTTTGGTGGCGCAGTTCCCCGACAAGGAGAAGTATATCCGGCAAGCAGCACTTGATGAGGATTGGGAGGAAACTCTCAATCAGGGTTATGATTTAGCCAAGGCTGTAGATCAAGTCGCAGTTGTTGAGGCGTGGCATCTTCCCAGCGCAGAGGGCAGCGGGGACGGGCGTCATATTATCACCATAGACAATGTGGTTTTATCTGATGAAGAGTATGAAAAACCATACTTCCCATTTGTTAAGTTAGACTGGAGTAATCGCTCTTTGGGTTATTTTGCTCAAGGAATAGCCGAGCAGCTCACCGGATTACAGGTACAGATAAATAGGCTATTAAACACAATTCGCGTGGCTATGGACCTCGTTTCAGTGCCTAAAGTGTTCATCGAGGCCGGGTCAAAGGTCTCTAAGAGCCATCTAAATAACGAGATTGGCGGCATAATTACCTATTCCGGGACAATGCCTGAATACAGAACTGCTCAGGCAGTTGGACCTGAAATGTTCACCCATCTCGACAGACTCTATCAGAGGGCCTATGAGATTGTGGGCATTTCCCAGTTAAGTGCTTCAGCGAAGAAGCCTTCTGGAATCGACTCCGGTCGGGCCTTGCGTGAGTACCACGACATTGAGTCCGAGCGATTTATGAGCTTTGCCAAGGACCACGAGAAGATGTATCTGGATGTTGCCAAGATCATGATTGAAATGGCCCGCGACATCTACATGCGCGAGGGCGCCTACAAGGTACGTTCTTTTAATCGGGCATTCGTTGAGCAGATTGACTGGAAGGACATTGACTTAGACGAGGACAAGTACGTCATGCAGATGTGGCCCGTCTCAATGCTTCCGGCTACTCCTGCGGGCCGATTACAGACCATTCAGGAGATGATGACCGCAGGTCTTTTGAGCCGCGAGGACGGCCTATCGCTTTTAGAATTTCCCGACCTCAAGGAGGTTCAAGATCTCCAGAACGCCGAGCGCAATGACATCAACATGATTATTGAGCTTTTGATTGATAAGGGGGTTTATGTTTCACCCGAGCCATTTACCAATTTACCCTTAGCCATCAAGACGATTAACTCGGCCTATTTAAAGGCTAAGACAGAAGGCGCACCTGACGATCGTTTAGAGTTGTGCCGAAGATTTATCTCTGATGCAATGGCGCTTCTCTCGCCGCCGCCGGAGCTTGCTCCGCAACCCCAGCCTATGGCACCAATCTCCCCGGAGGCCGAAGGCGCAGCAATGAATCAGGGAGCCAGTCTAACCCCCGTTGATTTAACAATGGCAACTCAGCCGCCGCCATCAGCAGCGATGGGCGGAGGAGCTTAACTAACATTAAAGGAGAATCATATGCCCGAAGAAGAGGTCCAAGCGGTAGAGGTACAGGAAACACCTGAATCTGAAGCGGAGGTTCAAGAAGAAGAATATGTAATGCCCGAGAGCTTTATGATGGAGGATGATGGCTCTACACCGGACTACTCCAAGCCACCCGGCGGCACATCATTGCCGGCAAAAGAGGAGGAGGTAACACAGGAGGCATCCGAAGAGGAGGCCGAGGCCGAAGCTGCTGCCGAGGAACCTGAAGAGGAGGCCGAGGAAGATATTGTAGCCAAGGTGGCTGCCTTCAGGGAGAAGGCTAAAGAGGAGAAATCTCGACTTTCCAAGACGAACGAGCTTGATGGATACCGGGCCAAGGTTGGTCGCTTTGAAGAGATGGAGCGTTTAAAGCGTGACGATCCTCTCAAATTCATTAGGGAAAGTGGTCTTAACTTTGAGGATATTGCCGAACAACATCTGACTTTAAATCAAAAACCAACGGCAGATCACAAGCTTTCCCTCCAAGAAATACGACTTGAGGAGCTGGAATCTCAAAACAAGCAGCTAATTACCAGATTGGACCAACAGGACGCCCAAGCAAGTAAGAACTATTTTATTGGACAAATCAAAGAATTTGTTGATAATAATAAAAGATATGATCTCATTAAAGAAACAGATTCGTACAGCAGTGTATTGCGGGAAGCTGAAGAGTTTTACAACGACACCGGGCAACAGCTCGATGTTTCTGACGCTTGCAAGTTGGTTACGAAGAATCTTCGGGATATAGCCAAACGGTTCTATTCGTCAGAGGCGCTAGCCGGTGAGTTCGGATATGAGAAGAGATCTCAGGATAAATCCCCACAGCAGACCAAGGGGAATGGTAAAGTTGGCGCAAGCACTCCTAAGACCCTTACTAACAGTATGACCGCACAGCCGTCCGTTGAGAAGGAAGAAGACATCCTCAAGATGGATAGGCGTGAGCGCGTTGCTCGTTCGGCCAAACTATTACAATTTACTTAGTAGGGGGTAGGGATATCTCCTATAATCTTAGGAGAAGAAAATGGCTTTAGATTTTACGTCCTTTCAGAACGCTCTGAAAGAACATTATAAACCCTTGGTTGTTAAAAACCTTGTATATAAAAATAACCCTTTACTCGCACTGATGGATAAGTATGAGAAATTCGGTGGTGAGGGAATGCCAATTCCCGTAATCAACGGAAACCCTCAGAACCGCAGTGCGCTTTTTGCTTCGGCACAGGCACCGCAATCAGTGGGTGGTGTAGCATTGGATTATCAGGCTAGTAAGATTCAGCAATTCTTTATTAGCCGAATCACCGATTATTCTATCGCTCAAATCAGCGGTCAGATGATCGATGCTTCCGCCTCCAATGCAGATGCTTTCATGAGGGCGGCAACCACAGAAATCGACGGGGCTTTACACTCTTGTTCGCGTTCTTTGGCTGTTGCTATGTATAGAGATGGAAGTGGATCTATCGGTCAAGTAGGTACGCCTACAGCCTCTTTAGGCTCGGCAACCATCGCTCTTGCAAATGCCGAAGACATTACTCACTTTGAAGTGGGTATGGCGTTAACATCTTCACATACTGCTACCGGTGCAATCATATCGGGTGGTACTGGTGCAAATATTGCTGTTGTCGCAGCGGTGGATAGAGATGCCGGAACAATTACGGTAACGGATATTGCCGGTGTTGCTGATGACTGGGATGATATTTTTGACTCTCCTGTATTGGGTGACTTTATTCAGGTCCTTGGTGATGCTCAAAACGCAGGTGATGCCAAGAAAGTAGCAGGTCTTGATGCTTGGGTTCCGGCGACAGCGCCTACGGCAACCACATTCTTTGGTGTTGACCGCAGCACGGACCCTACCCGATTGGGTGGTGTTCGTTTTGATGGTTCAGCACAGCCTTTAGAGGAAGCCTTAATTGGTGGTGCATCTTTGATTGGTCGCGAAGGTGGCCGTCCAGATCATTGCTTCATGAGCTTTTCTAAGTTTAGCGACTTAGTTAAGAGTCTTGGCTCTAAGGTTATGTATGTAGATGTTGAAGGTCCAGCCGGGGTTGGTTTCCGCGCTCTGGAGCTTCATGCACCTTATGGAACAATGAAAGTTATTCCTGACCTTAACTGTCCAGACAATGCAGCTTATTTGTTGCAGTTGGATACTTGGAGTCTCAATAGTATTGGGGCAGCTCCAAAGATCTTAATGCAAGATGGTAATCGTATGTTACGCGTCAGTAACGCCGATGCTGTTGAAGTTAGAATTGGATACTATGCAAATATTGCTTGTAATGCTCCCGGCTGGAACTGCCGCGTAGCCTTATAGATTAATTATTAGGGGGAGTGGATACGCTCCCCCTTCCGCGTAAGGAGAAAAAAATGGCAAACAGAACTTTTGATAATGTTCAAGCCTTAAATAAAGAAGTTAAAGTTATATCGGGTCAAATATTGGCCTCGGACCCTTTGACTGACCCCGATAATTTATCGTGGGCGAATACAGAGGGGATTGGTTTTTCAGCAGACAGTAATGGAAATACGGGGGAGATTGTAATCACCCTTCAGGATAACTATGTTGGTCTTTTGTCTTGTACCACTAATAGCTTAACGGCTACTGGAATAGAGTATCAGACACTTTTGGCCGAGGATGTAGAAAGCACCACAAGTCCGGGTGTAACCCTTCAAAATATTGATGGGGCCGGGGCAAAGGGAAATTTGGCCGCAGGTGATATAGTATTTTTTACATTGGTTCTCCGGAACTCCACAGTTCAGTAGGACTCAAAGGGGGGCGAAAGCCCCCCTTATAAACGGAGGCTCCAATGGGCAACAGCACGACACTTGCACAGATGCGGCTCAGGGTACGCCAACGTGCAGATATGGAGAATACGAAGTTTGTTTCTGACTCGGAAATAAACACCTATATTAACGATGGCCTCTCCGAGTTAAATGACATTTTCATAACGAAATATGAGGAGTACGTGGTTAGCGCCGCAGGCCCTCTTCAGCTCACCGCCGGACAAGAATCCTACAGTCTTTCCGGCGACTTCGGCATCTTTAATTTCATGAAGATATTGGGTATTGACCTGAACACTGGCGGACGCACTATACCGATGAAGAGGTTCATGTTTAGCGAAAGGGATTACTGGACCATCCCCAATGCACCTTGGAATATATCAGTGGTGCCCTATAGGTATTCTGTTCGAGGCGAAGAAATATTCTTTTTCCCAAAAAGCGGAGTAGCGGGCACCATAACAATATGGTACATCCCTCAATTCTGTAAACTGGAAACTGATACCGACGCTATCTGTAACTTCCTTCCCTACCTAAATAATGGCTGGGAAGAGTACGCAGTTATTACGGCTGCAATAAAATGCCTACAAAAGGAAGAGAGCGATACAGGACCACTCATGCAAGAAAAGAGGATACAACTTGGACGCATAGAAGGGGTTGCTCAGAACAGAGATGTTGGAGATCCGGGAAGAATTGCCTATGTAAGTTCCGGTCATAGCGAGTGGTGGTGGTAGATGACTTTTTTCCAACGCCAGCAATCCTCTGATTTAAACCTTCAGAAAATGCAGGAAACTCTGGAGAAGACTTCGATGATTCCTTTTTCGTCGGCCATTGTGCGCGGGGAGCTGGTTAAGGATGTCCTAATAAAGGCAGGAGAAACTTCGACAGTGAGCACTCAGCTTGGTCGAGCTTGGCAAGGATTTATAATTGTTAATCATGTACGGGACGTAGGAGGTGTTTATTTGGTAGTGAATGACACCTCAAAAAAAGTAGACAATAAAAAAGTTATAGCTTTAAAGGGAATCGGCACGGGCACAGGGCAAGCCTATTTTTCCTTTTGGTTTTTTTAGGAGATCCAAATGGGTTCAATGAATTTAGATTTACCTGTCGTCGGGGAAACGCCCGGAACAACTTGGGCAACAATGCTCAACACGGCACTTTCACCGAACATAGAGGAACATGACCACAGCACCGGAAAGGGCGTGTATGTAAAAACCACCGGTGCCGGGTCTGTTGGGATTAATGTTAATGGGGATATGAATTTCCAAGACATAGACCCATTGAGCCCGGGGTTTAACGCCTACAATCGACCTATAAACTTAAAGTCAATACAGCTTATCGCGGGCACGGCTGCCGGCACCTATCCCGTAACCAGTAATCTTAATGTTTATTGTGATGATCAAAACCTATTCTTCCGTGACGGCAGCGGTACAGAAATACAGCTAACCACGAGCGGGGGGGTCCCGGGGTCCGATCAATATGGGTTTCAGAATGACTATGATGCCTTTGCGCCTTCTATGGGTTACGCCAGATACGATGCCGCAATTAAGGAATTTGACTTTGCCAGTGATGCTGGATCTTCCACGGACGCTATCTTAACCTGTGTTGGTGTTACCAATACCGGTGGCGTTGCTGCCGGGTATAACTGGGGACCCACCGTCCTTGGCTTATCGGTGCTGGATGACGCTGGGTCAGTGAGAATTGGTAAACTTGAAAGTATTTTAGCGCCGTCTGCCGTCGATTACACCTATCCATCGCTGTGGTATGTTGAAGTAGCTCCGGCTGGCCCCGGTCACATTACTGATGCTCAGAATGGATTCCGTATTCAGGGCACCCTACTCGCCCCTTCCGGCGATTCGGCCGACGGGCCGCAACATCTAGATTTGACAGCGACGGCGGTGAACACGGGATTAAACTCATACTGGGCGGATCCGAATTTCCCAACGGTACCGTTAACTCCGCAGATAAGCGCAGATGACGGGGTAATTGCTTATTGGGGAAATCCCAAACCCACCTCCACCCAAACCGATTTATTTATTACCGGAAGTTACGATCAAAGACTGGGAAGATTCTACGATGGGATAAAACTCAAAGGGGGTGGCGATGTTGATATTCATATTGCCAACGGGGCTCCTCTTTCTGAATTTGCTTTGCGCGGCGGAGCCACCAACGACTTGACGTGGAGTTGGTATAATGGACTGTCCGTCTCTCTTGTGGAGATGGTTCGCGGCGGATCTACCAATGATACTTTTAATATTATTCAAAAAGGGACCGGTGACCTCAGATTGCAGACTGATGGTGATGTGGCCCTTGCCATAACTTCGTCACAGACCACTACTCTTCACGGTGACCTATATGTAAATGGTGCTCCCCTCACTAACAAGATTATTCTCGGTAATGGTTCCGCTGTTTCTTGCGGGATAGAAGTTGGTTCGTCCCGAACGGGGAGCGAAACTTCTTTTATAGATTTTACCACAGAAACCACGACCGGTGATTTTGATGCGAGGATACGTCGGCTAACTGTTGCCGGCGGTGGGGAGTTACTGGTTCAAAATAACGGTACCGGGAACACTGTATTAAGGGTTGGAGATCCAGCAGCAGCCGTAGAAACCCAGAGAGAGACATTTGCGGGTGCTGGTTTTCTAGGCGGGGCCATAGGGTTTGACAACCTCGAAACAGACCCCACCGAATTAAAGACCGGCGGGAGCGACCCCAACGTTGCGTGCTATGGGGCTGCCACCGCCATCCAGAACTCGCAAAATACTATCTTAGCCAGAGGCACTTTTCACTATGACAGTCTGGGGTCTTATCCAAACCGATATTCGTTTGGCGCGAATAGCTGGAACATAGCCTCAGTGGTTGAAACCGGGACAACCGACGGGCAGATTGTGGTTACAATGAGTGTGGCGCCCCTTACTCCCGCCCCTGCATTGCCCGATGTGACATATCAGGTGACGGTGGAACATGCGGGATTTGGCACATCGAGCGGTCGTATAGGGATGGCTAAAATGGGGAGCAGCGCAGCGGAAATAGAGGTTATGTTGATCAGTGATGCCGGCTCTAAAATGGGAGCAACCTTCTTTTTAACAGTAATTGGACCACCAGACTAGGAGAATATTATGGCTAGAGAATTATCATTAAATCATTTAAAGATTCACAAGAATGCTGACGGGACACTACATGCGCGTATGAATTATTCCGTAGCCGATGGAGATCTACGCAAGGCAGGGGAGCTACTGATCGAAAGCTTAGACGGTTCAAAGACAGTAGACCAAATTATTCTGGAGCTGGAGACCGAGAGAAAAACAGCAGAAGATGTTCCGGGAAGATAAGATCGAATGCCCTTGGAGAAACAAAACATATCCTTTGACTTCGGAAAAGGTCTTAACGAGGTTGTCGATTCAGATCTTGTAGCTGACGGTACCCTCCTCAAGGTTACGGATGGGGTCTACAATAAGGCGGGAAGAATTGATAAAAGGCACGGCTATGAGGCCATCGGTAATAGTGTTTTAAGTAGCTCCCCAAGTAAGGAAAATTCTTGGTCTCCGTCGTCCATCCTCACAAGGGCCAGTGGTATTCACAACAGCAATGGCACGCTCGTCGCCTCTGAGGATAACCGAGTATTGTCTTATGCTGAATCTGAGGATGCTTGGAGACCTTCTTCTGGATATTATAGGTCTTGTGCTATTTCAAAAAGAGATGTCGTCGGCAACCAAGGAAATATTATTAGGTCCTCTAAAGTGGTGTTGGGCAATATAGCAGTTGTGGTATTTGCAACAGAGGACCACGTTACCGGATACAAGGTTATTGATAAAAAATCAGGAAGTACCATATACATTACTCACGATATAAATCTTCAGCTATGGGGCGGAACGTATAACGATACTGCTAATGGCGGAGCTAATGGAGCCTCCCAATACACAGAGCCAACAGTTATCTCTACGGGAAATAAAATATGGATTTTCGTAGTCAAGGATAGATATAATTTTCCGATCACAGGTAATCATGTTCCGACGGCGACGCTGCCCAGCGGCGATGGACGCCTCAACCACGGCGTGAATCCTCCAGTATATACGGGGTGTATGGAAGCGCCCAAGCTGATTATGTTTGGCCTCAACTTAACAACTTACGAACTCCAATACAATTCTGTAATCGGTTACGGGAAATACCATACCTACTTTAATCTGGAAAAGTTTAATAATTGGAACCGTGAAGCAACGCCTTTGGTGCCCCCGCCGATAACGACTGGGATGCAGCCTGCGGTTCCTGTTCCGCAATCCCCATTTGTAAATTCGGTAGGCGGGGGTTACGTCGACGGCGGGCAGACTGGGAACGTCACCGCTACCCTTGGCTGGCCTTCGGGATGGTATAATTTTTTTTCCGATCACCGCTATCTCTCTTATGACGTTTGTCAGTTCCGTTATATCAATAAGTTTCCGGAAAGCGGACAGGTAATTCCATCTAGCAATTTTTTTACGGTTTTGGTCAGTTCTTATGAGGCAGTTGTTCTTTTTTCGGTAGATGCCAATTCCGGCCAGATGGTAAGTCATAGGTTTGTAGGTCTGAACGGCGACACGTCACCGCCTCATAACATAGTGGGGGGATCGTTAGGGTATAAGAGGTTCGTTGTGGCTTATGACGATGGTACAGCGGTGGGGAGTGCTTCCCTATTCCCCTTTAATCATGTTGCGCTGGGGCAAAATAGCTCCTTAGGCAGTTTTAGCGGCAAAGACATCGTAAGGACTTGGTGCTGGAGATACAACAACTCCAGCCTTGCTCCACTTGAAACCAATATGTGTTTTATGCGCGGATATGAGGTAGACCCGGTTTCGGGTTCACTTTCAGTTCTTGCCAATAATACTGGCGGTGGCGTGGATTTGCCGGGCGGTGACTTTATAGAGGGATTTGCGTTTTCAGACATAGTTCCAACACCCCTCGACCCGTTTCCCACGCCGGAGCGGGAAATAGGACTTTACATTCCATCCCTTGATAATGCGGTTCGTCCTTGGAGCAGCGTCAACTCGCACGATGAGAAAAATATTATTGGTATACAAATTGAGTCAAGAGCAGCCCCCGCTATGGTAGCTTCACCGTCGCAAGTTAGTAATATAGTTATGGAGGTATCCCCCACGGCAACGGAGGTTATCGACGCGCAATGGAGAACCTCGGAACTTAAGCTTCCGAATATGTCATCCGTAGTGTCCGAGCCATTTCTTTACTCTCGAGAAGTTCGTCCCTCCCTTCACTCTCGATCGATGGCTATCGCGTTGACGCCTGACACGGTGAGGTGGAATTATAGACATGCGACGTTACCCGGACACCCCACCGGCGAGCCGGGAAAGGATTTCCTTAATACTACTTTTATTATGGCTGAAGGTAGTTCGCAAAATATTATTGCTAAGTATTCTCAGGCGATGACAGTAAAAGAGGTGTGGGGCAAGGCTGTGGCTGTGAGCTACTCTGCTCTTTTCGACGATAACAGTGAAGTAGGCAATGGTGTGTTGTCATATAATAGTGACTGGTCGTCTGTTTTTTCCCTTTCGGTGCCAGTACCACATGAACCGATAGACATGAGCGCTAATGGCGGTGTCCACTCAAATATAGGTCAGTTTACGAGCCCCCGACAGGTTGCTCTTCTTACGGCTTCCGGTTTTTATTCCACCCCTTCTTTTGTGGATGTCAACCTAGACAAGTTCGAGTTATGCACAAATGAGTCTATTCAGGCCGAGGTGGAAGACGGATTGATCGATGGGGACGGTCGCGTTAGGGAGGTGCTCTTCGATCTATCACCGTCAGCTACCCCAGACTTCATCAATTACTCGAGTGACTTATATTTGAATGGCGGATATTTAGGTATATTTGATAATAGCGTGATTGCGGAGAATAATTTTCACCTTCCCCCTGACTTTTTTCTATCGAAAGGTCAAGAGGAGTATCCTCCGCCGGTCCCAACCGATTACTGGGCCTACTGCTGCACCTATGAGTGGATTGATGATAACGGGAACCTCCACAGGTCTCAGCCATCTAGAATACTCTATACCAAGGATGACCCATCGAGCACCGACGTACAACTGTGCATTAATGAACCTATTTTTACATCTAAAAAGATACATGAGATTCAGATTGCCGTTTATAGAACTATAGAGAATGGGTCTGTATTTTACAGGGTCTCTAAGCTCACCCCAAACACATTCCCTACTGCGCCCGGAGACCCAAACAGCGCCAGTGGGGAGAATAGATCTATCCGGTGTTCTGGGGTTGGCACCTTTTCTAGGTTTACAGATGTCCTTGAAGATGACGATATAACCGGCAATGAATTGCTGTATACCACCGGAGGCATCCTAGCAAATGTCGCGCCACCGTCCTTTAACGTTATGGCCGAATTTGGTGGGCGAATATTTGGGTCTGGTCTCGATAACCCTAGTCGCATTTATTATTCTAAACTTAAATCTGCAAACACGAGCGTAGAATTTTCGGACGCCCTCTATATAGATATATCCCCGGAGGGTGGAGATATAACCGGTCTTTCAGTTCTGGACTCCAACTTAATTATCTTTAAAGAGAATAAGGTGTTTAGAATCTATGGGGAGGGGCCAAACAATTCTGGGGTTGGGGGTAGATTCAGCGAGCCGTTACTGATTTCCAGTAGTCACGGCGCCAAGACAAAAAAAGCCATCTTAAATACGGTCGAGGGGGTTATATTCAGGGGAGGCGACGGCGGAATTTACCTTCTTGATAGATCTTTAAACTTTTCCTATATTGGTGGCCCAGTAGCAGACAGCAATGATTTAGATATTGTTCACTCAACAAATGTTGGGTCTGAAAGCGAAATACGATTTATACTGGAGAATGGCGAAGCCCTTATTTACAACTACTGGTTCAAGGTTTGGACGAGATTTTCCAACCACGCCTCCCTCGATTCCACGTACTGGAATGACAAGTTTGTAATGGCGCGAACCACCACATTTGAGAGCCCAAAGGGCATCTGGGTACAGACTCCAAACTCATACTTAGACTTAACTGAACCCGTTTTACTAGACGTAGAGACCTCGTGGATTAAACTGGCCGGCATAAAGGGTTATCAGCGGTGCAACTGGTTAAGCCTTCTTGGGTCTCAGGACACATCACATGATGTTGATGTAACCTTATACCGCGATTACAACCCAGATCCCTATGAGCAGTTAACTGTAGATGGTGCAAAGATATTTAATTTAAATTTGTTTGGATCCAGCTCTTGTGGCTATTATGGCGACGCGGAATGCGGTGTTTATGGGTGGCCCGGGGATACGGTATATCAATGGAGGCATAAGCCTCAAATCCAGAAGTGCGAGAGTATTAAGCTGAAATTCAAGGACAAGGCGGAGTTATCTGGAATTTACGATCCTTCAGCCGCCACAAATTTCAGTTTAAAGAACCTTACGTTGTATATTGGAGTTAAGAAGGGTCAATTTAAACTTCCCGAAAGGAAGACAGTATAGGAGATTATTATGGCAGTTTCAGATGTGGCAAAGGGTGCTGTAACCGGGGCCGGCTTAGGAGCTATCGGTGGGCCACTGGGTATGGCTCTGGGCGGTACTTTAGGTGCAGGTCTCGGATTTCTGGGGTCTCTCGGGTCGGGGCCTGCTGGGCTAAGTCCAGAGGAATCGGAACAAGCAAGGCGTGCTGAGGCATATTATAGTGATATATTATCCGGCAAGGATGAGGTGGGTCGAGCTGGAATGCAATATGGTATGGATCAAGCAGCCCAAAGAGGAGCCGGAATGCTTGGATCTGCTCGAGTGAACCCGGAGGTGGCTATGCGGATGGCTTCGCAGCAGCAGCTTGCCGGTGCGGCGCAGGCGCAGGCTAATTATCAAGCTAACCTTGAAAGGGCTCAGGCCAATGCGGCACAGCAACTAGGCCAAATGGGTATGGATAGGGAACGTATGCAACAAGAGGCGAATATGGAGCAGCAGCGAATTGCACAAGCGAACGCCGCTTCGTCGCGTCAGTTGCAGGGTTCCGTTATTGGTGGCCTCGGTCAGGTTGGGGTTCGGTATGCCCCGGAAATTATGGAGTATGCCAAAAAATCTTGGGCGCCTTCACAGGTGACGCCTTATATGCATCGTCCGCAAACTTAACGTATAGGAGAGAACAATGGCAAATGGAGCGCAAGGATATTGGCCCGACACCGCGGGCTATGAGGTGGACTATCCAGCTCCACCGACACCCCTTACCGACGATCAAAGATTAGACGCTATTATCGCCGAGGAGGGAGGCGGTGGCTCACAGGAACAGTTTATCCGG
>Ga0080013_1001035_pt1 | contig 37743 bp, 47 predicted proteins | sample ETNvirenome_6_85_FD_69236 | JGI IMG/M metagenome (GOLD analysis project Ga0080013, IMG submission 69236) | Marine viral communities from the Pacific Ocean - ETNP_6_85 (SPADES assembly) (version 2) | ecosystem: Environmental > Aquatic > Marine > Oceanic | place: Pacific Ocean | collected 2013-06-19 | reverse complement strand
ACGTCTGAGATTTGCAGGAATTAATACGCCAGAGAGTAGGACTCGTAATTTAGAGGAAAAGGCTTTAGGCAAAGCCGCCACAGCCTTCCTTAAAGAGACACTAGAATCAGCAGATTCTGTTGAATTTGAAAGCCACGACAGAGGGAAGTTTGGTCGCGTTCTGGCAACGCCGTTTACCGTAAAAGGCGGTAAGCGCACAGACATCTGCAAGCTCATGATCCGTGAGGGGCATGCTCGACCCTATGATGGTGGAAAGCGTGAACCCTGGATAAAGGAGACGTAATGGCATTAGAAAACGCAGTTGAGACTATCATTCAATTTACGCTTATCAGTTCAGTGGTCAGTTTTGCAATTGAAAACGTCAGGGGCGCACTGGAAAACGATGGCTGGTATGACGAGATGATGTTGGGCATTGGCGTGGGTATCTGCGCTGTGTTCGACGTGACGCTGATCGAAGCCATCAGCGGGAACCTGCCCTCAATTTCCGTAGGTCCGTGGGTAGACTACGTAATTGGTGGATCGGCAATGGCTGGCGGTGGAGCCAAGTTGCTGAAGCGGATCAACCGTGACGTGGCGAAGGTCAAGAAAGCGGCGGCGTGAGCGGCTTGCCTGAAAGGGACCACGGTGTGCTGACACGCCATGAGGTCTATCATGCCGTCCGGGAACTGGTGAAAGACAAGTGGCCTGACAGGGATGTCGAGACCATCGTTTTGCCGGGGATGGACCGCAAGGACGCTAAGCCGGGATACGTGCTTTTCAAATGATTGGTTTAGCATCACTGGTCGGCCCCATCGTCAACAAATTTGTTGACCGCATTCCTGATGGGAATGAACGGGCCAGAGCCAAGGAGTCGCTAGAGCGTGAGTTAGTCGATGCGGCGAACTCCGTTATGCTGGCTCAGACGGAAATCAACAAAGCCGAAGCCGCGCATAAATCCATTTTCGTTGCTGGCTGGCGACCGTTTATCGGGTGGGTATGTGGTGTTGGTATTGCGTGGTCGATGGTCGTTCAGCCTGTAGCCCAGTGGGCTATGATTGCGTGGGGTGACGGGACAGAGTTGCCCACTATAGACACTTCGTATCTGATGGAACTAGTGACCGCTATGCTGGGGATGAGTGGGCTGAGAACATTTGAGAAGATGCGCGGTGTGGCGAGTCGCACATGAAATGTGTGCGAAACAAGCAGACCGGCGAGATACGCAGAGTGAGCGACGTACAGGCCATGCGGCTGGTCATAGGTGGCCCGTGGAGCTACGAAAAAAAGAGCGCGTGGAAGGCTCAACAGAGGGCTGGAGCGGAGAGCGAATCGACCGATGAATGAACCTCAGATACGAGCAGATGTCCCAGAGAGCATTGGTCCAGCAGTGTTACGAGTTGGAAGAGGAACTCCAGCGCACGCGCGGCACCCTCTCTGACAGCATGTCACGGGCCTCAGACCTGCGCCACAAAAATACCAAATTGGTCCGGGTCCAGAGGAAGCGAAAAGGGGTCATCGACGCCAAGAGCAAAAAAATCATCGCGAAGTCTGCTTGGAACTCAGTCTTGTCGAATTTTATCGGATTGGGCATAGCCATTCCAGCGTCACTACATGACGGGTCGTTCACGCCATATCTCCTGTTGTCAGGAGTAGTGAGCGGGATATTGGTGCCCCTGCAGACGTACGTATCAAAACGGAATGAGGAAATCTGATGCCTAAATTTGGTACCGCCTCACTGCGTAGGCTCAGTGAGTGTGACGACAGGATTCAGCTAGTGCTGAATGAGGTTGTCCGGGTATTTGATTGTTCAGTAATCTGTGGATACAGAGACGAGGAAACGCAAAATGAGCTTTTTAGAACGGGTCGTTCGCACGTTCAGTGGCCTGATTCAAGGCACAATCAATCACCGTCTCTGGCTGTGGATGTGGTCCCGTATCCTATCGATTGGACTGATCGAGAGCGTTTTAATTATTTTGCTGGTTACGTTATGGGCGTTGCTGATCAGCATGGCATCACTCTGAGGTGGGGTGGTGATTGGGATCGTGATTGGCGGGTGCGGGATAATAATTTTGACGACCTGCCGCATTTTGAACTGGTCGTGTCATAACAACATTTTGATACTGCGCAGGATCGAATAAATGCTACGAAGCCCTCAGAGCCGTTTTAAGGCGTCTGAGGGCTTCTTGCGCTCTGGACCCCCGGTCCCCGAGATCGTCTCTCCTGCGCTGCCTACACCCTGCCCTCGTCCACAAACGAGGTTTCGTTCATCGCACCCGCCTCGTTGAGCGCGGATGCGCGGGACCCGACAATGCAGATCGCTGTCCCAAGGATCTCCAAAGTCACCGGCTCGAACTCAACGTCCTCGGCGTCGCGGATCTTCAGGAACGTCCTGATCGACCGGTTGATGTAGTCCGGGTCGGGAATGAACTGGATTGGATCCGCTGCCTTCGACGACTCGCCGAAGAGCGAGAGGAAGGCGACGAGTCCCGGGTCGACCATCATCGCTTCGCAGAGCAGGTCGAGCGCAGCCTGCTCGTTCCCGACCGCAGCCATCGCGTGGACGTAGCTCGCCCAAGCTGACTCCAGTGTCCACCACCAGTATTCACCGAAGTCGTTCTTCTCGGTCAGCGCGACAGCGTCGTCGAGCATCTCGTCGCAGGCGTGATACGGATAGATGTCGTTGTAGCAGAAGTCGAACTCCTCGCCTTCGAGTTCGAGGAAGTCTCCGTGGCGCAGTTCGATCTTGTCGAAGTAGTCACGTTTTGAATGGAGCGCGGCGAACAGATTGTGCGTATGCATATCGTTATCGTAGACGACCACACTGTCGACGCTCTCCTTCTCTGCCGCTCGCAGCGCGAAGTATCCCAGACCCAGACCACCGGCGAGAACCCGACCGTTGGCTTTCCGAATCGGAAGGTAGTGACTCTGCATCTCGAACCAAGTCAGAGACATCCACGGTGCGAAGTCGTCTGTGCTCGCTCCCAGTCTGGGGTCCGTTCCCCTGACCTGCTCCTCGGTCAACTTCTTGAGGAGCGTCGGCACCGCAACGGATCCGTCTCTCTGTGAGTAGCTGAAGTATTCGGCGAAGAGCGGATGCTTCGGTCGTCGGTTGAGCAGGAGAACTTTGCCGTCTTCGCTCTGGACCCCCTTGCCATCCTTCACGTCGATCAGTCCGTAGAAGTCGATCTCCTGCTCCGTGTATGCGTCGTCGAACGGGTTAAGCGTGCTCGCCATTGTGAACCTCCTGTCTGATCTGTTCGAGTCTCTCCTGCGTCAGTGCGTCCACGACCTTCGGCTCCTTCAGCAGCGTCGCTGCCTTGTCCGCCTTCCAAGGCGACCAGTCTCCGATGCTCCAGATGTCACCCTGATTCAGAACCTCTGTGTTGCTGAGCAGCGCGAAGTGTCGGTCGTGAATGTTTCGGTCGACCTCTTCGTAATGACAGCCGCAGCCATAGCTGCGCGAGCACCGGTTGCGCTCGTCACCGTGAACTGGGCAGGTCGCCGGGAACTGGTAGAAGTTCTGCGAGCCAAGCTCGCGCATCGTCTTCACTGTGTGCCGGTTCATCGCTCGCCTCGCAGGTTCTTTGCAGTCGGTCGGATGTTCTTCAGGTCGCGAACGTAGATCGTTTTTCCGCAGCCGGGGCAAGTCTTCGCTCGCATCATATCGAAGGTGCCTTCGTAGCCGCAGGGCTTGTGTCTCCAGTGTAGGTCTTTGCTCTTGCTCGTGATCGCCATCGTCGTCTCTCCTGTTGGTTTTGAGGGGAGGAGCCGAAGCCCCTCCCCGGTGAGTTAGTCCTGACCAAGCCAGTCGGTGAACATCTCCTGAATCACCGGGACGTCGTTGCCGTCCCGAAGGTCGTCGAGGTTCAACGACCAAGCTGCGTCGGCGAACCCATCGTAGGGTCGCTCGTCCTCGCTGCCGTAGTAGGTCGAGCCGGTCTTGATCAGCACGCCCAGTGTGAACCCCTCAAGCTCGCGCATCTTCGCTTTGAACTGCTCGCCCATCTCGTTGTTGCGAGGATACTCACCGTCGCTGATGAAGACGACGTCGCTCTTCTCCATCCCCGGATTCTCGAACGCCTTCAGGCAGGCACCCAGTGCGAGTTCGTAGTCCGTTCCGCCCCGTTGGAAGATGGTGCTGAACTTCATAAACTCAAGCTCCTCGCCCGGGCGACCGTCGAACTGCCTCACGTCCAGACCGTCGTTCTCTCCCCAACCGCTGCTGAAGTGGATGTAGATGAACGGCTGATTCCGGGCTGCTGCTTCACGGTAGAGCGCGAGGGCAACAGCCTTCGCCCAGATGATTGCCTTGTGCTTCGTGTTCGCGTTCTTCCGGTAGTAGCTGCCCTGCGTGTAGGAGTGAACGAGCGAGTATGAACCGGAGTCCATCGACCCGGAGGAGTCGACGCAGCAGATCACCGGACCACGTCCGCAGTCGTCCTTCAGTTCCTTCTTGTAGCTGAGTGCCTTGTGATCGGCGACGTCCATCAGCAATTGCTTCTTCGCGATGGGATGCGCGAACTTCGCAAGCTCACCGGGAAGGAGACGGTGCAGGTCGCCAGAGGGTTCCACGTCGACGATCTGTCCGACTGGGGCCGTCGTATCGTCCTGCTTCGCCTTGCGCGAGATCCGCTCAATGCGACCGGCGAGTTCAGCGATCCACTTCAGTTCCTGATTCTGCTCCAGAAGCTGCGCTGCCTCGACCTGCTCCTCATACGAGAGGTGCGTGTGCTCGCCTGCACCCTGACCGCACGAGAATGCATCCATCGCGTCTTCGAGTTCTTCGGCTTCGTTCGCGCCCTGACGCATCGCTTCGCGCACATCGGATTCGATGTCTTCACGATTCTGATCGAACGCAGCGTTCATTTTCTGCGTGGCCTCTTCCATCGCCTGCTCTAGATCAGCGACCTCGCTTGCGACTTCCTGACCGCGCTGCTCCACATCCGATTTGCTCGTGCCGTTCCCAGACTGTCCTGCGCTTCCCTGTGAACCCTCGCTGCCGTCGCCGACGTCTGATGCATCGCCGTCATCGTCTCCGTTCTCTCCTTCGGGTCCAGACTGCGATAACTCAGACGAACCATCCGAATCGCCCTCTCCTGATTCAGGCTCGCTGCCTGCATCGCCGCTCTGTGATCCCTCACCGTTCTCGCCCTCGCCATCTTCACCGTCATCAGTCGTGTCATCGTCGTTCTCCTTTTCCTGATCGTCGAGATCCTGCCAGAGCTTGCGCAGGGATTCGAGTTCGTCCTGCTTCTTGTCGAGTTCGTCGCCGATCTCGTTCTGGTCGCGAATCGCGTCGAGCATCTCTTCGGGCAACTGCTCGACGACGTCGTTCAGCTTGCACACACCCATCAGGGAGTTGACTCGGTTCCGAATCGTGAAGCCGCGCAGCCGGTTGAACTCCTCGGTGCCCTTCGCCGTTTCGATCACTCGCTTGTGCCAGAGCGCACGCTGATCGATCTCGTCGTCATCCTTCACGATGGGGTTGCCCTGAAACAGGTAGTTGTATCCGTCGACCTGCAGATCCTGAAAACCGGGAACGAACTCCTCGCCGAAGCGTGCTGCCTTCTTCACGTCGGAGGAGGCGTCGCGGTCCTTCAGGAACTCGCGACGGTTCCACTCGCTCGACTCCACTGAGTAGTTCCCGTCCGTCGCGATGTGCCGCATCCGCTTGAGGTCGTCTCTGGTGTTCATCGTGCTCTCCTGTGAACCGGTTAACTGCGTCACTGCCTACGTGTATAGTATACTGGTATACGAAGGATCCGCAAGCGTTTTTTTGGGGGCCGGTTTCGCTCTCCCCCAGAGCTACTCCCGGCCCCCTTGCCCCCTCTGCTCCCCTTATCAGAGGGGGCACTGATCCCCCCGGATCAGCTAGAGAGTGAGTCCGTGTCGATGTTCATAATCTCGGACAGGATCTTCCGCTTGTATCCCATCACCTGACCGTAGGCTCGCTTGATGCGCTTGCCCGTCTTCGACTGGTCGGAGGTCTTGTCGAGCTTCTCCTTCAGCGACTCAAGGATGTTTTCGATCTCTGCGCGGGGATCAGAAGTTGCCTGAATCCGTGCGTCGCTCGCCTTGACTCCCTGATCGACGAGGTTCTTATACTGCTCTCGTGCGACGCGCAACTGCTGCTTCGCGGAGTCGACCATCGACGCGACCTCTTCGAGCATCGGGTTGGCGACGCGCAGGATCATCTTGCGAACCGGAGCGATCTCGGCAGGGTCGTTCCAGAGGACGTGCTGCAGGATCTGAAGGTCTTCGGCCTCGACCGTCATCCGACCGGCGAGCAGTGCCTCTGCCTTCACGATGTCGATGCAGAAGTTCGCTTTGCGGTTCGTGAACTGGATCGACTGCGAGTCGAACTCTTTGCGGAGTGCCCAGAGCACTTCGAGGATGGAGTCGGGAACCTCGACCTCGTCGCAGGCTGCGTGAGCGGCGTCGATCTCTTCGTCCGTGATCAACTCGAAACCTTCGGGAAGCTCGAAGCGATTCCCCTCGGAACGGTTGCGGAGCATATCGAGGAAGTTGTCCTTCTCCTGCATCTGGTCGACCCAGAACTTGAGAGCGAGACGGTCGGCGTGAGCTTCGGCACCGTCCTCGTGCATCTCGTTCGAGGAGCCGACGAGCATCGCGAGCGGGACGTTGATGTCGTCCGGGCCGTTTCGGAACGAACGCTGCTCGTCCGTGATGTCGAGGATCGCGTTCTGGTTCATCGGACCCATCTTGTTGATCTCGTCGAGGTGAGCCATCCGTGCGGTCGGCAGGAACCCGTCGACGTTGCGACGGTAGACACCGGACTCGAACGCCTTCATATCGAACCCGCCCAGAATCTCGTCGGACGGCAGCGTCTTCGACATCAGCTTGCGGAAGTAGGACCGGGGGTCGTCCGTGAAGAACTTGAAGAAGCGGACGAACGTGTTCGCTGCGAGCGACTTCGCGGTGCCCGGAGGTCCGACCTGCAGGACGTGCTGACGTGCGGTGAACCCGACTGCCAGACCGTGGATCCGGTCTTCGCTCTCGCGGACGAAGCCACGGATGGCGGACTCAGCCTGCGTGATCTTCGCGATGAAGCTCGCTACGAGGTCGACGTTGTTCTTTGTCTTGGTCATCTGAATCTCTCCTGTGAACCGGGGGGTTGATGTAGGATGTGCTGCTCGTCACCACATCCTGCGTAGACAATATATAGGTAGACGGTATGTGTGTCAAATCTTTTTTGGGATGCGGGAGCGGGGGTCTGACTGCCCGTCTTCCGGGTCTTACTGCCCCTGCTTCCCGAAGGGTCACCGGAGTCCCGGCTCCCGCACCCGCATCTTCTCGACGCTGCGCAGGATTAGAAAGGTGCGTTCAGCGTCTTCTTCTTCGGCTCGGCCTTCGCCGTCTTCTTCACTGCAGCCTGCTTCGCTTCCTGCAGCTTCGCCTCGACCGACTTCTTCTCGTCGCGTGCTCGCTTCGCTTCGGCCTTCTCCGCCTCACGCTTCTCGGCACGCTCGACCGCACGCTGCTTCTTGTTCTCTGCTGCCTGCTCCTTGCGCTGCTCGACGACCTTCTTCACCGGCGTGTAGTTCTTGTTCGAGCCGGTCAGGATGTTGTTCAGCCGCTTCTCGACTTTCGAGATCCCCTCGTGAATGTCCTCTGCCTTGAAGTTCAGGAGATCCTCATACACCTTCGCCTTGTCGCGCAGGTCGGCGAATCGCTTCAGTCGAGTGTCGAGCTTGAACTGCTTGATCTCGCCGCCCTCGGCACGAGCCTCGTCGAGCAGCGTGTCGATCTCGCGGTTGATCTTGTGGAACTCGACGAGCAGGTCGTCCTCGACGAAACCGGCTGCGTTGTTCCGCCACGTCGTCGTGTCGAAGACCGGCATCGCGTAGACACTCGACCCGCACTTCTCGAACACGGTCTGCAGAGCTTCGAGTTCATCCTGATGCGTGACCGGGACGAATGTCAGGCCACCACCCTGCTTCCGGGCGACGACGCTCTGGTAGCGATTCAACTCGTATCCCAGATACGCCTGCAGCACCTCTCGCTTGACGTGCTTCACGTAGTCGCTCATCCACGTCGTGAGCTTCATCTTCAGTCGGCTGTCGTCGCCCTCGACCGTGACCTCGCCGCTCTCTTTGTTGAAGACCGTCCACGCTGTCGCGGAGTATCCCAGAGCCTTCTCGTCGACGATCTCGGATTCGATGGTCACCTGATGTCGGATGACACTGGGACCGCTCGCGCTCTTCACCTTGCGAACGAACGTCCGGTAGTCGGAGATGCGGAAGGCGTTCACTGCGTGATGGTATGCCTTCGACGGTGTCGGCTGCGGAATGAAGTCGGCGTTCAGGATGCCGGTGTCGGCGACGTGCTGCTTCAGGTCGGCGTAGGTCACTGCCTCGTCGCTGATCTCGCTCCATACGAGGAACCCGATCTTCGGGATGTTGTCAGCTTCGGTCGGGTTCAGGATGCCGGTCAGTTGCGTTGTCATTGTCTCGTCCTCTGGTTTGCCGTATCTTCGGTTTGATGTTCGAGCTTCGCTCGGACTCTCCTGTGTTCCACCCGCCCCGGCGGCTCGTCACCGCCGGGGCATCTTTTTTGTTAGCTCTCGTCGTCGCCGTAATCCCACAGGCACTTCGAGCAGGTGACTTCGGCGTCGTCGGCGAGAGGCGTGACCGGCGAGTGTCCGGGTCGGTTCACGATGCCTGCACCGCAGAAGCACATATACTCTACCCGACCGTCTTCCTCCACCTTCGTGATGTTATGAATCTTCGCGCCCCGTCCGACCTTGCCAACCATATGCGTGATCTTGAGTTCCATCGTCGTCTCCTGTGTTTGGGTTACCGTTTATGACCTTCGCGTGGATGTTGTCGTGGAGTCTTGTCAACTCTCCTCTGTAAGTGCTTCAATGGCTTCCTTCTTTGTCGCAAACGTGCTCCAATACTCACCGTCAACGTGCAGATGCCATCCGCCCGACTGCATACCCTCTGAGTGACGGTCAACTCGTTCAATCTTGACCCGTCCGTCTCTGCTCTCATACAGTCCTGAATCAATCCGCTTCATCGTACGATCCTCTCGTGGTTTGTCTGCCCCGACGTCACATCCTTCGTATACAATATATATGTATAAGTAGGGCAACGCAACAAAAAAAGACCGCGCAGAGGTAAATTTCTGCACGGTCCAAAAGCCAGTCTGGGTGCGGGTTTTAGGGAGTTTCGAGGAACCTGTAGGGAATGAAGATCGCAGGTCGACCCCGGTTGCCCGGATCTCTGGTGAACTTGTCCGCCATCGACTGCGCCCTGTCGATCCGAATCCATCCGTGGATCTTGAACTGCCGCATCATCCCGACCTCGTGTTCGCCGCCGCTCACCGCGATCACTTTCCATCGCGGGTCATCAGTCAGCTTGACCTTCGCTGTCGGGTAGCTCGACCACCGGACCTGCCAGTCAGGTTCGATGTCGGCGACGTTGAACGTGTCGACCGTCTCGTCCCATCGGACGTTCAGGTATTTGCTCGCTGCCAACTCTGCCGCTGCCCCCATCTCGTGGCTTCGTCGGCTGTTGTCGTTTAGGTAGTCTTGCCTTCCCCGGCTGACGGCAGACTGAAGCCGACGTCGCCCAACCTCGAAGGCTCGGTTCGTCTCTGTTCGATTGAGCCAGACAGGAACGGGTTCAGGCGTGACCGGTCCTCGTCGAAGGTGTTTGTATTCCTTGCCTGCATATCCTCTCGGCATCTTTCTACCTCTGCGCGGATCTCAATTTGTGTGTATCGCTCTGGAGTCTCCAGAACCTTCAGCAGGTAGAGCGGCGTGTGCGCTCTTTCCAGATACTCGACTGCGACCTCGGCGACGTGCGCCCACTCGTGATGGTCGAGCACTCGCCAGAATCGCTTCACGAAGTTTCGGTTCGGCGCGAAGCCCCAACCCTTCGCCTCCTCCCAGAGAGACATCAGGTCGAGGAGCTTCGCGCCGACGTAGGGATCGTCAGGCTCCCAGTGATCAGGCACCCTTCACCCTCTTCGACGCCTCTGCCATCTTGCGTCGCGTCTTCAGGAGAGTCCTCGCGTTCGTCGTGTCGACTCGCCCCCGAATCAGTTCGGCTCGCTCCTTGCGCAGCCTCTTCAGGTAGTCCCGCTGAGAGCGAGTCAGCGAGTCCGGGCTGACGCCCATCGGGTTACTCGGTGACCGCTTCAGCAGTTCGTCGATCATCGTCTTCAGGTCGCGGATGTCGTCGTCGATGGTGCTCACGAAACCTCCACGAGGAACTTGTCATCGTCTCTCACGATGTCGCAGCCGGGAGGGATCTCTCCGGTCCTCTTGACCATGTCGAGGATCATCCTCTTGTCAGGCGACCTCTTCATCTCTGTCCGTATCAGGATCGTGCCCCCGACCCTGTCCTCGTTCGCGAGCAGGAAGGCGTCGACGTCTTCGATGACGACCTTCTCTGGCATCTTCCTGAACCTGATCGTGCCGTTGATCAGGCGCAGCGACTTCCGGTCGAGCCGGTTCAGGAACGCTTCGAGTCCGTTCGCGTGGAACCTCTCCCGGTCGTTCACATACTTCAACTGGTGACGTTCCCACTCGTCCGCCTTGTTGCGCATCGTCTGCGCGTGGGACCGGATCCTGTCTTCCTCCGACCTCCAGTGGGCGATAGCACGTAGCGAACGCTCGGCCAGTTCCTGATCCTCGACGTCGAGTTCGCGACCTTCGGCAATCGCCGTCTCGAACTCAATGTCGTTCGCTGTGTCCTGTATCTCTTCATCTCGACGGGTCATACAACAATCCTTTCTCCTGCGCGACCCACAGAGCCATCTGTCGATGCACAGGCGATCTGGTTAGACCGACGAACCACCTGTTCGTCGGCTCCCACCACCACGAGTCAGCCGTCTGGCTTCCATACCGAAGCGTGACGGTTCTGTTATGGTGAAAGTGGTCGATCAGTCTTTCACCGTTGCGGTCAATGCTTGAATTCAACTGAGTAGTCCGATTCGATGTTCTGCCGTGGCAGTCGCTTCGCGATGGCCTTGCGGTATGGCAGAGGTCTACCGTCGACGATGTAGCCCAGTCCGTGTGATTCGATCAGCTTCACGAGAAGGTAGTCATATAGGTCCGGGTGAATCAAGACCTCCGTGATTTTCCCGTTCTGCTTCTCCTCCTCCTCGAACGCGACTCGAAGAGCGTGGAACATTCGCTGCATTCGTTCTTCCGAATTCTCCTTGAGACTTGCCATCAGAACCTCACTGAGAGGAGAGCAATCCAGATCAACAGGAGTGCCCAGTGCAGAAGTTTTTTTCCGCAGGATCTTGGCTGCGTATACGGACACTGCCCCACATCTTGTGTCATGTTTTTGATCCTGCGCAGAAGTAGAAAAGAAATGTTGACCGACTCCCCCTGATGGAGCTATCGTCATCATCCCCGGCGACGAACCGGGAAGCATCCATCAGGCGGGACGTCGGCAACCGCATTGTCAAGCCGACCGGATCGGGCACGAGACGCCGCGCACCGGAGTCGTCCGTGAGTTGCGAGTCGACCTTGAACGTCGAGGATCGCGTGAAGCGTAGACCCTGAGTCGACTCAACAGCACACAAACTTACGAACGAACCGTTGGACCTGTCGAGAGGTCGGAGCAACCTCATCACAATGCTCGGGGATGGGGGAGACTTTAGAACCATCTCACTCTCCGCCCAGAACCTTACCACTGAGCCACGAGAACGACTCGCGCACCGCAGCAGCGGGAGCGTCGTGATACGGAAAATCAGACGTCGCTTGCAACGGGATAGACTTGTCGAGCTTGTGCCAGTGCGTCCGAATCTTCATCCGCATCAGCGTCGCCTGTCCTGCGATCAGAGCGAGCGCATCGATGTTCGCCATCAGCGATTCCCCGATGACGGTGTCGTCTTCCTTCTCGTCCAACATCATCTGCGTCTCCTCAACCTTCTCCTCCGTTGAGACAGTTCGTCCGCCCGGATCGCCTTCGCCATCACCGGCGTCGCCTTCATCAGGCTCCCCTTCGGAATCAGCATCCTCTTCAGTCGAGTCACCCTCCACGACAGGTTCACTCTCAGCAGGCGCAGCTTCTGACGTATCACCCCCGGCGTCTGACGCATCGTCTCCTCCGATCTGAGCCTTCATCTCGTTGAACGTGGCGAGGTAGTCGGACTTCGCGATGTCGCCCTGAATGTAGCTGAGCGTGACCTCACAGAAGTCTGCGTCACCTCCGACCTCTTCCATCAACTGGGCGCAGTTCACATCGTTCCACCGCTTGCGCTTCGCTTCCCACTCCGCGACCTTCTTCTCCAGTGCCGACAGACTGGCAGCATCTTTCCAATCCTGCGCAGCATCGAAAACCTGCGGCTCGATGATCCCGTCTGTCTTCGCCCAGTTCATCAGGTCTTCAAACTCCTGCTGCAGCGCGACAGTCCGGTCGTCACCTTCGGGTGCGACAGGCGCGGTGTCGATCTTCGCATCAGCGAAGACAGCCTTCGAGACGTCGAGGTCTCCCTCGTCATTCGTCGGCGCACCGACTTCGTCTGGCGTGTAGATCCGAAGACCTCCGATGGCATCCGGGCAATACCACTTGAACCCGTTCGACATCGCACGAGCGAACAGCATGTTCCGGGGGAACTTCCTCCAGTTCGAGCCGTCCTTCATCGACACGTTCGCAGCCTTCGCGTCGTCCATGTCGAAGTCGCTGATGCCGATGCTCACGAACTCCGAATCCCCGTCAGCGATGCGACCGAAGAATTCGATCTCGCACCTCTGCTTCGTGAACTCGTTGATCTTGTAGTCGTAGTCCGGGTGCTCCTTCACACACTGGGCCATCAGGTTCGCACCGGCAGTCACCGACACGCGACCTCCTGTTTCGATGACGTGGATCCCGGTCATCGCTGCCATCGGCGCGATGCCCATCTCCATCCCGGCCATCACCTTCACGCACGCACGCTCGGCTGTCTTCGCATCAGGGAACATCCCCGACGCTGCCAGTGTGTGTGCGAGCTTGTATGCTCCCTCGAACCTCTCCATCGATACGTTGAAGAGTTCGCCTCCCTGATGCTTCACTACTGCTGTTGACATTGATCCGGTTCTCCTGAAGTAAAGGGGGTGCGACGCCTGCCATAAGAACCCGCAGGTCCGGTCCCGGTCGGGACGACGCCGCACCCCATTGAACTACACTGGTGCTTCTGTCTCTGCTTCCTCGTCGGCTTCGGCTTCGACCTCCGCCGGTGTCGCGTCGGGTGCGTCGCCGATGTGTGCCTCGACAGACAGCAGCCCCTTCTTCGTCCGGGCGAACTCGCCCAGTGTGATGTTGTCGTCGCCGAAGTTTGCGGCGAGGTGGTTCTCCACTGCTGCGATGATGTCGTCGTGCTCCAATACGATCTTCACGTTCTATTCTCCCAGAGTCTACGACCGCTTCGACAGTTCGATGATATGCGAGCCGATCACGTCGTTCGTTGCGATCAGGTATGAGCCTTCACGGAATCGCTTCTTCGCCCACGCCTTGAGAGCGCGACCGACCGCGATCTGAAAACCGATCTTCCTGCTGAACTGATCGGGTGCGACGCAGGTCGCTTTCGCATCTGCACCGACACCTTCCTTCGAGAGGGTGCACGTCGTGTAAGCGACGACCTCTGCTCCCCGGTCAGTCCTTCCGATGGCGACAGGTCGGTCGTCATCGTCGGGCACAGGTCCGATGTGGTTGACGTGGACCTCGAACCCCGCTGCTGCCAGTTCCTCCTGTATGAGCTTCATAGCTCGTCTCCCGGTTTGTTCAATCCTTCACGAATCTCGGCGAGCTTCTTCATCTCTGTCTCGAACGCAGTCTTCTGAATCTCGACGACCTTGTTGTATTGATCGACAGCGTCCTTCGTCTGCTCCCTCGACTCACGCAGGAACTCCTGATGTGATTCGAGGTCGTCCTCTACTTCGTGGACGCACTTGTGTGCGCTCCGCACCTCGTGAATGCAGAGGACGAGCATCGCCACGAACAGCGCGGACATAAACGCTACGAGCACCAGTGCAGTCTCCAAGTCAATTCCCTCTTGCTGGAATGAACGGCATCCATTCGATCTCAGGGATGAACTTCGTCACCCCGATATACTCCACGTCCTCCTCCTTGAATCCGATCCAGTGGTGTTCGCAGTTCGCTCCGACCAATGCACCGATGTGTGTCCCGTCGTTGCCGTCGTGATTCGCAACCATCACGACGATGATGCAGCCGTGGTAGTTCACGTTGTCGATGTCGGGAGACATCTGGACAACGTCACCCCTCTTGAGGTTTGCCATACTCGAAGAACTCCTGTGGTGTTATGTCGAGCAACTGGCAGAGCCTCTCCATCGAATCAATTCGGATCCACTGGACACGACCCCGGAAGATGTTCATCACCGTGTTGTATCCGAAGTCGCCCTGCCTCGCGACGTCAGCCTTCGTAAGACCCGACTTCTTCAGCGCGGCGTTCAGCCGCTTCACGTTCACCCGGATTTGTCTCTTCTTCTTCGACACCGAATCACCTCCTCTCAGTTCATACTGGGACCGCCGAAGTCGTCGCCCATGTCCTTCTGGATGTCCTCCATCATCTTCGTGACGGAATCTGCCATCTTCTGGGTCGAGGCGAGGATCGCGTCGCTCTTGCCACGGAGGAGTTCGGTCGTCACTGCCTCAAGCTGCCCGACCCTCCGCTTCAGATCCGCACGCTGCTTCCTCTCCCAGATCACATAGGCGAGACTGACGACCGCGCTGATCGCCCAGACCTCGAACATTGTCACTACCATCTCTCCCTCTCCTTTCGTTAGTGTAGCGTGATAAGGTATACCGAACTTACTCACTCCGAATCGCCACGTCAACCGTTATCTTCAAACGCTGCGCAGGATCAGATTCGTGTTGACTCCTGCATTCAACTCAGTTAAAATCACCGTGACCTCTCGACGGGTCCGGTTCTGGGGGGGCCGGTTCTGATCGGCTACTTCTCTCAGAGTATGCCGACAGGACTGGCCCCCCTTCCATTTGCTCACAGGGGAGACGAGATGTTTGCACGAGGACAACTCATCGCGATCAACGACGCACTCAAGATCGCCATACAGCACGGATGCCCACGGCTCGGACTCATACAAGACGTCATCAAGCGCAACGACGAACACATCGACTACATGCACGAGGCGTGCGAAGGTCGGGGGTTCATCGTCGTCATTGACGGGAGTGGCGAGGAGGAGATGCAGCACTGCCCCCAGTGCTACGGACACGGAGTCAACCCGAAGTATCTCGACCCGACGTCTGGACTGATCGCCGTCAGGAAAAGATTCGCACCGGAGTCTGGAGCACTCGACCCTGTTTCACAGGACGACGACGATGGCAACGATCAAGAGTAACTACACCTCCGCAGCAGGCGCAGTGCCCAGTGCTGATGCGTGGAACAAGCTGAAGGACCCCATCCTCAACTCACCACCGCTGCTCAACTCACTGAACGTGGACAAGACTGAAACAGTGGACCCGAAATCCCGACCACAGTTCTGGGACGACCCACTGGGACCGAACAATGGCAAAGCGCAAGACACACAACCCGACTGATCGACTCCGACATCTTGATCGCGTCGCCGACTACCGTGGTCAGGGCTACAGCATCTCGGAGATCGCCGCTCTCACTCAGAGGTCGCGTGGTCAGATCTGCAAAGACCTCAAGGCGTGCGATGCTTTCTACAAGAAGGCGATTGCCGACAAGCGTGAGGTGTTCCACCGCAACGCACTAGTCGGTCACGAACACATTCTGAAAGAGGCGTGGCGTTCGTTTCGTGCAAGCAAGCAACGGGTCACAGAGACGACGACCACGGATCCGAACACCGGCGAGGAGGTCGTCTCTGTCTCCGTTGAAGACGACGTCCTTCCGGGCGACCCTCGCTTTCTGCAAACTGGTCTACAGGCGTGGAAGGGGCTGCGCGACCTGATGGGTCTGGACGAACCGACGAAGACTGAGAACTCGACCACGGTGACCGTCGTGCGTGAAGACGACGAACTCAGCGACGACGACCTCAAGGAGATCATCAGTGGAAACTACACAGAGCAGGCGAATGGCCTACGCCTCGGAAGCGGCACGCTTGTCCCTTTCTCGACGCTTGGCGCGAACGGAACTGATCCCGTTCGTCGAGTGGACGATGCCGAACTACGAAACGGCACTGCACCATCGGATGATCGCGCAGCATCTGGAGAAGGTTGAACGTGGAGAGATCACAAGGCTCATCATTGAAGCACCTCCGCGACACGGCAAGAGCGAGCTATGCTCGAAGAGGTTCCCGGCGTGGTTCATCGGGCGCAACCCGGAGAAGCAGATCATATGTGCTTCTTACTCAGGTGACCTTGCCTCTGGCTTCGGACGAGATGTTCGGAACATTGTGGATAGCCAGAGGTATCGCGCCCTCTTCCCTTCCGTCTCACTTGCAGCAGACTCACAGGCGGCTTCTCGTTGGCACACTGAGCACGGAGGCGTTTACGTCTCAAGCGGCGTTGGCGGAACTATCGGCGGACGGGGTGCCGACCTCTTCGTCATCGACGACCCTATCCGTGGAAGAGAGGAGGCTGATTCTGAAACCATCAGAGACAAGCTGTGGGACTGGTATCGTTCCGTAGTCTACACTCGCCAGATGTTCGACGACCCGCGCATCGTTGTGATGACGACGCGATGGCACGAGGACGACCTCGTCGGTCGTCTCCTGTCTCTGGCTGACGACGGTGGTGATCAGTGGACACGACTGCAGCTCCCGGCGATCAAGCAGCACGACAACAGGCTCTACGCACTGTGGCCTGAGAAGTTTCCGCTCGACCGACTCGAACGGATCAAGACGAACGTCGGGCCTCGCGAGTGGCGAGCACTCTACCAGCAGGAGCCGACGCCAGATGAAGGTGCCTTCTTTCAGAAGAGTTGGTTCCGTCCGTATCACCGCGCTGATGCTCCCTCCAAAGAGCGGCTCGCGATTTTTGGTAGTAGCGACTGGGCACTCACCGCAGATGGAGGTGACTACACAGTTCACTGCGTCTTTGGCGTCGATGATAAGAACGACGTCTGGCTCCTCGACTGGTATCGCGGTCAAGTCGAAGCACTTGAAGGGATGGAGCAGTGGCTCCTGATGGTCGCACGTTGGGAGCCGTTGCGTTGGTTCGACGAGTCAATCTCAATCACGAAGGCTGTCGGATCCTTGCGGCAGCGGATGAAGAGTGAGCACGGAATCAATGTCACCGAAGAACTCATTGTCCCTTCGCACGACAAGGCTACGCGTGCCCGTTCGATACAAGCCAGAGCGCAACAAGGTGCTGTTCATATCCCTTTCTACGAACCGTGGAGCAGCGACCTTCTCGGCGAGCTTCTTAGCTTCCCGACTGGGAAGAACGACGACCAAGTTGACACCCTATCCCTTATCGGGCAGGGACTTGATCTCCTCCACGGCAAGATGACGCCGAGGCAGACGCAGCCTCTGGGACTCGGCGCACCGGAGCAGATCCTGAAGTTGCTTGAGGGGCCGTCTAAGGGACGATATGGAGACAAGGGGTCCAAGCTCCCTCGCCCAGTGTAACGGGCTGTCGTGGCTCTGGGAGCGCGATGACACGGTGAACTGGTGTCACTGGGGCTGGGGGCCGATCCAGTGTGCGCCGGTTTCCATGAGCGTGAGCCTGACGACGCAGAACCCGCGACGCCTCGGAGTGCTGACCGGAGTGACTTGACAGGAATTCGATTCTACGCTAAAGTCATAACATGCGAACCGGTGGACCCGTCGAGATTCACCTGACCACTGGGATTCGCAATGCGCGAGAAGACTCGACAGTATTGGCGCAAGACCATCGACGCGACGAAGACGTGGATGCAGCCGCACCACGATTCGTGGAACGAACTGCTCGAAGCGTATTCGATGGAGTATGGTGACGTCCGGGGAATCGACGAAGACGACGTCGTGAAGCTCTCACGCTTCGTCCCGAAGGTCCGCAAGATCATCGCAGCAACAGCCTACCACTACCCCAAGGTCTTCATCAAGACCGACAAGCCTCCCATCGATCCGCAGACAGGCGCACGCTTCGAGGACGTCGACGAAGCACTGCAGCGTGCAGCCAATCGCGGCATCAAGATTATGAACTGCAAGAACGAAGTGCATCAGGCGATCTTCGATGCGCTGTTCAAGTATCGCGGCTTCATCAAGCTCGGATACAATCCAGAGGGCGACGATGCCATCCCTCCCTACGTCAGCAACGACTACCTCGAACCCGACTTCACATACTGCCGTCACGTTCCATCTGAGAACCTCCTCGTGGATCCGATGGCATCGCCATCGAACATGGCGACGGCTCGCTACATCATCGAAGAGATGATGGTGCCGTTGGAGTTCGCGAAGAAGGACGAGCGGTTCGTTCACCGCAACAGGATGCGTCCGTTCGAGGGAGAGAAGAAGCAGGACCACCTGAAGCAGATGACAGAGCGCATCTCCCAGTCGAACAACGACGAGGAGAAGGAACGCCTGCGCGAGATCCTCGAACTTGGAGAGTATGTCCTGCTCCACGAGATTCACGACAGGATCCACCGCAAGCAGATCACGTTCGCCAACGATGTCGAGGAGCCGGTCGAGGACGTCGACCATCCCTACGCATTCAAAGGCAACGCGCTCTTCGAGGATGACCCTCTCGCAGTGCCCCCACGACAACTCTTCACAGGATTCGATGACGACGAGAGCGTGTCCGGGTTCCTCTGCGAGGGGGGCTTCTGCTATCACTCCTTCCGCTTCGACATCAGCGACAAGTTCTGGGGCGTGCCGATGATGGGCTACCAGAGCGACCTACAGAAGCTCGTGATCGAATCCCTCACGCGCAGCGTCGACATCGTCGGTCGAGGTAAGACCATCGTCACCGTCACCGAAGCAGAGGTCACCGCGAACCCGGACGTCGAAGACGAACTGGCGAACGCGAACGACTTGTCGACCGTGAAGGTGTCGAGTCAGGATGGCGTGCAGGAGCGCGTGCTCGGCGTCGTCCCGCCAGAGCAGAAAGAGATCGAAGCTCGCGCACTGAGCTACGAAGCGGAGATGCTCGAAGTCGGTCAGGTTAACACGGAGACGGCGACGGAGGCGGCAGGATTCCAAGCCGACGCGCAACTCAATCGCGAGTGGATGCAGCAGGCGACACAGGGCTGCTATGAATACATCACGCGCTCAATGCTGTCGATCATCAGCGACCCGCGCTACACGCCAGAGAACTTCTTCGTCAACGTCGCGAAGGAGGGCGAGCCGCCGGTCGAGCAGAGCCTCGCGAACTGGTGGACCGGCGGGAAGTATGAGGTCGAGGTCGAAGCCGGTTCGATGCAGATCCTCGTCGAGCAGCTACGCAAGAACGACACACTGGAGATGGCGAACTTCCTGTCCGGTCGTCCCGGCATCAACGAGCGCAAGCTCACGGAGATGATCGTCGACGCCTTCAACGTAAAGGACGCACAGGATCTCTTCGACGACGAAGTGAACGCCGACGCCATCGCTGCTGCTGATCTTGAGTTCACCCAGATAATGGGAGGGCAGGCACCGCAGGTCACGCAGGGGATGGATCACCGAACCCATCTCAACCGGCACAACGAACAGCGTGCTCAGCTTGAGCAGGCAGTGCAGAGCGGTCAGGTCGCGCCACAGATCCTGCAGGTTTTCGACCAACATGTCGCTCTCCACAATCAGGCACTCGAACAGGGAGCGCAGCAGTTCGGCGCACCACAGGGACAGCAGGCAACGCCCGAGGGACCGCAGTCAATTCTAGGAGCCGTGAGCAGCGCAGGCCAGATGTTCGGCGAAGCTGTCAAGGCTACAGCCGCAGCACAAACTGGGAGAGGCTAACGAATGGCACACGATCCAAACAAGGGCACCGTCGATTGGATAGGTGAAGCGGAAGAGGCACTGAAGCACGTCGACCTCGACAGCGCGGAGGACATCAACGCACTGAAGGCGCAGATGGAAGCGGAGATGGCAATGCCGCGACGGCAGCAGCAAGCACTTGCTCAGCAGCAATTCAATCCTCCGCAGAATCCGTTTCCTGCGACGTCATCGGTAGGACTCAACGATGCAGTCGAAGAACTGCGAACGAAGATCAGCCTCATAAGCGACAAGGTGGATCTCATACTTCAACTCTTTGCAGCGAGGACACAGGATGCGGTCGCAGAAGACGAGTCAGCTACAGAAGGATCTGAAGACGTGCGAAATTCCGATTGACCCCTTCTCGAAGAACGGTCGGGAGTTTCACTCGGAGATGGTGACGGTTCAGCTTCGCGGTCGCGACCAAGGTCGGCGAGCGAAGCGAGTGATCAAGCACTGGATGCGCAAGGGACTGGTGACGGTCAAGGTCGGTGTTGTTGCGGGTCGCCCAGTGAATATGTTCGCGGACATCCGTGGAACGTGGAGGACGATCTACTGTGCGGTATGACCTGCAGTGCCTCGAATGCGATAACGTCCACGAGGTGACGTGCAGCTACTCACGTATGCACGTCGACGCGAAGATCCCCGGTCCTTGGAAGACGCCTCGCTTCAAAGGTCCGTGTCCGAAGTGTGAGCGCGAGACGATTCAGGTGCAGCACTACGGTCTGGGTCAGGAGCGTAACCACATCCATCCGTCGCACTCTGGGATGTATGGCAAGTTCCATCCCGGCTTCGGCTGCGTTGTTCGCGACTACGGTCACAAGCAGGAACTGCTGAAGCGTTACGACCTGAAGGAGTCGCACGACAAGGTCGACGGTGCGCCCGGAGGATGGGGCGACAGCGACGAGGGAACGAACTTCGACATCAACCGGCCAGACGAAGTCAAACGTGCTGCCAAGACCGAAGCGTCACGCAAAGAGGCAGCACTCAACTCAATCGCTTGGAGGTGATCCTTGGCGAAGCGAGCAGCAAAGAAGGCAGCAAAGAAGGCAGAGGTCAGCCTCACTGCCTCGAAGGTCTGGGCACGCAACCGTGACCGCGATGACCTTCGAGTGAAGACGTTCGACCCGAAGACCGGCGATCCAGTTCTCGGCGAAGTCGACCTCAACGCAGTGACTATCGCGCTTGGACCTGCCGTTGCTGCGGCAGCAGCAGCAGACGCGAAGTAGACGAACAGCATCTTTTCATTTTAGCGCAGGAGTCAATTGATGGAAGAGGGAATGGAAGAAGCACCGGTAGGACTGGTGGACGAAACACCTACCCCTGAGTCTGTCGAAAGCGGTGACGAATTCGCCTCAGATATGTGGCCCGACGCCGGTTCCGAAGACAACGATCAGGGAGAGGATTCGACAACAGCCCCGGCACCTTCTGAAGCTCCGTCATTCGATCCGTCCAGTGTGAACCTTGCACGGACAACCGAAGACGAGGTGCCCGAAGAGTATCGTCCGATGTTCTCTGAGATGCAGAAGCAGTTCAAGGGACTGCAGACGACACTCAACGAACGCAACCGCGAATTCGAGGAGTTGAGCGCGCAGCAGGCACCGGCTCAGCCGCAGGAGCCGCCCCGACTCGCGCCTCAACCGAACCAAGATCCGAACTCGCTGCCGACCACGCAGCAGAATCCGTATCCGTTCCTCGAAGAACGAGTGCAGACAGCAATCAACAACGGACAGATCACCTACGAGCAGGCTGCGGGTGTTCGACAGGAGATGATCGATGGTGCTCAGCAGGTCGAGCAGATCGTCAACCATCTCTTCACTCCGTATCTGCCATACCTCAACGTCCTGCCGCAGATGGCGGACTACCTCGGCAACATGATCCAGTTGCAGCAGAACGAAGCAACAGCGACTATGGACTCAGACTTTGCAGAGGCATCCGCAGTCTACGGTGAAGCGGTCGAGGCGTGGAAGCCGATGATTCAAGCACTCGTCGGTCAGGTGAATCCCGTCACGAATCAGCCGTTCACGGTTGATACGGCGACGCAGCATCACCTCGGCATCACGGCAGTTCAGGCTGAAGAGCTTCGCGAGAAGCACAAAGCCGCAGTGAGCGGAGCGCGGAGGAAACTGGGCAAGCCCGGAGCACCGAAGGCACCAGTGGCTGCACCGAATGGTCGGCACCTAACTGAAGAGCAAGCTGATCGCCAGATGGCGCAAGCCGGTTGGGATCGGTAGTGAATAGGAGCCGCCACTAATGGCACCAACATCTCAGACAAGAAACTGGGATCTCGCTTGGACGACGTCGATGGACGTCCATCGCAAGCGGATCACCGACAACATTAACAACCAGAACACCACGCTCGAAGTGATGCGCGGCTCTGGTCGTGTTGAAGTTGATCGCGGTGGTAGGATCATCCGCGAGGATCTTTACTACGCCAATGGCACGATGGAGTGGATGTCCGGTCGACAGCCGGTCAGCACCGACGAGCCTGATGGCGTGACTGCCGCTTTCTACGAGACACGTTATGCGGTCGTGCCGCTCGTGATCTCGTGGACGGAGCAGCAGGAAGCGCAGACGAAAGAGTCGGCGATGTCGCTTCTGGCGACGAAGACGATTCAGGCTCGCAACACCCTGCAGGCAGGCATCAACGCTGCTCTCTGGGCCGCGCAGTCTGACAAGTCGATGCTCGGCTTTCAGGATCTGATCGACTCGACTCCCGCAGTCGGGACGCTCGGTGGAATCAATCGGGCGGACGAATCGTGGTGGAGAAATATCGCTGACACGTCTTCGACGCCAAACTGGGACAACAAAACGGGTGACATCTACGACGGCTTCACAGCCTTGTCGGCGAACTACAACAATGCCAGTGATGGGAACGACGAAATCACTGACATCTTCATGGGCCTTACGCTGTATGGCGAAACCCAGAACATCCTTGAGTCGACGGGCTATGCACGTCTGACTGCAGGCAGCGGCGGAACGTCGAAGGTCGACGCCGGTAAGCCTGCGTTCCGCAGTGCTGTGATCCACAAGGATCGTGACGTGCCTTCGGGTTCCGTCTACGGCATCAACTCGAAGTATTATAAGCTGAAAATTCAGCGCGGTGCCAACTTCGCGAAGACGGAGTTCGTGAAGGGTGATGCCGCCGGTCAGCTTGCGCGTGTCTCGTTTATGGTTGCCGGTCTGCAGCTTGTGACCAACAACCCGCGCCGGGGCTTCGTGATCACGGGCATCACCTAAGATACAGGTGGTGACATCATTCAACTGCTGCGTGGGATTCAAATCCAGCGAATCCCACGCAGCGCAATTCTCCGGGTGGCTCGTGTGATCTCATCATTCACGCGAAGCGAGGAGAGAGGAGCAAACGATGGGTAAAGATTTTGGGAACGGATACGACGGCAACCCGAAGCGTTACTTCGGGAACATCAGCCGTGGATATGTGCAGGGCATCTATGAGGTCGGCACGACTCAGAACGCTCCGCTCGGTGCCGTAATCGAATACATGGACGGGCGCAAGTATGTCTACACGCTCGCCAACGGAACGGCTGCGGCAGGCGTGCTCGTAGCACGCGACCAGAGCGCACAGAGCGTGGTTGAGATCGATGGAGCGATGACGGCTGCGGCCATCGGCGACACGGAGGTCACGATCACGAACGCCGCGCTCGACGGTGTCGTAGCAAACCAGTTTGCCGGTGGACTCCTGCAGATCACCGACGACGCCGGTGAGGGTCACCAGTATTACATCATGTCGAACACTGCCGATGGCGGGTCGGACGACGTGGTGTTCACACTGGCAGATGGTCTGGTCGTCGCAGTGACGACCGCTTCTGACTGTGCCATCGTCGGCAACCGGTCGAACGAGGTCGTCATCGCTTCGGCGGGGACGGACTACAACGTGGTCGGTGTCACGCCGGTCGCAGTTGCAGACGGTGAGTATTTCTGGCGGCAGGTCGCCGGTGATGCTCTCGTGCTCGTCGACGGCACCATCGCTGCCGGGGATCAGGTGTCCCTGTCCGATGACACCAACGGTGCGGTTCAGGTTCTGGGTGGTGGTGGATCCGCTGCTGCGGACATCCTCGCCGAACAGGACATCGGAACGATGCTCTACGCACCGGACTCGACCGGTCACGGTGGTGTGATGCTCAAGCCGCTCGGCTAGTTTCTTGAGGACCGGGGGAAGGGGTGGGCTGGGAGTAGCTGTCGCGCCATCGGGAGAGATGCCGCGAGAACGTCAGCACCCGGAGGAACCTTCCTCCGGTCTTCAACACATCAAAGGCCCGACGCAAGTCGAACGCCTGAAAGGAACACAGATGGCAAAGGCACCAGTGAAACGATCAACAGCGAGTTCAGCACCGCAGTCGATGATCCTGCAGTTGAAGGAAGCATTCGACACCGGGACTGACGAAGAGAAGCAGGCGATGCGGGAGATGTTTCCCGGTATGCAGACGGCTGACCAGAAGGTCGTCGTCGACCGAACGAACTTGTCTCTCGACGAGCAGCTTCAGATCGCTCGCTCCCAGACGAACAAGAAGCAAGGCACGACCTCTGCGCAGATGATCGTGATGACGCAGGGCAGCGTGACGCATCCTGATGGATGGGAGCCACGTCCGCCAGAGCACGTCACAGAGATGGGCGAAGAGGCAGAGAAGCTCTGGCTCCTGAGATGGCATCAGGGCAAAGCCGGTGGATCGATGGAGATGTTCCGACGTGAACTCGGAAGCGGAAACGCCGACATCGGTGAGAGCGTGATCGAAAACCTCGAAGCGAATGCCGACGCAATCCCGGTCGGTGGTGACGGTGCGCCGGTTCTTCAGGAAGCAGGCAGCTACCTGTCGATGGAGAACGAGAGCGGACCATCTGAGTGATGGTAGACCGTGAGACACAGGATGCGATTGACCGCGCTGTCGATGGAGTCAGGGACCAGTTCCTTGTGCTCCTTCGGCAGGTGTCGGTCAGCCGCTTTGACGAGCCGGTTCACGCACCGGCGTTTGTAGGCATCGGCGACCTCTTGACGCACGGTGTCGTTCGCATTTCAGAGTCGTCGACACCGGACGACCCTGCGTCGGGCGAGGGCGTTATCTACATCAACTCGTCGACCGGCGACCTGATGGCGAAGCTCAACTTCGGTGGAACGGTGAAGACCGGGACAATCCTAGACTGGAGCGCACTGTAGATGCCAGAAGGAATCGGATACAGCCCCCTGAACAAATTGAGTGCTGCGCAGCGTCGAAGACGTGTTGGATTGCGTTTGGATGATCTCGACCTTGAGTCGATGGTCGCAGAACCCGACGCGACAATGGTCCCTTCGGATATGAGAACCGAAGGTGCGAAGCAGCACGACGCGCAACTCGCTCAGATCGAATCTGAGAGGCGTAGAGCGCAGTTCCCGACAGCCCAGTCGATGATCCCCGGCAAGCAGATGTTCGGCCAGACGTCCAAGGAGAGCGGCGACATCGCACGTTCGATGCTCCCCTACTTCGGAGGGGCGGAGGACGCACAGGCCATCGCGCAGTCGGAGACGCCAACCGAACTCGCGATCAACACCGGACTCGGCGCACTGGGTCAGCTTGGACCCATCGGCAAGATCAGCGGTGCGGCACTCGGACCTGCAGCGTTCGCGCTCTCCCGGTTCTTCGGTCGGGCACCCGGACAGATGGGAGCTATCCCGGCAGGCGAGGCAGCGGAGGGCGCAGCCGACCTGACTCGCGTCGGGATACCAGACGACGCAGCGAGGGGTCTGTCGCTCGGTCTGGGGCGCGAGAACGCCGGGAACTTCGCTCAGCGGATTCAGGAGCGGATGCGACGGAAGCAGACGTCAGGGACGCTCTATCGCGGCCGGAGCGAAGCAGGCGAAGAGATCTACACGGCACCGATGGAAGGCGACCTCCTGAACCTGCCGCACGGAACGGTCGAGGACGCTTACGAGCTTGCGATCCTGAACGCACGAGCCGATGGACGCAAGTGGCCGACGAACGCAGAGATCGCAGGCTTCATCGACCTCGTCACCCGTCAGGGACGTGGCGCGAACGGCAGCGGACTTTCGGCGCAGACTCGGCGGCTCCTCGTGAAGGGATCCGACGTTCCGATCAGTCAGCAGCCCGTCCTTCGGTCTGGGCATAGCAACCTCGTCGGAAGGCAGGCACCTCTGACCGGAGATCCGAATCGTCCGGGCGGAGGGATCGACACGAGCGGACCTCGCGCACGGACGAAGGCAGGCGTGCCGAAGGGAACGACCGCGCAGGTCGGCGACCGGATGTCGATTGAGAGCATCGCGGACTTCCTCGAAGACACAATCGACAACGCAGAGGCGAAAGACCTCCAGTGGTATAGGTTCTTCAGTAAGGATGTCGGAGATATTATCGGTAAGCAGCACACTCCAGAGTTCGGCGCAGTGTTCGCCATCCTGTCGCCGCAGTCGCCGGTCGAGACGAACCTGCGTGATGCCATTGAGACGATGATCTGGGTCCGCGAGTATGCGGACAAGGTCGGTGCTCAGAACATCACTCGCGCAGGATTTATCAGGGACTACCGTCGCGCATTCCGCGAGGAAGGCGAAGAAGGATTCAAGGGGATGATCGGTGCGCCTCTGGCTGACAGGAAGAAGATCGGTGGACGGAAGATCGGCGAAGCGTTCTGGTCTACCGATGGCGACCGCCTGCAGAAAGCAAAGTCACCTGACGAAGCGATCGGCAAGCTCGCCGACTTCTATCTCGAAGGCGTGATGAAGGGCGACCTGAAGACCCGCACGTTCGCTCTCAGCGTTCACGAGAAGGAGCGGCTCGGTTCGATTGCCGGGACGGTGAACGATGTGATGATCGCGCAGTTCCTCGACATCGGAAACGTGTTCGGGTCCGAGTCGGTCAGCGCAGCGACAGGCTTTGTCTTGCCGCAGTCGGCGCAGGCGTATCGTGCAGCGCAGGCACACATCGCTCTGGCAGCGCGAGAGGTTTCGGATCGGCTCGGAAAAGAGATAACACCGGACGAAGTTCAGGCCATCGCGTGGGCAGTCATCAAGCGAGGCGAGTCGCCGCAGACAGGCGTTCCCGGTCAGCAAATCTTCCCGCCGCGAGATCCCGCGATCCTCGGTGCAGGATTCCGCGAACTGAATCCGGGAGTCACTCCGGGCACACTGGAGTCGGCGAAGATGTTCAGCAGGAACGCCATCGACAGGTATCGCGCACTCGGCATTCAGGATCACCAGACACTGATCCCGACCGACGACGCAGGACGGATGGTCACCGAAACTCCTCCGGGCGGATTCCCGGCAACGGCTGAGACGTTCGAGAAGTATGCGACGGACCAGACGTTCGGGGCAAACCCAGTCAGGCAACTCGGCGGAGCCGTAAAAAAAAACGCTAGTTCGCTAGAGGTGTCCGAACTGGACTCGAACGGGTTTATGCACATCACCGGGAAGTCAGGAGAACGCCAGAGCATCCGACCGACGATGGCAGACTTCCCCGGAGAGAGGAGCAGCCCGACCAGAGGCGAGTTGTATTTCGGAGAGGTGCCAGAAGAGCATCGCGGCAAAGGACTGGGAACGGCAATGGTTGGAGAGGCACTCGACGTTATGGTCAGGCACGGAGCGACGACGGTCGTGACATCTCCAACGTCGCAGTCAGGAGCGGGACTCATCAACAAGGCGATCAAGAACGGTTGGATCAGTAAGCCCATACGAACGTCAGAGACTGGGAAGACTGAGCACAACATCCTGAAGGGCATACGATGACACTACTCGCATCACTGCAGGAGTCGCTCGAAGATGCAGGTCTGTCGAAGTCGACGTCGGACTACCAGACCTACGCGCTGAACTTCTGGAACAGGGCGAAGGACGACCTCTCTTCGCGCAACCGGTGGACGTGGCTGCGGACGAAGAGCAGCACCTTCGACACTGTCGCCTCCCAGAGGAACTACTCGCTCGCGAGCGACGTGCTCTACCCTATCGCGTTTTATCACAAGGACGACGACTTCCGGGTTCGCGTGGTCACGCCAGAGCACACATACGAGATTGACCCGGGCGACGACACGACAGGTCGCGGTGACGCTGTCGCCATCGCGGGACTCGACTCGTCGGGGAATTGGGAGATCGAATTCTCGAACATCCCAGACACAGCCGGTGACACCTACTTCTACTCGTATCAGGCGAGGATCGCGAACAAGACGTCAAGCAACTACAACACGTCGCTTGACTCAGAGCTCCCGCTCCACATTCAGCAGACGCTCGGCCACTACGTGACGTCGAGGCTGATGGTCCTGTTCGGCGGACACGACGTCGACAGCGAGAAAGAGATGGAGATGTATGAGAAGCGCATCGCGATGGCAATGAAGAACCAAGCGAACCTGAAGGGCAACCAGAGGACACGGATGCTTCGTCGCAACTCAAAGATGTCACCGGCACCGACACCGGTGGTTAACTGGCCGATCTCAAGCTGATGGCAAAGAACGTAGAGCCACATCTACTGGGACCGTGGTATGGCGGAGTCGACTACTCGAAGCCTGCCGAAGAGCTACGACCAGATCAACTCTTCTCAATGCAGAACACCTTCGTCGGTCAGGGCGGCGAGGTCACTCAGCGAGATGGGTTCGAGAGGTTGGTCGCAACTTCACTGGGTGCGTCCGCCGGTGTCACCGCAGTCGGCAAACAGAAATTCAGTTCTACGTCGAACAAAGAATATGTAATTGCCGGGGGTGCTCTCTACGAGCTTATGTCGGGAACGTGGACCGACCGTGTTCCGGGTTCGGGTGTCACGATCTCCGACGACGACACTTTTCCGTGGTCGCTTGTGAACGCCAACGGCACGCTCTGCGGTCACAACGGGAAGACCGGCGACACGATCATCAAGTGGGCAGCGTCGGGCGCGGACTGCGCTGCGCTGTCGATGGGTTCGAGCAGCGTGACGCGGGCGAAGCACTGGGAGTGGTGGGACGGTCGTCTCTGGTGCGGCAACAGCAACCAAGGGAACGATCAGGTCAACTACTCCGACGACACCAACATCGAAACGTGGGGAGCCAATGACCTGTTCTTTATCGGCGAAGAGCTTACGGGAGTCAAAGCATTCGGACGAAGAGCACTCGCTCTTCATGGCGAGAATGGGATCACCCTGCTCCGTAGCACAGGTAGTGCAAGCATCCCCTACTCCAAGGATGGCGTTTCAGCAAGAGGGACGGTTTCTCATCGGAGTATCGTTGCTGTTCGAGGTCAGCAGAGTGCGAACCTGCAGTTGTTCGTGAGGGAGGATGGCATCTACGCCTTCAACGGCGGAGAGGCGGAGAAGATCTCGCAGCCCCTCGACGGTGACCGCTTCTGGAAGAACGTGAACCACGATGCTCTCGACACTGGCAGCTTCGCCATCGCGCACGGAGAGAAGGACGAGGCGTGGTTCTTCATCCCATACGGATCCGGGCAGACCATCGCGAACCGCATCGTCGTCTACGACTACGTTCGGAACATCTGGTTCGGACCTTACCTCAGTGCCGCAGCGACAAGCGAGTGGTTGACCGGCGGGATCGTCGGCAGGACCCCTCACGCCGGTGGTGCTGACGGATACATCCTGAAGCTCGACGACACAGAGAGGACGAACGACGAGGACAACTCCGCCATCGTCGCAGAGATGGTGACCGGCGCACCTCCGCCGCTCGGCATGGACTATACGAACCGGTGGATGTATGCACTCCACGCCTTCGACGTTCAGGGAGACTACGACGTCACCGTGTCTCACTTCGGGCAGAGGATCCCAAGCGAGACAGTCATCGTCCCACAGGGCGGAGGATACGACGCCATTGAGGCGGGGTTCGAGATTGAGTCGTCGAAGATCGCAGGCGAAGATCTGATGGCGACGGTTGGAACGAAGCTCAGTGGATACGACAGCAGCATCCAGATGAAGTATGTGAACACTGGCGCAAGCGAAACCTACACGATGCGTCGCACCGCAGTGATGTATAAACCGAAGGGTCGTTTAACACTCAGAGGACCGGGAGTAATCTGATGGCATTCACAGGCGCACAGCGCGATGCATTCTATGGGCGTGTCAAGAAGGAGCGGGGTGCCGACTTCTTCAACCAGAACCGCAAGGGAATCACCGGTCTGCTTCGTCAGCACGGTGGTGCTGACATGAACAAGCTGATGGGCGGACTCAACAGCCTTCCCCAGTCTGGTCCTGCGGCAACGGTGCAGACGAGCGGGAACAGGCAGGCACTGTCAAGGCCAAACTTGGCTCGGCAGAATCAGCAGTCGACATCTCCGACGCAGCCGGTGGTCCCAGAGTCTCACGCTGCGAGCCTCGGCGACTTCCAGTCGTCGTTCAATGCGACTCAGGGTCAGCAGAACTACAACCCGCAGTGGGACTACAACAAAGATGGTGTGATCAATTTCACGGACTTCCTGCAGTATCGCGAGAACCCACAGGGAGTGCAGCCCGATCCTGTTGTGGATCCTCCGGGTCCGACGAGTCCGGTCCAGCCCGTCGTCGCTCCTCCGACTCCGACGACTCGCGATATGAACGTCGTGAAGCACGAGAACGCATTCACGAGACCGCTCGAAAATCTCGGCCAGCAGCAGGCGGACCTCGCGAACCGGTTCGACAATCTGTCGGCGACACTCCTGAAGCTGCAGGAGGAACGCAACAGACCGGACGTAGACATAAATGCACTTCTGCAGGGATTCCAGAACACACTGAGCGATGCGAACAAGCCGTACATCGATCAGCTTGAGCAGCATCGTCTCGCCCAGAATCAGTTCATCAACGACTTCCAAGCGAGGCAGCAGCATCGCGAAGGTCAGTTGAACACAGAAGCGCAGAACGAGCGCGCGAGGAATCAGGCACTGAACCAACAGCTTGAGCAGCACCTCGCCCAGAGGTTCGCGCAGCAGGGTCAGCCCGACGCAATTACGCAGGCGGAACTTCTTCGCCTCGGAACGCAGAAGGGCGACGCAGAGGCTGCGCTCACGCAGAGGCTGAAGAGCCTCGGTGTCCTTCGCGGATCCGGTGCGCCCATCGACCGCTTCGGTGAACTGGAGGGAGGGTTCGCTCAGGCAGAGGCAGACATCCGTGGTCAGGGTCAGCTTCGAGACGAACGCGCCTTCGACGCCGGTCGTCAGCTTCTCGGAGACAGGCGTGCGACTCGTGCGGACGAGGCGAGGATCAGAGAGGCTGCGCTAGGTCGAGGTGTGCAGGAGATGGGACTCGGACTCAACGCGAATCAGCAGCTACAGAACCAAGTGTCCCAGAGCCGTCAGCAGGCACTGCAGGGTCTGACGAACATCGGTGCGCAGCTTGGGAACATCGGCGGACAGGACACGCTGGAGAACGTCTTCGGGTCGGCGGACAGGTCGGGCCAGTTCAACGGTGCGGACACGCTCGACCAACAGCGAGTGAGCAATGCGCTCAACCTTGGTCAGCAGCAGATCGACACGACACGTCGCGGTCAGGACATCAACCAGAGCAACTTCATCGGTCAGCAGGTCGGACGCTTCGGCGACCAGAACACCGTCGCTCGTGACCGTCTCGACATGGAGCAGGCAGCAGGCATCGCCGGTGGTGGACTCGACATCCTGTCACGGTTCGGTGTCATCCCCGGACCCGTCGGACAAAACGGCAACGGTGGTGGTGGTGACAGCCTCGTTGAGCGCGGCGTCAGAGGACTGTGGAATCGATTCGGCCCCGGAGGAGAAGGTGGCGGAGGGTTCCCCGGACTCGACAACCTGCTCGCCCTCGACAACCCCTTCGCAGGTGGAGGTGATCTCGTCTCCGGGTTTACCAACGCATTCGGAGGCGGAGGTGGTATCGGGTTCCGTCCGGGTAGCGGAGGGTTTCCCGGCTCTGGCCTGATGACGGGCGGAGGCGGAGGAGCGGGACTCTCCAACGTCGCCAGTGCCGGTGGAAGGGGGGTGGGGTTCAACCCGCTTGGCGGAAGTGGGTTCGGCGCAGGCAACTTCGGAACTCAGGGTCCGGGCAGTCTCGTAAATTTCGGTGGCGGGAGTAGCGGTGCCGGTGGTCTAGGGTCCGCTGCTTCCGGTGGTGCTTCTGGCCTGACGAACGCAGCGTCGGCGACAACGCACGGTCCACTGAACCTCTCACAGGGAGCACTGCAGCAGGCAGGACTCGCGATGGGTGCCGGTCAGCTTGGCAACTACGCCTTCGACCAGTTGGGTCTGGAGTCGCTCGGCAACGCATCGAAGTGGGCGGGACGGGGTGCTGCACTGGGCAGCGTCGTTCCGGGTCTGGGAACGCTCGCCGGTGGACTTGCCGGTGGTGCGTTCGGGTTGGCGACCGGTCTGTTCGGCGGAGGAACCGATCCTGCGTCGATGGACAACAATCAGTTGTTGCGACAGATCCACAGGGCGAACCAAGGTCAGGGTCCGCGAGCGCGAGGGATCAATGCTCCCCTCGTCGCTGAGCTTGCGCGTCGCGGTGTCACCGACATCCCGGCAGCACTCGCCGCACTCGCCAACACTGAAAGACGGTTTGCGTCGAATCCCGGAGATCTGGAGATGGTGGGGCAGGAGACAGCGTAACACTTTCTGAATCCTACGCAGGAGTGAGAAGATGGCACTGGGCGGAATCCTAAGAGCACTGACACCAAGCAAGGCTACACTCGCAGGCGCGGGTATGGCTGCGTCCGACTTCATCGAAGAAGAGCGGAAGCGTGGAGAGACGATGGCGACAAAGCAGTTCGTCGCCGCACTCCAACGTGCGCAGGCATCGGGCGACCAGAACGAAGTGAGGAACGTGCTCAGCGATCCCACGTTCAACAATGTCGACCCGGAGGTCAGGCAGCGTGCGATGTCGCAGCTACAGGACTCCGTTCAGGCGGGTCAGGCTCGCGAACTCAGACTGCAGGGACTCGAAGCCCAGAGGGAGCAGGCGCACGCAGACACGCTCCTCGAAGCCGACAAGCTGAAGGCGGAAGGCTTCAACGTCGAGATCGCAAACGAAGACACCGGTCTTCCATCCGGTCGTCCCGCTATCGGCACGCCACGCGCAGGCATCCGAATCCTCGGCAAGGGTCCGAACCTCAAGGCACTCGAAGCAGCCGAACTCGCGAACAAGGAGGCGCAGGCTGCGCTTACTGCGCAGAACGTCAAGCTGCGAGAGAAGCAGAACGAAGAACTACAGAACGAACTCGACGAGATCGACAGGCGAGCAGAGAACGATGCACGACACCTCCGGTCCATCGCTCGTGACCGTGGAGCACTCGACTTCCTGCGACCAGAGACGAAGGAGCGGCTGATGCCGCACCTTGTCGAGATGGGCGTGAGCTTGACGAAGCCGCGCAGGATGCCACAGGCGTTCGTGAAGCAGATCGCCGAATACAACTCGGCCATCGAAGAGTTGAAGGCACTCGACGGGACGCTGAAGAAGTTCGGAGGAACGCACCCAGTCACCGGTGCGTGGAGTTGGATTCCCGGCACGCAAGAGCAGAAGGCACTCGCTGCGATCAATAGGTCGCGCCAGAGGATCGGTAAGACGCTCGAAGGTGGTGTGCTGCGGAAAGAGGACGAGGAGAAATACAAGAAGATCCTCCCTCACGTGTTCGACGCAAACAACATCGCACAGTTCAAGATCGACGAGATGATGGCGACGCTCATCCGCGACAAGGAGATCCTGATGCAGACGTGGCAGGAGCTTGGCGCGGGTGCAGGCGAAGACCCTGAACTCAACGCGCTGATCGAAGAGAAGGCTGCGCTGATGGGACTCTATCGACCGGAGAACTTCTAATGGCAGGGATGACCGAAGAGCAGAGACAGAAGCGTCTCGCCGAACTCGACTTGCTGATCGACAACCGACGAAAGCAGTTGCAGATTCAGACAGCGCAGCCAGTGACGTCGGGCGTCCAAACGACACCGACTCCGCCGAACGAGTCGCCGGTCGGGTTCGGGACACGGATGGCTGCGTCGTTCCTCCGAGGAGATCAGCGCGACAACTACCTGAGCCGAAACCTGCCAGAGGGATTCACACTGGATCCCGGCGGACAGACAGCCACAGGACCGCAGGGACCGCAGCCGATTGACCCGTCCGGGTTCGACGTCGGTGACCTTGCCGATGTCGTCGGAGACGTCCCTGAGATCGCAGGAGGGGCGACTGCAGGGACAGCAGGAACTCTGTTCGGTCTTGGACTCGGCATTCCCACTGGTCCCGGTGCTGCGCTCACAGGTGCGACGATTGGGATGGGTTCTGCTGCCGCAGGATCTGCAGCAGGCGATGCGTTCAGGCAGGGGGTCGGCCAGATGATTGAGCCTGCTCCTTTTGACTACGGCTCTGTGGGCGACGCTGCGATGATGGGTGGGGCAGGCGAGGCTCTGGGTCCAGTTGCAGGGAAGGTCGCCGCAGAGGGCGTAGGGTTGGGTCTGAGAGGTCTTCGTCGTATGACCGGCGGACACCAACTCAGCGACATCGGGCAGCAGGCAGTGACCGACGCTCAGCGTCTCGGCATCCCAGAGCATCAGCTACCTATCGGCACAACGACCGACTCTCGAATGACACTGGGACTCGACTCGCAACTTCGACGTTCGCCGATCACCGGCGGGATGTTCGACGAGGGCAACCAAGTTCTCCAGACGTCGATGGAGGAAGGACTCCAAGGTGTCCGTCGGAAGGTCGGCGGATCAATCGCCGACAACGCTGTCCTCGAATCAGGAATCGAACCGGCCATCGTTCGCGATGCGCTGATCGTGAACCACGCGCAACAGACTCAGGCAATTGATCGGGCACTGGATGTTGCGCACGAACAGTTCACTAACGCAGTCGGTCGTCCGCTGAACCAGATACAGATTCCTACTCCTGCGCTAGAAGCAGTTCGTGACGAAGCGGCTCGCGACCTCGCGTCGCAACCGGCACTGTCGCAGCTTCCAGAGTTCGGGGCTATGAAGAGGTTCTTCGCCGGTGCCCAGTTTGACAACCTCGACCAAGTGATGGAGCTTCGTCGCATCGCAGGTCAGATGATTGAGAACCCGTCGACGGCAGATACCGGTCGACGTCTCTACGCTGCAGTGCTCGACGACCTTGAGCACGGACTGCTGTCCGAACTCTCCCTGCTCAAGGGGTCGACTGCGGTGACGTCCTACAAGAAGATGCTGAACACCGCACGTCGGCAGTTCGAGGTCGGGCAGTCGACACTGGTGAAGCGTCTGTTCCCGAATGGCGAGCCGAACGTGTTCGTCCTCGGAGAAGTCGCCGACCGGATCTCCGGGTCGGGCGTGGGCGTCGACGACATCAAGCTCCTGAAGGAACGGCTCGGACTCGGAGCGCAAGGGCAGACCGGCATCGACATGGCGAATCGGCTGAAGGTCGGTCGCGAGCGCGTGCCCCTCCCGAAGACGGAGAAGGGTGAGTTCCTGTTCGACCAGATCAAGCAGTTGTATCTCGACAACCTCCTCGCGAAGCACGCGACCGGTGACACTGGTGCGCTGAAGACGGCAGGCCGACAGTTCTACAAGACGCTGTTCGGAACTCCGAAGGCAATGGCAGTGAGCAAAGAGATCTTCGGCGACGCAACGGAAGACGTGCGAGCATTCGCGAACCTCCTGCGCGACGTCGGGGTGTCTGAGAGGTTCTTCGCCGGTTCGCCGACCGCACCGCTCACAGAGATGCGCGACCTCATCTCTGTGCCGGGAGCCGTGGGCGCAGCGAGTCGCATCGGCGTCGCAAGGCAGTTCGTCTCGCCGCACCTCGGAGGCAAGGGTGCGATGATCGGTCGAGAGTTCTTCCAACGTGGTGAGCTACCAGACCTTCAGGCGTGGCTGCACCGGCATCGCAAACTCGCAGCGGCGACGCGAGTCACATCTCAAACAGCAGTGAGGGGATCCGATGGGAGCCGTTAGTCAGCTTTACACGTTCGTTGCCGGTGCGGTTCCTACGGCAGCGCAGTGGAACTCAGACCCTGCCCAACTCTATGCACTGGTCAGCGGTCAGATCGACGAGGCGAATGTAGACAATGCTGGGTCGGACGGAATAGTTGGGATGTCGGTTGCCCAGACGGTTGCTGGAGGAAATCCGATAACGGGTGCGAAGGATTTTACTGCTGCGGTAAACCTAAATGGTGCTGTAGTGGCTGCAGGCGGCGTTACAATCAAAGACACGGACAACGCTGCGGGAAGCATACAGACGAACCTGACGCTAGAGTGGGACCCAGCCGATGGCAACCAGATGACCGACAACTCGTCTGGTGTAGGCATAGACTTCAAGATGCCCGATGCGTCAGACAACCAGACGGTGTTTGCATCTCTTGATGTGCTATGTCTTGATGACTCTGCCAGTTCTGAAGATGGTGAGTTCAGTTTCAAGACTGTGGTAAATGCGTCTGAAACAGAGGTGCTAACTCTGTCAGGGGCTGCTGCTACGTTTACAGTTCCGATTGACCTTGCAGACAATGTGCAGATACAATTCGGTGACGCAGACGATGCTTCAATTAAGTGGGATGCTACAAATCTTGCGATTGCCGCTGGTTCCGCTGATGTAAAAATTACAGCAAGCAATGTCATACCAGCAACGAATGACGGGTCTGCTCTTGGGGTTTCTGGAACTGCGTGGTCTGACCTGTTTCTCGCGTCTGGTAGTGTTGTCGATTTCCACGCTGGAGACGTAACGCTCACGCATTCGGCGAATATCCTGACGGTTGCTGGCGGGGATCTCCACGTAGGAAATGGTCAAGGCCTTGTCGTAGGACATACAGCGCAGCAGACGGTGGGCACAATCGTTCCCGAAGTGCAGATACTCGGAACAGGAAATGCCGACTCTCGCCTGCTCCTCGGTCGCTGGAGTGCAGATGCAGGTGGCACTGATTTAGATGCCGTTAAGAGTCGATCAGCAACCATCACGAACGGGGCAGACCTTGATGATGGCGACAACATCCTCCGTATCCGTACGTTCGTAGATGATGCTACAGACTACAACAACCAGTCCACGGAAATTCTGTTTGAGGCTGATGGCGCACATAGTGCCAGTAGCTCACCGGGGCGTATGGTGTTCAGCACGACAGCATCCGCTGCAACATCCCCCACCGAGCGTATGCGTATCGACAGCACCGGTGCAGTCACGAAACCTACGAATCCCTGCTTTTCGGCGTTCTCTGCCACGCAGAGCAACGTCACTGGGGATGGGACCACCTACACCATGACGTATACGTCGGAGATTTTTGATCGAGGAGGTGACTTCTCTAGTGCTACGTTTACGGCACCGGTGACAGGGATTTATCAATTGACAATGCTCCTGAACATTTCGGGCCTGACATCGTCACACACAGATACCCGCATCACGTTGGTGACGAGCAATAGGTACTACAACCTCATGATTGAGGACGCTGTGTCCTCTGACGTGGCGGGGTTCCTGCGGACGACATTCACCATTTTAGCCGACATGGATGCCTCCGACACCGCCACGGTAACGGTCCAGACGAGCAACGGGACTAAGGTTGTAGACATCGACACGGGCAACGGCTTCATGGGCCATCTGGTAGGATAGGGTAAAAACATGGCACGCACATATAGCGATCTGACACAGAACGAAAAGAATGTTCTTGCGCACGTTGTCGTAGATCCCGCAGCGTGGTGGGACCACGCTGTAGCAACGGGGAAGGTGGACGAGGAGGCGGTGCTGGCAGAGAAGGTTTCGCGCTGGCAGCAGTCCTATGACACCGCATCGGCAGAGGCTGGCTATGCACCACGGGCAGAGCGAACAGACGAAACTCCCGCCGTTTGGGAAGGATAACAGGAGGACGTATGACCAAAGACGAGATCACAGAAAAAATAGACTCATTGCAGGCGTCGTTGAATCAATTGTCGAACCAGCTGCTAAATCAATCGCCACAGGCACAGCTTTTGATCGGTCAGCTACAGGCGTACAATCAGATGCTGGCAGAGCCAGAGACCAAGCCTGTTGCCAAAAAGTAAATTCTACTATGGCTGCACGGTTCGCCGCGTCATTGACGGCGATACCATTGAC
>Ga0080013_1001034_pt1 | contig 37767 bp, 47 predicted proteins | sample ETNvirenome_6_85_FD_69236 | JGI IMG/M metagenome (GOLD analysis project Ga0080013, IMG submission 69236) | Marine viral communities from the Pacific Ocean - ETNP_6_85 (SPADES assembly) (version 2) | ecosystem: Environmental > Aquatic > Marine > Oceanic | place: Pacific Ocean | collected 2013-06-19 | reverse complement strand
AGCGTGCGTTCAAGTTCGGCGGCTTTGAGGAACAGGACCGGCTGCTCGCGTTTCAACTCTCGCCAGTTCTCACGATTGTGGAACGGACAGAACCAGCAGGCCGACTTCGGGGCACGCGGCAGTCCTGCCTCGTTGATGATGTCGTAGCAGTCGCGACGGCTCAGGCCGAGGTCGATGAGCGGATACTCAAGAACTTGGTCATCAAAGCCCGAAACGGTGCGTGCCCGGTGAATCTCATCCACACTGATCCCGAGGCCACACACCGCCGGATTCTCCCGTGAAGAACCATGCTGACGCTGCCACTTGCGAACGACCTTGATCTTGTAAACATCAGTACAAGTCCGATTACCAGGACCGCCACCCTGGAGATGCAACGGGATACGCACCGACCGCTGCTCCCCAAGCACATACTCGAGCAACGTCGGCGTTGCCCCGTCCCGCGTCACCCGTCGCAGTTCTTCCAGCCGGATGCCGTGAGCCTCCGCGAACGGCATATGCACATCACGGAAGTAGGCCAGCGAGTCAGGATGCTCCGAATCGTCACCGACGTTAGCAAACAGGAATACGTCATACGGTTCAGGCAGCCGCCCCATCGCCTGCAACGCCAACACCGCCGTTGACTGGACGCCTGCCCCGAACGAAAACGTTCTCACCGGATCGGAACCCCGCTACTCATCGAAACAACTCACTCCCGCCAATGACCGGGATTATCGTCCAAAAAACGTTCATAATCGCCAACCTCGCGCAAAACAATAGTCACACCCCCAGACGAAGAGTCTGGAGAATCTCCCCTAACGGCCACCAGCAACCCCCCAACAGAAGCCACCAGGGTAGCAACCGCAGCAACAACCTTCGCGACACCCCCCGCATCTACCGACACAACCAGCTACGAACAACCACTAGTTTCACCACACAACGGACAAACCATGCACGACCCAGCCCGCTGCATCGGAACCCCACACAACAAACACTCCGGCTTCTCCCTCAACGAACAACGAACCGAAGACAACGAAGGGCCACAGGCATCAGAAGACATCAACACTCCAAACAGACGATACGAAAAAACAGATAACCCCCGCACCGTACACCAACCAACCAACCCCCGACACCATCTGCTACCATCACCAACAACACCGCAACCCGGTGTTTCCCGCCTAACCAGCGTGAGGCTCGCCCGTCAGAGGGGCCTCAGACCCGCGCACCAAAGAAGCCACCACCGGCACACAGGTACACGGGCGCAGCGCACAGGCCAAAGCGACTGCAACGCAGACCAGGCGTCAACTGGCGGAGGGCACCCAAGGGTCGACCCTGCCAAAAAACCCCCAACACACAACCCACCCCAACACACCCCACCCCCACACCACACCACAGCCAGACCACAAACCCCCAAAACCAACCACCATAAACTGGCCCACCACAACCCAACCCAAACCCCCAAAACCACCCCCCCACCAGCACAAACACCAAAAGCACACCCACAACCACACCCCTAATCAGTCTAGTTGGCTTGGGGGCCGGGGCACTCCCCCGCTGCGCTCCTCCGTGCCCCGCCCACCCTGCGCCAACTACCCTCCCAGAGACTTGCTTGGGGCGCCTTATGGTTGGGTGGCTCTACTTCTGTTGTGGGCGCCCTCTTTCTCCCAGGTTGTGTGTTCAGCCGGGGGGGCCGCGGTGGGTGTTGGCTTTGTTACCCGGCTTCCCCTCGAAGTTTGTCTTTCTTTGCGCCGGTGCCTTGGGTGGGTGTTGGCCGGTGTCGGCGCTGTAGGGATCAGGTATTGCGTCGCCGCGAGCGGCGGCATCTTGGTTGTTGGCGGCCTGCGGCCGCTGGCCGGCCGTGGTGGGTGTCAGCTTGTTGTGCCTGCTGGTCGGTTGGCTCTTTGGGCTCCAGGGTTTGTGGGCCGGCGGCGGGACTTTTGTGGGTGGTAGTCGGTTGGCCGCCGGAAGGGCAAGGGCGCGCCGGGGCGGCGAGGGTACAGGTGTTCGGTCGGTGGTGGTGGTCGCGGGCTGTGCGGCTCGGCCCGTCGTGCAGCGCAGCGGCTGGCACTACGCCGCTGCGATGGCCGCGAGTTGGAGCCTCCTGCCCAAATCTGCCGGCGACTAGCAGAGCGTCGCCGACTCAGGTCGAAGCCTGGCGCCGGCCCGAGTTGGCGCGAGCTGGTGCCGGCCCAGGTTCCGGTCCTGGCCCAGTCCTCGAGTCCCGGATCTGCCGGCGATAAACTTGCGCCGGCCGCTCCCCGTGGTGTAAAGTGGCCCTGTCTCAACCGCTAACCAAAGGAACCGCAATGTCTGATTCAATGGATATGGGCGATGCCGCCGTGCAGGCAATGCTCGAAGCCGACAAGCAGGAAGCCCTAGCCCGCATCTATGGCGACCCGAAACCGCCGCCGCCTGCCGGCCGCGTCGAGTACCGCACCCGTGAAGTCTACGGAAAGGTCCTCGCCTACCCAGTCAACCAGGCCGCGAAGATCTTCGCCGGTCTGACTGGTACAACGACTCTGACTAAAACCACGCTGGACGCGGCGACGGCTCTCGGCTTCGCAGTAGTTGAAATCTGTGACCCGCGGGAAGTGTCGGCATGACCCGCGCAACCAACCAAACCCCGCCGCCTGTCACGCTTGGCATTCACCAGCCGTGCACCGTCACCGTTGACATGACCTACCGCGTAACGATGCCGGCCCGATGGAAGACCGACGGACCCGTGTCCCCCCTGGTCGACATTGCGACCGGGCTCGCCGCCATAATCACCGACTCCCTCGAGATCACCGCCGAGGATGCCCGCAGTATGGACTACCCCGAACCGTGGACGTTGTTGCCGTGGCAGTCCAGCGGCGACGCAAACCCGGCGCCGTTGTCCGTTGCTGTTCGTTGTGTACGTGTTGCCGAGATACCCGCGCCGCCTGAAGTCTGGAGCCCTGCCGAGACTTTCACGCCCCTGGAGTTGGCTACCGGCGAACGATTCCGCCACCCCGAGCCGTGCGGAGATTGTGGCCGCGCCATTGATTACGACTATTCAGACGAGCAGTACCACCACGCCGAAGACCCCGGGCGTGGCTGTTGGATGATCCCCGCCGAAGACGTAGAACCCAACGACGCCCGCGAAGCCCGCCGCACCGGGCCAGGTTGGGCCGGACAAGTAGACGCGTGATGGATATTCCCTGCCCCCGTTGTGGTGAACCGTGGGAAATCGACAGCATCCACGAAGCCGCCGACGAAACCGACTCGACGTTCGACAAGGTCCGCCGCGACTTTCAGATCCGAGGATGCGCCGCTCTAATCGGCCAGCCCGAGGGTACGACCTGCGCTAGGGATGACCTCGCCGCTACCCGTCACGACCTGGCCGACCTGTTAGGCGATGACGTAGACGGGTTCGCCGCGATAGTGGACGATGCCCGCTCGAGTATCCCCGGGCTAATCCGATGACCCGGCCGCTAGTAATCGTCCTGGACGCAGACCTAGACGACGGATGGGGTAGAACTTTCCCGGCCGTGGTCAACCGCGGAGGCTGGACGTACAACGTCCACACCGTTACCGCGTTGGGAGCGTCCCTATCAATCGGCCCCGCTATCGATTGCCGCACCGTTATCCCCGCCGCCGACCACGTAGGGCTACGCCATCCAACCATCGTCCCCCTAGCTGAAGCCGTCGAAACCGCCGCCGAGATCCTGGCGGACCTAATCGAAGAGGAGCCCACACTATGAACTGCCCACACTGTGACCACCCACTCGCCGGCACCGTTGCTATAGGTGGCTTCCGGTTCGCCTGTGAGATTCCCCACCCCGATTGCCCCACGCCTGACACCGAGGAGGAGCCCACACTATGAACGCCCAACCCGTGACCCTGCGCCGCCCCGGACTATGGAGCCTCGCAGAGTTAGACGCCCACCTCTGCGAAGACTCCAAAACCACGACCACCGCCCGCCCGAATGGCCGACCACGCACCGCTAACGCCACCTGGTGGCCGGCCGTGGCAACGTGCCCCGGATCCTCGAGCGCATGCCGTGCCGACTGCTACGCCGTCACCATCGAAAGTTACCGGCATGAGGCTAGGCACGCCGCCGAGCGTCGCCGCCAGGATTGGAACCGGGAACTAGCCGCCGGCAATGGTGCCGCCCTCGCCGCGGCATTGATGCGCCGAAGCCGTGACCGCCAGGTTGATCTAGGCGTCACGCGGCCTACGTTCCGCGTTGCCGCTAGTGGCGACTGGTGGAGCGCCGCACTAGTGGACGCATGGCGCGAAGCCGCCCACCAGGTAGACGCCGACGACGCCGAGCGGCTCACAGTGTGGGGATACTCCCGCTCGTATGGCGCCGGCCGGGATTATCTGCGCCGCCTACTCGACCCGGACACCGGGCTACCGCCTCCAGGCTGGACCTACTACCTGAGTAGCGATCCCAGCATGCTGCGCCGCACCGTCAACGCATTACGCGGCGACGCATACCACGCCCTACCCGTCGCGATGATGGCCGAAAGCGCCGACGAAGGTCGTCGCCTACTCGAGAAGATCCGCCGCCTAGCCGGCGACGGACCCCGCCGCGCCCTCGTCTGCCCAGTAGACGCCGACAACATGCCACGCACCGTTCAGGTTCGCGGCACCTACCGTGGCGCGTGTAGCCACTGCCGCGCTTGCTCGCCGAAACACAGCACCACCGCACCCGACATCATTTTCCCAATCCACTAGGAGAACCATGACCAACCGACTAGCCCGCCGCCTCGCGATAGCCACCGCCGTTTTCCTATTCGTACTGGCCGTCGCATATCTCGAGAACCCCGAAGACTACGAAACGCCCTGTCCGCCTAACGCGGCCAGCCTGCCCACCATGAACGTCGCGCCAGATTGCCGCACGCCGTGAACGATTGGCGCGCGTTCGGAAATTGGAAACTAATAGACCCCGCCGGCCAGGTGCTACTAAAGGTCGTCGGGTTCCCTCGCACCGATGGCCGCACCGAATCGATGTGGGTCATAGTCACCGCCGGGACCGACTACGCCGGGACCGGCACCCTGGACAACGTCCCCGACGCCGTGCCCGGGCTCGAGCTGGGCGCCCAGATCCGCTACGGAAACGGAACCGACAGCCGCAAACCCGAGTACCTGGGCCCAGCATGACCACCAGCCGACGCGAAACCGCCAAGGTGCTAGCCCTCGCGTTTCTATTCGTGTGGCTAATCGCGAGTTGTATTTCTAACCCGGTCGACCCGCCCACCGCGCTACTAGCGAGCGTTCTGCCGTAGCGCCTCGGCTCGCCCGCCAAACCCCCCCGCCGGCCCCAGCCGCCAGGCTGGGGCCGTTGCGCGTCCCGGCCCCCAACCGATCCCGCAGGAAATGTCAGATACGACCCGGCACCGGCTACCCCAAGGCCCACCGCAGCGGGTGAAAGATACCCGACAGTTGCCGGCCAAGGAAAACAGAACAACCCCCCAACCATCGGTTGGCCTGTTAGGGCACGAACACCGGTTGAGGGGTTGGACTTGTCTCACCGCAGGAACCACCCTGTCGGTACCGACACCCTAGCAGGTTTCGCACTCACAAAGCAGCATCCGGGTGGCGTGTGCACGCTTGGCTGATTCTGCAAGCGGGAGACATTGGCGGTCGCCTTCGGGTAGGCCGCGGGTTGTTGAGTCGTCGGCTCGTTTGGTGGCGGCAACGGTTTCGACCAGGGTTGCCCACGGGGGCCACCATTTGGATTCGCCTGCGAGGCGGTCGATGGCTCGGGTCACTGTGTCGAATGTGTAGGTGGGTTCTTGGAGGTAGCTGCGCCAGATGGAGATGGTGCCGTCTGTGATTGTTGTTTGCGGCCAGATTGATGAGATGCGGAACAGGATCCGGTCGGCTTCGTCGCCAGTCATAACTGCCGGTGCTGTTCTGCGACCAGGTCGTCGCGTGCCCCGTCGAGTTCACGGGTGACCTCGTTCGGGTCGTCCGCCGTCACTGCGGCACGTTCGCCACGGGCCATCTGTAGTTCCCATGCTCGCCCCTCTGACGTGGTGGCGCAGCCGATGCTGATCGCGGCGTTGTGGCCCAAGCTGGGGTACAGGGCGCGGAAGTAGGCGATGCGTTGCACCTGGGGCATCGCGTCGAGTTGGTCGTCAATCAGTGGTGCGGGTTTCATCATGCCTCCTGGTTGTGGGTTACGGCTTCGCGCGGACAGTGTGAGACACCGGAGCCTTGATGCGGACGATATTCCAGCAAAAGTCCGAGCCTTCGTGTTCCTCCCACAACTCAGCGACTTCATCGCCATCCTCGTATGCGAATCCGTCGTGATTCTCGCAGTACCAGCCGGTACACCATCCGTTGTCGATCCCCTGCTGAAGCCACTCTGTCGCAGATCGGCCGGCCCCCTGGGTAGCAAGCAACTGTTCCTTCGAGTGGGGTTCAGCGTCAGTCATCGACACGTTCCAACAAACAGATACGCACCACCCGGTCATCACGATCCGGTGCCCGGTCAACATGCCGAACTGAAATAGACGCAGCGGGGACTTTCATCCAGGCTGCGATGTCTCCGATGGACAGGTAGATGCGATGTTCGCGGGTGTGGCGGGCGACCTCATGGTCAGGCATCAGACAACACCCGCCCATTATGCTGCACCACGTTGCGCCGCCCGTCTTTCCGTTTGCAACCGGTACCGGTTCTTGTCAGCGCACCGCCTCGAGCAGGTCTTCGACCCCAACCGTGTCGGCGCATACTCGCATTCACAAATGACACACAACGCCGACTTTGGAATCAACTTTCGGCGGGTACGTGTCCTTTGCCTACAAGATTGCCCACCCCATATGCCGAACTCTTCGTTTTGTGTCGCTGCCCACTCGCCACATTCTTTTATTACTGGGCACGACTCGCAAATCTTTAGGGCTTTCAAGATGTTGCCGACGCCTGCTGTATTGGGAAAGAAAATGGTGGGGCTGGTGTCGCGGCAGGCTGCGTTGTCGTGCCACTCGGGTTGCTGCCAAACCGTGGTCACAGCAGCACCCCTTGGGCCACAGTTTTCATCATTCCCTCCGACCCCGGGAACAGGTCTACCATTTCATCCTCGAGCGGGTCGTATCCGACCAGGTCGAGCACCCAGCGGTTGAAGTAGTGCGGTTTTGCGCCGACGACTCCTGTACCTCGGGTGACCGGTCCCTCGAGCCAGTCGCGGACCATCGGCTTAGGTCGGGCCTTTTTCGCGGTACGGAATATGACTGGTTCCCATGCGTGTTGTACGCCCGTCGGCCGAATCTGGTGCCATGTCTTTACCCATGCGGCTATGCGGACATCCTCAGGACATAACGGAAGCTGCCATGTCAGGTCACGCGGGTTACAGGAAAGCGCCCAGCCGTCTGGAAACTCGCTGGTCAGGCGTTGGATCAAGTCGGCATGTCCGACGGTCGTGTCGAATACTCCTGCGTCCGGGTGGTCGCCGTATCGTTTGCGTCCTTGCCCGAAGTAGGGCGGGTCGGCGTAGGCAAACTTCACGGCGCACACTCCCAGTGTGACCAGCCGCCCCCCGCACGATCCACCAAGAACCTCGCCGCCTGTGTCGCCTGCACCGGATCCAACCGGGCCGCAGGATCCGGGTCCACGCCGGCATCCTCCGCTACCCAAACCCAGGTTCGTTGAATGAACTGGAACAGCCCAGCGGCACTCTTCGTTTGCGGCGTCTTGTTCTTCGCCCCGGTCCAGATCGCATCCGGGTTCCACGACGACTCGCATGCCACCACTGCTGCCGCATACTCGTACTCGTCGCCCGGGAAGAACTCCCGCACAATGCCCTCCAAGTATCCACGGGTCACCGGCTCAGGCAGCGTCGTCGGAACGGCCGACACCTCCTTGTCTGTGGTTGTGTCGGTTGCCCGAACCGGTGACCCGCTTTCGTCTAACAAATCCAAGTGTGGACCGGCGGGGATTCGAACCCCGGTCCCGTCCACCACCTCCACCGCTGGACCGGCAGAAGGTGACGGACGGTCGAACCCGACTGTTCCGGCCCATGCAAGCGTCGTCGTAGTAAGCGGGGGCAGCACCACCTGTCGGGCTAGCCGCAACCCGAGGTTCTCAACGGTCACAGCATCCAACGGGACCGATACGCCCGCTGGAATGCTGTATGGGGGAAAACCGGAGATCCCGGCAGTGCTGCCCCCTTGGCTGGACTCACCGAACAACAAAGCAGCGGCGAGCATGGCGAACAAGCCGGCGACGACGCCTAGCCACTGGATCATCTCGTTATCTTCCAGGTTTGCTCGAGGATGCGGCGCGCAAGATTGACCGCAGCGTCAGGCGACATGACGAATGAGCCCATTGGGCCAGACGTATCTGTCCCCGGCGGCATCGCCGTCAACGCGACAAGCGGCCCGTGTTCGTTGTCCCAAAACCCGTAGACCTGGATGTCGCATTCCTCCGGGTTGTCGGGCACCATTTCCGACGGGCCAGTCATACTGCTTCCTCGTCGGGAAGGATGTTCCAAACCTTCCCGGCCCAAACCCCGTACTCGTTGCCCCGCCGTGCCGCTATATGGCATGGCCGGCGGACGGGACATCCATCGCAGAAGCTCTTCGCTAGTTCGAGGTATCCCGGGTCGTAGAAAATCTGGACCGGTTCGCCGCGGCACGCCGCTTGGAGTTTCCATTCAGCCGCTCTGGATCGCCGCATTTCGCACCCGGAGAATCGCTGCCTGTGTCGGAGTCATCTGAGCCTCCGACCGCTTCTTCTCCTCACGGTGCGCTATATCAAGCGCGGTTTGAAACGCTGATGACCCGTCGGATCGTGGCGCCTTGAAGTTGTAGGACCGCTCAAGGGCGGCAAGGATGACCTCGAGAGGCCAGCCGTCCTCAACGGCTTCTGCTATCCGGCGCTTCACAACCTTGGCCCGCGACTCTGTGTCGTAACCGGGGCGGCATTCGGGGATGGACCGCCAAGTCGTGTAGAGGCGTTCGGCTATTGCCACCGGATCAGAGTACTGGATGTCGCCACCGAACAAGTCAATCGCCATGCTCGGCACCTGTCTCAGCGATTGACCCCAAGGCCCGCAACATGATGTCCTGCGCCTCGAGGCGTTGCGTCTTCTCCCTCACCTCAGCGATCACATCCTGGTAGCAGCCGTCGAACTGGTCCCACAACTGCTCCTGAGCATGCAACTGGTGTAGAGCAGCAAGCAGCGACTTCTCCGTCTGATGCAACTCCTGTAGCAGCCGTAGCCGACCCCAAAACCAGCGTCTAATCCGCTTCACCCCCTTACCCCCCACCTGGTCGCACGGCGACCGTTGTCCTGCCTTACTTCATCCACTGCAACGATGAACCCGAGGCGCTCCAGCTCGATGCGCCTCGGTCGCTGCGTTGACCCGTCCATGAACAACCCGTCCTGCATTTGACGATCTGTGGCCGGCCCGTTAGCGATCAGCCACCCCAGCAGTTTGGCACGCAACCCGCCGACTTGGGACACAATCGCCATCGCTGCTTCCGCCGAGGTACGCGACCCGGGGGCAAACGGCAACGCTGGTTGGCCGTTCACGATAGCATCTCAGCGAACTGGCGGAGCGAAACCACCACGAACGAGTCCTCGACGGGTCGCCCGGGGGACTTCACAATCGCTGCACCAAACGGGACACCGAGGTTCTCTGCCTCTGCCTCTGCTTCGGCCACGAACTTTGCCAGTTTGAACTCGCGGGTCGCCTTGCATTCAATCGCCCAGTCGGGAATGCCGGAAATGTCGCCACGATCCTGGTTGCCGTAGAGAACCATGCGGTCAATGAGCCACGGCAACCGTTCGTTGAGATAGTTGGCGACAGCCCGTTCGTAACTGGTGCCCTTCTTCTTCGACGGCGAACTCACGACACCTCCTCCAATGACAACTCGAAGCCTGACGCCGACTCTTCACTTTCCCGGCTCACAATCTGCGAAGCCCGACACGACGTTTCGCACGCATCGTCTAGCACCAGCCGCCCGTTAGCCGACACCAACGCTCCTGTGACCTCCCAAACCTGGAGTTCGGTTGAGAACTTGATCCGGTTGTTCAGCGCCTCCGTTACCGCCCGTGCGATATGGATGTGTTGCCGCACCCGCAGTTCGGCCTCGTCTGCGACGATGGCACGCCGCTCAATCTCGTCGTAGTAGCCCATCAGAACGGCTCCTCGTCATCTGCGAACACGGTTGCCTGCACGGCACGGGCCTCGTCGGTTACCTCAGCGGAACGCTCCGAACGCTGCCGGCGGTCGCCCGCATCCTGGTTCGACTCGACCTTCGTCACCTTCGCATAGGCGTAGGTAAGCGACGGGCCGATCTCGCTGACGCCGATCTTCATCTTCCGGCGAGTTTCGCCTTCTTTGTTCACCCACTCGTCCTCGCGAAGCAGCCCGTCGAAGACGACACGGTCACCCTTGGACAACGAGCTGGCGTGGACGTTTTCCGCGACATCCTCCCACACCTCCAAGTCGATGAACAGTTTGGTGTCCTTGCCGTTGTAGGCGGCTACACGCACTGTGCAGACAGCCTTCCCCCCGGGGGTGTGACGCACTTCCGGGTCTGAAACTACGTTTCCGTTGCCGTGTACACGAATCATGGCTACTTGTCCTCCTTGGCTTGTTGGGCTTCTAGTTCATCGAGGCGTTGTTGCACCAACTCAATGTCTTCCTCGAGGGTGATGTCGGATGCTTTGGCGATGACGCGGCCAAGCACCTGCGATGCGACTCCACGAAGGTCGGCGCCGGATAGGCCAAGATCCTTGCCTCTCTTCGCAAGCGCCTTCAACGAGGCTCCAACGTCGGCAGTGGCGGCAGGAGCAGGGTCACCCCGGAGGTCTTGGGGTCGCTGCTCGTCAGCCGCTGCTCCTGCCGCCTTCTCCTTCACGAAAGTTGAACTCAACGACTCGTCATGCGTCGCCAGGTAGAGGCCAACGCCGAACGCCTGCAACGCCTTCTTCAAGGCATCCGACACTGCGCCCTTATAGTCGTGGCCCATGTCGAGAATCTGGCCGTCGCGGCGGTGCTTGATCTCCTGCCCGCCAAAGCCATCGCGGTCGGAGATCCCGGGCAGATTGACGCGTACATGGGCGATGATCCAACCGTCGACAACCTCTGTTGAAATCACCCGGTACGACCAGTCCAAGCCCAGCACCTCGTTGGTGCGGGCAATCACTGCCGACACTGGGATATACGTCAGGGTCGTGCCGCCCTTCTTCAACGACGACTCGGTTGACTTCGGGAACGGTGCCGCCAACTGTTCAAGTACGTCGCTCACGACGACACCTCTCTTTCTGCACCACACATGGGGCACTTCTGCCCATACTTGACCCACAAGCCCTTACCAACCCAGCCGCCGCAAGCACTGCACTGGTCGAGCCGCCGTTCAGCCCTGGTCGTCGCCGGCTTCGTCGTCATAACGTCACCCCCGCCTCTTCCACCTCATCAACAGGCGGCTTCCAGTTCGCCCGCACAGTGCCCGACGCAAACTCAACCGGCATCGCCTCCGTCGGATGCACAGCACACAAATCCCGATGCCAACAGTAACGACAGTTCCAAGGCTGACCCTTCGACGCCTTCTCAGTGATATAAGGCGGCGGCGCATCCACCAGCCCGAACCCGGGAACGTCACGGGCAGGCACTACACCTTCCTTGACCTCGTCCCACACGGCCTGCAAACGCCACAGTTCAGCCATGCCGATCTGCTCAATCGTCTGACCGTCGAACAGAACCGACGGGTTGCCGTTCTCGTCAAGCAAGTCGTTGCCATGCTCGTCCTGCTCGACGGCTGGGCCATCCATCCGCCACCGCCACACCAGCAACTGCCCCGGTTTCGCACCATCCCGGTAAGAGCCTTCCTTCGCCAGGTAAACAAGCCGGATCTGGTCAGCGCCGAGGCCCAGTGCGTACATGGCGGCTTGTTGCACATGCTCAATCTTCGGAGCGTTGGCCTTCTTCGCAAGTCCGAACCCGAACGACGACTGTGTCTTGTACTCGTCCACGACCTTGTCGTCGCCTAGCATCCAAACGCCGTCGGCGTGGCCCGACAGGTCAAACCCGAGGGAACGGCAATCGACCTTCACTTCCGATTCGAAATCCGGCCACATGGCATGCATGGCCTCTTGGAGGAGTGCATGCATGGCGTTCCCGATGCGGAACGCAATCAGCGTTGCATCATCCGGCAGGTTGGACGGTGGGATACGCGCTATTTCAAACGCGGCCACCCGTATGCAGCCACCGGCCTGTGACCCACGAAGCGGTGTCCCGCACGCCGTCGGCTTCGGACCTTCCGCCTCACGTTGAAGACGCAGAAACGTCCCAACGGTGCTGGACAGCAACCCGGCTGTGGTTGATTCGTCACCCATATGCTCTGACCTCCTTAGAGCTTGATGTGGAGGTAAGAGTAATGGAGGGGTGTGACAGTGTCAACTACCTCATAAGCGAGGCACTGTTCGGGTCACCGAACCGCTTGGCGAGGAAGCCCTTGACGACAGCGAGGCCGGCGGCAACCGCAGCCACTGCGGCAGCCTTAGCGCCCGCCATGTCACCGACTGTCCAGGTGGCGAGAAACACCTGCGCCATTGTCGCGATGCTGCGTTCTCCGAGATCCTTCAAGTGGGTCATGCCCATTTCTCCTTTTGCTTGTCCATCACGAAGATGGGTGATTGAACGGTCACGCCGTGTTCCGGGGTGACCAGCCACCACGCTTGCTGCGGCGGCTCGTCGGGAAAGTTCATAATGGCCGCGAACTCGTCCGGGCCTTTCGTGCAACCGTTGACGATCAAACCAGCCGAAGCCGCCTGTACGAGCTGGTGCCAATGCCCGATGACGAGAATGTCGTGGGGGCAGTTGACCTGCTTGCGGGCACGAAGCCGCATGATCGGAGGCCAGATACCGCCAATGCCTCCACCGCCTTTCACCTGGTCGCCGTGTGTAAGCAGGTGTCTCGTATTGTAGACGCTGAACAAGCAGTCAGCAGATTCGCTGATCTGCCATGTGATTCGGTCGTCGCCGGCAAGGTGTGTCGCCGTGGTGGTGACAAGCAACCAGTCGAGGTTGTCGCGAACCCGGCCCTTCATGCGTGGCTTGCGGGTCATGCGGCCGTGGTTGCCAACCACCGCAGGACAATGCACGGTGCCGAAATGGTCTGCGAGTGTCGTCACCGTTGCCGCCAAACGGCCTGCCCAAAAGACAACGGTTTCTAGCGCAGAGCATTCGTTTGACTCGCGGAGTTCCTCATGGATCAAACCAGAAACCAGGTCGCCGCCGAGGATAAGGACGAGTCCCTCGATGTTGACGCCGGCAGTGTAGTCGCGGGCCAACTCGATGGTCTTGTCGGTGAAGCGGCGTAGGCGCTGTTCGGCAATGGTCCGGTTGTAGCATCCGCGGCCATCCATCTCGACAGCGGACACGACTTCGTCCCAATGTGTGTCCGACAACATGGAGCAAACAATGGCCTTGCCTCGCCCGGGTCGTTTCGGCACCAACCAGTTCGGTGGATCCATGCCAGCACACGCTTCGTACACATCGACACGAACCTGAAGGTCGTCTACCCGATGGTGAGCCTGCTCGAGTTGGGCCTTCGCTACAGACAAATCGGTCTTCGCAACCGCCGCCTGCTTTTCCGATGCTGTCAGGCGTTCAACCAGTACCGCTGTTTCGGTGAACTCGTCAAGGCTGGTCACAGCCTCACCCGGGTAGAGGTCAAAGCCTTCACCTTCGCAACCGTTGCATCCTCGTACCCGAGGGACTTCAACCAGCGGACAACAACCGAAGGAGGCGCCTGCGATTCCATGATCTGTTCAACGACATGGGCGTCCAACTGGTCGACCCAACGGCGGGGTCGCCCCCTACCTGCTGCGTCCCACTGGACGAAGTCTTCTAGCCCTGCGGGCTCGTCAACATCCTCACCAGGCATGTACCCTCCCACCAACTGTTGTCATCCGAGAACCGCAGGGGTTGCAGTTCAAGGTCTTCGACAGTGACCGTGTCTGTGCGGCCGGTGCCTTCCTCGTAGGTGACTTCCGCTGCGGAAACCACCAAGGTTCTCAAAGCATTGTACTCATCGAGCGTGTCGTAGTACGCGGCAGCACCGGCACCGCCAGAGGTTGTGACCATGCCTTGGAGGACCAAGGGGGCGATGATCTCTTCGATGCGTTGCGGTTGCGGGCGGGCGTGAAGGGACCAGCGTTCAAGTATCGGCCCGGTGGTTGTGTCGCTTGCATCTCTGGTCAGCGTGAGTTTGACTTCGTACACTTCGGCGGTTGTTGCCCCGGTGTAAGCCGTTTCGGCCTGCGCTGCGGCGACCGCCAACGCAACCGATGCGTTCGTATCGTCGGTCACGGTAATGGTTACAGCACCCGTGACACCCTGTGTGACGCCGCGGTAGTCGAGGGCATCTTGGTAGTCGCGGGCAGTCGTGTAGTCCGTTGGAGAAGCCAACGTGTTTTGTGCAGCGGTGAACCGGCCAGAGGTGGCTCGCAAAACCTTCTTGGCGACTGTGCCGAAGCTGACGAGTCCAACAGTGACTTCCCCGGTGGCTGCAAGATCGCCGCTTGCATCCTCCCCGTACAGTTCGCCCGACGAGTCGGTGAAGAACAGTTTCGAATCGAACACCTCGAGCGACTGGACGTTGCCGTATGACCCGGAGTCAAACGCCAGGAACTTGGAGTAGGCCGGGACGAGTGTGTCAACGAACTTGACGAGGTCCGCCTTCCAAGTGTTGCCGTTCGTGGTCCCCCAGTAGGCGTATCTGCCTACGATGCGTACCCCATACGCTGCGCCGCCGTCGTCAATGACCGGGCCGAGGGACACACTGAACTGGTCTTGGCCGCTGATGACGCCGAAGCGGACACCTGCGCTTGTGCCAACGACCATGACCTCACCGAATACGTCGATGCTGAAAGGCCCGGTGAAGGTTTCCCCCACGGGAAGAACCGCCGCTGGCACCGGGTAAGTCAACGCCCCGTCGGTGGCGGACACGCTGATGCCGTAAAGGATGCCTTGCCCGTTGTCGTTGTATCCGGCGTAGATAGCGGTCGGTCCACCCTTGATAACTTTGCAGGTGCCGGTGAGGGTCTTGTCGAATGTGAGTACCGTCCCCGAGCTGTTGAGTTCCACGATGCGGCCACCGTCAGCGGACAGCAACCTGCCGTTGGCGAACTCGATGACATCGCCGGCAAACGATCCAACCGTGGACGCTGTCGTCACGTTAGACACGGTGGCCTTCTTCACCGCCGAACCGATGGTGGCGTAGACGGAAGCCCCGTCGGATGTCCAGTCCTGGATGGTGCCACCCATCGGCGTCGCAGCCGGGGAGTACGAACCAGCGTCCACATCCGGGTCACCGTATTTCAGGTCCGTCCCGTCAGAAAAATAGAAGACTGTGCCGGCGACGACGCGGGCGTACAGGTTCGAGTTTGACCCGGTGGCCTTCTGCTCGATTGCCTTGCACAGGCTGATCTGACCCTCGGTGAATACGTCCACGTTTGCCGACGTATCGAACCGGCGACGGTCAGCGTCTGCTATGTCGTAGTGGCGTTGCCCACTTCCATACGACCAATCGGTTTGCGAACGAATCCACTGGCCTGCCGACGAAAGGGTGTGTTCGCCCACATCGGTTGATGTGTCGCGCTGCTCACGCTGCGCGGGGATAGTCCTACGCCGATACCCGGCCGTATCAACCAGGTACTTGCGCCCGTCAACCGCAACGTCGAATCCGCCAGCGACCATGACCGGCTATCGGCCGCTTCGATGCCATGTCGTGGGATACATCTGTGCAAGACGAGCTGCTTCGGATTGGATGCGTTCCTGCCGGCGGAACCTGAGATCCCTCATCGACGCCGAGATAGCCCCGGGGGGTACTTCCTCCGCCCGACGAACAGGAGGCTGCTGGGTAATCGACTCGCGGGCAATCGGACGGAAACTCATAATGGCAAGCGCCGCCCCCATAGGTGGCAAATCGTAAGCTTCAGCATGGAGGCCCACCGCAGACAATGCCGTAGACGAATCCGTCAACGCCGTGAACCCAGTCGTGTACTCCACCCGAACCGTTTGGCCCGCCTCGGGAAGATCCTGCAACACAAGCGCCACCCCCGACGCAAACGCCGAGGTGTCCCGGTTGCGTTTCACCGTGAAGCGTCGCACCTCTGGCTCAGACAAGTCCGACGAGGTGTGAACCCAGGTGACGCGACGCACCGCCAACGCATCCACAGCAAGGTTGTATCCGTCCTTGGTGGAGTTGTAGGTGAACGTCGTGGTCTGCATCTGGTATAGACCGTTGCGTGGGCTGGACAGGTCGTTGAGGTCGTCGTTGACGGCGTCGAGGATCATGTGCCCCGGGTACTGCGGGTTGGAGCGGATGATGTCCGTGGAGGTGTGTGCCGCTGCGGTGGAACCGCCGTAGCCGCGCATCACCGACACCGTTGTTCCGGCAACGGCCGTGACGTACATGAGTTCGGTTCCGATCTCGATAACCGACCCGGTCACAATCGGGCCAGTGTCGAACTCGACAGTCAACTGTGCCGCACCCACAAGGATGTCGCCATTGAGCCGGTTGAGTGGTTCGACAGTGCCGCCGAGAAGCAAATCCCGGGTCTTGTCAATCCATACCTGTGCAGTCACGACGAGTCACCCACGATCTCTACCGCTTCCTTCCTGGTTGCGTCGTCGGTGATGATCTGCCCCGTTTCCACCTCGAACTTTTCGGCTGCCCGAACCTCGAGATCGGCGGCACCCAGCACATTCCCCGGCTGAAGCCCGTCGTCTTTGAGGCGCTTGTACGCCTCCCTGTCCCGCTCGAGGGAGCGTTCCACCTGACGAGGCCGGTTGCCCTTCGGCTGGAATGACACAGACCGGGCCTTCTCCCCGAATGTCAACTCTTTCTTCTCGGTCATGCCGCGATCCTCTCTCCTACTTCCATATCGTACCCGGCGGCAACCAACAGGTCGGATTCCGCATCCGTCAAGTCAGGGCTGTCGTGCCCGCCGTGGATTGTCCTCGTAATAGTAGTTGCATCAGCCGGGTAGTCGGTAGTGACAGTCGCATCGGACACGATCCACACGTTGACCCCACGATCACGGGGTGTGTAGAAACGGGCAAGACGATTCTCCGCCGACAACGGGTTGAACCATGCCTCCCCCTCAGCGAGCCTGTTGCCACCAGGAGTCGTGTTGGTGACTACATGCCGGCCAAGTCGCAACACACCAACATCAGAAGTAGTCGTCACCGGATCCACTAGAACATCGGCTGTTTGACTAACCGTCGGAGCTGGTGACGCAGCCACGCCAGCGACAACGCCAGCAGCGACATCAACAACGCTACGAGCGGCCACAGACGGAACCGCCGCCACCCCCGCGACAGTACCTGCCGCGACCGCAACGGTCGATGCAACGGTGGCATCACCGACGGCCCCGACGCCAGCAACCACACTGCCGCTGACAACGGCAGCACCGGCAACTGTTGGCGACAAGACCGCGGCAGTAGCAACAAGCGTGGCCGGGGCAGCGATTGCGCCCCCGGAAATAGTCGGCGCTGGGATCCCAGCCGCGGAGGAGAGAACGGCTGGGGCCGCAAGGGCCGACCCGGAAACGACGGGTGCCCCGACCCCCGCCACCCCGGCCACAAGCGCGGCAGACACGGCAACCGTCTGTGACCCCTGGTAGGTGGTCGACGCTTGCCGATAGTCTCTGTCACTTTGATAGTCGAGTGCTGACAACTCAACCCTTCTTCTCGATCAGTTTGTGATGCTCCTCATGGACACGGGTCCATACGGTCAACCCGGTCACATCGTTCTGAACAGTGTCGACCTTGCCCTCGAGCCGGGTCAAACCGTGGGTGACCATGTTGTGCTGTTCAGTGTTCTCTGAGCGGAGCCGATTCAAAACGACGCCGAACAAGCCGGTCACCAACGCTGCCGCAACAACGCCGAATGCCCCGACCCATTCGGCACCCATTACCCGAACATCTGCTTCCACGTTCTGCGACCAACAATGCCGTCTGCGACAAGCCCGTTGGCACGCTGCCAAGCAACCACCTTCTTCTTCGTCCCGGGGCCAAAGATGCCATCTATCGGCGTTGCGCCAACAGCAGCTTGAACCCATTTGACTGCGTAGCCGCGCATCCGGGGGCGACGCAACCGCAACGCCTTCACATAAGGCGGCGGTTTCAACACCGGGATTGCTGCCGGTTCGTCAGGAGATTCACCCTGGCCCGGGTGCATTTGGGAAAGAACCGCGTAGGCGGATTCGCCGGGGCAGTTCGTGGACTTCACATCACGGTGGCCGTGGATCTGGAACCCGGGGGTGATCTTGTTGCTTGAAATCCCGTGGGCGATCAGTTCACGAATCGCGTCGATAGCGGCCTGCGAAATCTGCTGCTTGGTGGTGTCACCAATCAGACAGATCGCATACGAGTCTTTGTTGTGGTTGCGGGTTGCCCCGCCACGGTTGTCCCAGCCTCGCAGCTCGTACACCCGACCCGATTCGACACCGACAGCGAACGAGTACGCAATGTCGGACCATCGGCGGGTTTCGACATGGTGCCGCTGGTAGGCCCGTAGTGTTGCTGCTTCGCCTTCTTGGCTGTGGTCTTTGAGTTCGACTGCGCCGTGGTGGATGAAGACGTTGTTGACGGGTGTCAGGTGGCGGGTTGTCCAGCGGGGCGGCTTTGCGCCCCATTCACTCCGCGGGATCGGCAGCATCAACCGCCTCCAACGTGTTGCCGTCCGCAACCCATCGCAGATAGCGCTGGTAGTCGGCGTTGGCGGGGTCGGTCGGGATGCACGCGCCATCTTCGATGCGTTCGATAACCGTCGTGTCGGCCTCCCCGCTGAACGGGTTGGCAAGTTGGCGGTAGGTGAAGGTTCGGTCGTCGGTTTCCATTATAACTCCGCGTATAGTCTTAGTTCGCCGCCATCGCCCCGTAAGAGCGTGCCTTCCCCCGCCGTCAAACCTGCCCCAGAATCGGTGAGATTTATCTGTGCGTGAGTAGTGGTAATACCTGAAAATGACATCGCTGTGGTCGCCCTCGTCCCGCCACCCGTGATGACATCAAAAGCCGTCGCATCGTCGGTTTCCATCGTCGGTGCGGCCCGCATTGTGGTGACGAATGGGAACACCACATTCGCGGTTGTCGTGTTCAGAATCGCCCCTGCGGCAAGCGGATAGTTGGACGCATCTGTGTCGTACCGCTGGTAGTGCCGCTGGCAGCGGGCCAACTCCTCGGCATGGGAGCGAACCTCCAACGGTGTCGCGTTGGACCCGCGCTCCAACTGCATCCCCCAGATGTCGAACGTGTTGTTCTGCGCTCCGAGGCTGCCCGTGCGGGCATTCCAATTTGACCCGGCCGACAGCCAGAGGTTCAAGCGGACAGTCGAGGTGTTCGCAGTCGTCCCGAGCGTCTTTCCTGAAACCGACGGGATCGTCCCCGTCACCGAATACCGCGCCCATGATGTAGACAGCGTGACCTGTCCAAAATCAGTTTGGGTATCCGCGCTAGGCGACCCACCAGAGCCAAAGTATTGGTCGATCTCCACGGAAATCTTGGGTGTGCCTGAGGCTGCCTTCGCGTAGAACGAGATGACAACTGTTTCCCCGGCCAACGTCCGCACATCCTCGATGGTGGGACGAAAGATGACGTACCCGCCTACGGTGGACATGGACGACATCACAATCGAAGCGTGATTGGGCGACTCATATCCAGCAGCAGCGGGGCTACCCATAGCGAACGCCCCGACGTTGTAGTTGCGTGTCCCACCCGACGCTAAGAGTTGGAACTGATCTAGGACGTAACCCGCGTTCGGGCCACCCGACGCACCGCCCTCGCGCTGGTTGATCTTCATGTCCGGGTTGAGACAGGCGTTACGGTTACTCATCGGAGCAGTAGACCAACCCGACGTACCAGTACCCGTCCCCATCAACACCGCACCCTCAACCGGCGTCGAAGCCCCCGTACCCACCTTCGCCTCCAGGGCCAAAGCAGCACCATGCACATTCACATGAAGTTCGTCATGTTCGAAACCGGACGCGTCCATATCCGTAGTCGAACTGATGTCCGTGCGAAGCGTCCCGCCGGCAGTATCCAGACTCGTCGGGAATGAGGTTGCCATCAGTCAGCCTCCTACGGCGTCAAATCCAGCGTCCAAATACCAGACGCGTTCCAGGTAATCGAGAACGTCCCGTTCGCCGACGAATAATCCGCGCCAAAGTTGACGAGACAAATCAGCTTGTCGCCCGACAACGTGTCGTCATAGATGACCGCCGCCCGGGCATTCGAAATCGTGGACGTAGACCACGACGAATCGGCAGCATCGAACTTGATCGTCCCGGACGAACCCGTCAACGTCACCGAAGTCAGCGCCACCCCGCCGGCCGAGTAGGCCGTACCCGAAACCTCGTTGCCAGACAAATCTGCCCACTCGTCATGGGTGTCAAAGTCGGGCGTCGAACTGTTGGTAATCATGGCGCACTTGAACGTGTCCGACGCCGTGTCCACAGCGAGCTGAGTCCCGTCCAGAATGTCTAGAAATGTGGGCACAAAAAGGCCCGAGGCTGTAACAGCCATTACGAATCACCATCCTTGAGTACGCGGAGATCAACGGACTCAGGGGCGACCACCACATCAACCCGACCGTCCCAATGCTCAGTACGGACCCCACCTGGTTGACCATCGTCGCGCCGCACAGGCGTCGACTTCTTGGTCCCACGACGAGTCAGAATCGCCACAGACGAGTACCGGCCCATCACCGGCTCCTCGGCTTGCGCGGTTTCCGTACCTTGTAGCCCATCATCTCCTCCCGATGAGTCATCGCCCCCCCGGCCCGTCGAAAGCCGAGGGAGCGAAGCTCACGGTGTGGTCACCTTCGGCTAACTGTTGTCCCCGATGGTGGAGGTTGTCTCGATGCGGTACAAAGCCTCACCGCGGAAGACCCCGTAGCCGCACATGGCGTACCAGCCGATGGGCTGGAAGCGCCGCAGGCGATCCGTGACCGGGCCAAACTCGACAGTCGGATCGGGTCCGTACATTGTCGAGTAAGCCTTCGCGAGAGCCTGCTGCCCCATGATGAGCGTGCCGTAGACATCGTTGGTGGTTGAACCACCATCAGCGACGAGCAGGGCTCGAGCAGTGGAAATGAACCGGACACCATCGAAGGTGCCGATCTCGCCGCTGCGGACACCAGGGGCGTCCTGCCGGATCTGGAAAGACCGAAGGTCTGCCGTGCCGGTTTGGCCGATGAAGTCGTAGACGACATCTGGGTGGGCGAACCCGACGTAGGAGCCGCCGTCCCAAGTGGGGACCGCAGATCCACGCAGAGTGGCAACTGCTTCACGAACCGAGTTGGAAGTGAGGTTGTTGCTGGTGAGCAAGGCTCCACGGCTCGACTGCCCGACGTACTTGACGTTGGTGGAGTCGGCGTAAGCGATGTCTGCGACGACCTGGTCGAGGCTGTCGGCTGCGTTGTAGCCGATCAGATTCGCGAGGTCTTCGTTGATGTTGAGGAAGGACTGTCCTCGCAGTGCGGCCGTTGTCTCGGTCGCGTTGCCGTACTCGGTCAGGTTCACAGTGACCTGAGAGTCGGCAGCCGCAACGGGAGTTACGTCGCTGGTTTCCGTCAGTGCGGATGTTGCCTGCGCCAGATCGGTGTACTTCGTGAACGTCACGCCCGAACCACGATGCGACTGCCGGGTGGCACGCACGGTGGCATAGTCCTCGTGAAGAGGCTGCTTGCGAAACGCGAAGTACGCCAACTGCTGGAAGGCAACCTGGTCTGAGCTCAGTGAGCTCTTCTGGGTGTATGCCATGAGTTGCTGTTACCTCGAAATAGTTGAAAGGGTTAGAGAGGTATTCAGCCTTGCACGTTGAACTCGAACCCCTCGGACTTCATCAGAGCCTTCAGCTCGTCAGAGTCCGTGGTGGAGGCGATCCGGTCATTGAGTCCGGGGTTCGCCACCGGCTGGCCTTCGAGGCCGGCGTCTGCAACTCGTTGCTGTGCCGCCAGTTCCTCACGAAACTGACCCGGAGCCTGGGTTCCTCCACCGGTTTCATCAATGAAACCGGCTTGTAGAGCCGCTTGCCGGATGGACTCAGCGTCGACCTCGCCCTCGTAGCCCTTCACAAAGTAGGACTGTCGGGCATCGGCCGGGTCGATCCCTGCTTGGCGAAACGCATCGTTGCGTTTCAACCCTTCAAGTTCCGACTCGAGTGCTTCTGCTCTGGCTTCTGCGTCTGACGCTCGGTCCTCGAGGACTCTGCGAAAGTTGCGCTTTGGTTCGCCGTCGTTATCAACGATGTCGGGCTGGTTTGCCTCGGTCATCTATGTCCCTCTCCAGTAGCCGTTTCGCACCCGAGTCTTGGAGGTCGACCGGGCGGTCGGTTGCACCAACAGCTCGCACATGAGATGAACTCATGCGGCCATTCGGCGTCTGAAGACCACGATAGCATGCAAATCACACGCATGTAACGCGGTTGGCTAAATGAACCTAACGTGCGGTTCCGAGGCCCGCGAATCCGGTACGGCCCATTGCGGGACCGCCGGTCTTGGAGAACCCTGCCAGGCGGCGCTGGCGACGCTCTTCCGCTTTGAGGCGGGCCTCTTCGTCCAGTCCGAACTCTGCTTGGACAAGTTCACCGGTCGTCAAGTCTGACGTTTCAGACGCGGTTTCTTCTCCAAGGGTGGAACCGGCTACCGTTCGGAAACCTCCGCGAGCCTGAGTCTCAGTGATCCCCGCGCGTTGAATCTGCTCGGCGGTCTGGCGGGTGATTGGGCCAACCCCGGTTGTCACAGATGCTGCGCCAATCCGGGCGGCACCAAACCGTTCCCGCTCTTCAAAGATTGATGTGGCTCTCTCTGGGTCCAAATAGTAGGCGGTCAAGTCTTGTGCTGTGATCTGATAGTAGTCGCGAAGTTGGTCGAGAACTTCAGGGTTGGTTGCGTCGGCAGCTTCAGCGGCAAGGCCGGCTCGTTGCGAGAACTCTTGCGGCGACACATCGCCTTCGATGAGGGCACCGAAGTCTGAGGCGTCGTCGTAGAAAGTTTCAGGTAGCCCATACATGGACAAGATCCCTGCGTATTGGCGTTCCAGGGCGACGTAGGTTTCTTCGGTGATGGCACGGCCGGCGGCAGCGAGTCCTTGCATTGCCGGGAACCTGTCGGCATACGCTTGCGACGTTTGCACGCGTGCCCACACGGCGTCCATGTTGGCGGTGCGTTGCCATGTCCCGATCAGATCAAGGTCGGTGTCGGTGAGTAACCCTTCGAGGCCGTAGGCGGTGAGGGCGTTGTTGATGATCTGGTTGGCTGTTTCAGTCATGGTCAGGCTGCCTTTCCGAACTTCTTGCCGATGTAGTCAGCGAACCGGTAGGCGTCGTTGGTTGCATTCGTTGTCGTCTGCCAGTCTTCGAGGCCGCGGACGTACTGTCCGACTTCTGCGACGGACATCACGCGGGTGGTGCCGTCGTCGTTCTGTTGCTGCCAGATCGGCTGGAACCTCGGGTCGGTCATAAAGTCGATGCTAGTGGCGTCGATTTCCAGCAGGCGTGCTGCTTCCTGGCGTAGCGGGGCGACGATCTGACGGGTTGAGTAGCCCTGCGAGATGCGTGCCTCCATCGACGGGAACGACGATTGCGCCAACGCTGAGATGTCGTTGCGGATACCCATTTCGGTGATGTCACCGAGGTACAGGGCGCGTGCCCATTCGTCTTTGGTGGTGTCGTCTATGAGGTGGTCTACGAAATAGTCGCCGGCTAAAGCGTCGATGATGGCGTAGTTGTCTTCGACTGCTCCGCCGGCTTGGCCGGGTGCCCATTCGGCTTCGAGGAGCATGTTTTGGTTGATCTGGTAGTCGGACCAGTTTTCGACATGGGCGGCGCGGGCCATTTCGCGGACGCGGTCGTCTGCGATTGTGAGGCCCAGGCGGGTTGCGGCACGGTGCAGCATGTCTACTTGGAGGTCGAGGAGGCGTTCGGCTTCTGCCGGGTCGGATGCTTCCAGGAGTTGGTGGTTGCGTTCGTTGGCGTCGAAGTCGTCCCACCAGTCGGTTGCTTTGATGGCTGCTTCGAGGCGTGCGAGGCCGGTGGCGTTGTCGTACCAGCCTTCTTCGGCGGCTTGGCGCAGGATTGGGCCTAGTTCTTCGTGGTTGAGCCAGCGTGCGCCGTATCCGTAGGCGGCGGCGAGGTTGGCGATGTCTTCGTCGGTGACAATCTCGTCGGGGGGTTCTGTCGAGTCGCCTTCACCCTGGCGAGTCCCCAAGAGTGTCACCCAACCGTCGGCTGAGATTCCCCACCCGGACCCGCCGATGGACACGTTGAACGCTTCCATCGCAGCCCGTGTAAGCGGCCCCATGATTCCGTCGATGGGTCCGGGGTCGAATCCGGCGGCGAGGAGGGCTTCTTGTAGCGCCTCAACTGTGCCCCACGGGCCGTCTACCGGTGTGCCGCCGTCGGGTGTGCCCGTACCGTCGGGTGTGGTGGTGTCGCCAAAGAAGGCGTTGGCGTTGGTGTCAGCGTCGGCGTCGCCCGTGTCGCCGTCGGATGTGGTGCCCGTACCGTCTAGGGTGCCGCCGCCCGGGGAGTCGGTAGTGACAGTCGCAAGAGCCCCTTCAGACTTTGCTTGCGATGGGACTTCCTCGTTCGCAAGCTGGAGTGCAACATCTGGCGCATAACCCTCGTCCAAATGCTGCTGGAAAAGGGCACCGTGGACAGTAGCGTTTGCTATAGCAACCGACACCTCTTCAGAAAAGCCAGCAGCCCTCGAACTGTCATAGGCACCCTGCCATGCCGGATGACCGCTAACAGCCTCCTGGTTCGGAACCGTGTCCTTCCCCCCGAGCATCCTGAACAACGAATCGACTGCCTCTTCGCCGTACTCCTCAATCGCTTCTGCGATAGCCGCAGCCTGTTCCGACGACGGCCCATCACCACCGGTCGGCACCTCGGCATATTCCCCACGCTTGTCCCACGGAACTGCCGATGGGACTTCCTCGTTCGCAAGATCAAGCGCAACCTCTTCGGAATACCCCTCGCTTACATGCTGCTCGTACAACGCTTGGTGGACCGCTTCGTCGGCCAATGCTGCCGAAACATCCTCGGAAAAACCAATATCCAATGCTTGGGTATAGGCAGCGGTCCAAACCGGATGCTGCTTTGCGGACTCGTTGCCGCCATAGTCCCCAACGCCGGGTGGGTGCGCCGTTGGCATCGTTTCCTCGGATGTACCATCACCGGTCGAAAGGCTGTCGTCACCCTCGCCTGTATCCCGGGACGGCTTTTCCTCCATGACCGTCTTGTGGTACGCCTGCAACGCCGTCCATGTCTTACCGTCAGCCTCGCCAGACAACGGCAAAAGCAAGTCTGCGGGACGGGACTGCTGGAACTTCTTCACCGCCGCTTCCGTCTTCGGCCCATAGATGCCATCTACCGGACCAGGATCAAACCCGGCCTCAGCCAACGTCTTTTGGAGAATGCCGACAAACATCCCCTTGTCGCCACGCTTCATGTCAGCGTCCCTTCACTATCCGCTCAAAAACGCTCAACGTCTTCTCCATATCCCGCGCCTTCACCTCGTCACCCGCCACAAACCGGTACGGAGCCTCAAAATCCCGAGCCCCGTAACTCTGCCCCTGGTCCTCGAAGCGGCGACCAATCGCGACGGCAGCCCTGCGTTCCGGTTCAGTGGCCCGCCGGCCCAGCAAACTCTTCGCCATCTGGTCGGCCATCCCCACAATCTGCGCCTCCGTGGCTCGCCTCGGTCCCGGGGCTGGTTCCTCAACGAACTGCGCCCTGTCTGCCACAGGCAACGCAGCCAACGGATTCATGTTCAACGCGCCGTAGTGGATGATCGCGTCAACCAGCGCAGACCTTGTGTCCCGTGGGTGGTCGCTGATCTCATGGCCGTCGACTCCGCTGCGGTAGTGCCCGCCGGCAAAGAGGCGTTCCCGAATCGATAGTTGTTCCTCTGGTGGGGCATCGACGTAAGCCTGTACAACGTCGCGGACTGTCGTATCAGTGACCGTTATGTCCTCCGCTGGGATGAGGGCACCGAAGTCTGAGGGGTCTGGCGGTTGTCGAACTGTCTCCACATGGGTTACGAGGGGGTCATCGAGGCGGATGCCGTATCCGTAAGTCCACATATCCAACGGATCTGGAAGCTCCTCCTCGCCCCCGGGCATCCCGCTCAGATCAGCACCACCAGCAGCGAGGGCGGCCAGAAATGCGTCCCAATCCTCCGACCCAGTGCCGTTACTCATGCTGCCATCCTCGCCAACCTCGACGCCTGCAACGCCGTCCGCTGCCTCGTAGGCCATGTCTCAGACTTCAACGGATCAAACTCCAACCATCGCCACAACAAATCCGAAAACGTCGGATTCTCCAACAACTGGTCCATGACCTGTTCCCACAAACCCGACAAATCCATGTTACTCGTTGCTTCCAGGGTGACTGCCCCACCGGCAACTCCGCGTCGCGACAACTCGCCAGTGAACAAATCCCGAATCTCGAGATACTCAGCGAGAAGACGCACATCGTCACGACCCGAAAGACGCTCATCGGACACGATGGCACGCATCCCTTCCAACCGGTCGCTCCACTTCGTCAAATCTGGATCCCGAAACGCCGCATACCACAACGGATACTCTTCACCGATTTTGCGAACCGCTACCTGCTTGACCCACAACAAGTCACGGGCCTCCTTCACCCGCAAGTTCGGCAAACCCCGGCGACGCATCTCATTGTAAACAACGTCTGACACCTCACCATATTTCGACCACCCCTCACGTTCCCTGGCACTAACCATAATCTCATCAAGCGACAGCCGTTCACGGCGCTTCTTCCCCGACCCGGGCGAAGTGTCCTCCGCGAGCTGCTTCTCATAAACAGACGAAGAGAACCTTGCGGCACCGCCGCCTTCGATACCGAGAATCAACCCGCCGACCTCCGGGTACCGCCGAACAAGATCAATGTACTTGTTGCGAAGTTCCTCCGATTCCAGCGTCGCCGGCAACCCTTCGTTGTTCTTCGAGAAGCGGGCCGACATCACGAAGAAACCCCCCACTCCTTCTCTGCTTAGTTCCTTGAGGAACTCTTCGTCGGCAGTAACCGGGTTCGCGGATCGCAACTCGCGATGCCGGTCAATCCAAGGCTGGTACGGCGAATGGAATCCGACTGCGGCAGGGGACACAGCCGACGCCATAGCCCGAAGGTACATGAAATGTTGGGCGTCGGTTCTCACCTCGGCAATGAACTCGGCGCGGACGTTGGCGTCGTCAAAGTCGATCTGTTCACGTTCACCATTCTGCATGTCTGCCAAACGGGAAATCATTATCTTCGCTGCCATCGATTCGTAGGACTCGTCCTCTTCCAAGCTTGACGTAATCCGCTTCAACCATGCCGGCTTGAACGACTCATACGCCTGCTCCACAATGTTCGTGCCCTTGATCGGCCCATAAGGCAGAACGAATCTAAGCGCCCCCTCCAACTCTGGCTGTTCAGTCACCAGCATCGACGCCGGAACCTGCGCCATCGGACCAAACCCCGGCAACCCCTGAGTCACCATGTTGAGCGAATCAGCCCGGAACCGGACAATCCCCAGGTCGTTGGCGGCGCCACTGAAGTACCCCGACGACAACAAACCGGTGGCGAACTCGGGGAGGCGGAACTGGTAGAACCGTTCGCCGTCAACCTCGACTGTCTCCATGAACCCGTCGATGTCGATGTCGGCTCGCAGGCCGGCACCGAGGCGTGCCACATACGCCGGGTTTTCGATTGCGATACCGGCCCAACGGGAAAGCACCTCCTGCCATGCGTTGTAGAACGGCATCATGTGGCGGAACATGTCGGCAAACTGTGACGATTCTGCAAGGTCGTACAGCAAGTAGCGTGTTTCTTGGAGGGCTTCGCGGCGGGCAGAACCCTCCATGCCGCGCAGCGCCTCGTCTGACAACTCGTACTGCTGGCCGTGGATACGCAAGTCGGCCGCGTCCAGCGACTTGAGGCGGCGTTCCATGCCGGTTTCGTAGACATGCCGGAAGTACGGGTTGCGTGAAAGCGTGTCGGTTGGCAACGTCCCGAGCCGTTCGAACGCCTTCTCAACGAAGCCCCGCAACCGATCCAACGGCCCCTTCAACCTCCCCTTCGCTGCGACCATGTCCTGTGCGTGGATCTCCCCAACCAGATACCGCCAATCCTGACCGGCATCTCCCGCTATCGCCTGGACATCAGCAAACCGGACCCTTTCGCCTGCGGCCAAACGCCCACGAATAGTCCTATCGAGAACCATCCGGTCAGCAGCCTCCACCAGCTTCTTCGCCCAATCCTCAACATCGGCAGGGGCAAACACCCCGAACTCGTCAGTCGGGAACCGCTTCGGGGTAGCAGCCACGAACTGGCGACCCTTGTCCGTGTCGGCCCATTCGATGAGCCTGTCGACACGCTCCTGTGGCCCACCAAGCGAATCATCGAACGCTATGCGCCCCGCCTGGTTCGAGGCGTACTGGTCGTTGACAACCCGCTCCCACCCTTCCCCATATCGGGAAACCCTTTCAGAGAACTCGTTTGCCCTGAACTCCAACGGGTTGACTTCCACCCACGACCCGTGGGTGGTTCGAAGCTCGTCGTAGAGGGCGCGTTCTTCGTGGCCGAGGGCGAACGACACCTGACGGTTTGCGCTAACCGACCTCTCCCAAACGACCTGCGGGGCGACAGCGTCACCGAACGACCCTTGGTATTCATAGGCTCCGATCTGCGACGGTGCCTCACCGTGCGCCGTCAACGGGTCTTCAGCGAGGCGTGCCTGACCGGCACGGCCACCAATCTCGCGAGCCTCCCGCTTCACCTCGAGTTTGCGTGTCAAACGTCTGATAGCACGCCGGTTACGAACGAACGACGCCCCAGCCCCGATGGCTGCACCGGCAGGGCCGGCAAGGACGGCACCAACGCCGCCAGCAACAGCGGCACGACGCGACCTCAGCCACGCAGCCGACCCACGATCAACGACACCATCCTTCACAACCTTGCGGGCAAGAACCGCTTCGACATACCGATGCCGATCATTCGCCAAGATCCCATGCATACGAGTCCAGGCACCCATCTTCGCGATCATCCGCAACTGCTCATCGAGAACAACACGAACAGTCCATGCAGGCCGAAGCAACGCACCCGCCTTCCACACCCCCATAGTCCCATTCATCCAAGCACCGGCTGTTTCCAAACTGCTGAACACCCCGTCGGGGATTACCGACGCCCTATGTGCAAGGAACCGGTCGAGGGCTTTGATGTCGACCATCGTGAACGACTGTTCCAACTGTCCGGGCGTCATCGGAACCTGGAACATCTGAATGGACCCGTCGGCCTGCGGCACCGCGACAGTGCTGAGTTGAGCGTCGTAGCGTTGAGCTGTCGACAGTGCCCGGTCGGCAGCCGCGTTGGAGTCGGTAAAGTCCTTCCTAAGTGCCGCCCTGACAGATTCGTCTGCGTCGGGGAAGTGCCGCTCGAGCAGGTCATCGACCATGTTCGCCTGCTCCTCCTGAAAAATGTGGACCCGTTCCCGGCGTTCAGCCCCGGCCCACCGGCCACGGAACCGGGTGATGTCGTCGGGGTGACGACCGGTTTCCTGCATGAGGCGCACAACCTGTTCGCCAGAGTTGGCGTCGCCAGCCCACACAATGTGCTGGGGTCGCATGTCGCGAACCAGCCTCACGGGAGCCATCGACCAATGCGACCGGTACCAGGCGGAAGTGTTGACACGGTCGATGGTGTTGCGGCGAACAGTGGGACGGATCGCTTCATCGATGCTGTGCCACAGGTCCGTAACGTGGGGTTCGTTGATCTCATCGATCATCTCGAGGGGGACATCATCGAGGGCTTGTTGAAAGGTTCTGGCGTTGTGGCCGACCGTTCCGGGTGGAACCGCTTCTTCGATCTTGAGGGCTTCTTTGAGGAACCTGGAGTAGCGGGTTGCGACGGCGGGTGATTCTTCTGCTACGCGGCGAATGGCGTGGATGTTGCCCATGAAGAACCGCATGACGTTTTCCATCGAGTTGCGTCCCCCGACGTAGCCGCCTTCGCCAAGGACTGCTTGGGCGAGTTCGTAGGCGATGAGGTCGCCGTCGCCGTGGTTGGGGAAATACTTTTCGCGGATTCGGCCGGCGAGTTGTTCGACACCTTCGGATCTGGCCCCGGCGGCGCGGGCGCCGGTAGCGGCGACACCGGCAGCACCGGCACCGGCAGCGCCAGCGGGAGCAGCAGCGGCAACCCACGAACGCGGAGGCCCACCAGTAACAGAAGCAGCACCAGCAACAATGTCGCCACCGCCGCGCACAAACGCCTCAGCCAGTTCCCGTGACACAACCTCCGCCAACTCGGCTTCCCATATCAGCCGAGAATGACCAGCAGAAGCGAGCTGTGGGTCCACCGCACGGGTATCCAACCGCACCCAAACGGTGGCAACCTCCCAGCCGTCCTGGTCAACTATCGGGCGCCGTGACATAGACCTGTACGGAATCTCCCAAAATGCCGCTTCGCCAGCCTCTACTGCTGCCGCTCGCGCCTCCTGCGAAAGATATTCGGTTGGGGTGAAAGACTGCGTAGAGGGCGTGTGATAGCCCTCGAGCGGGTTCCCTCCCCACTCCTTTATGAGTTCCTCGGCAGCACCGGACCCGCCGCTAGCCAAGTCTTCAACAGCATTTGGCCCGAATGTCGTCAACTCGTCTAGGCCCGCCAGCAACTCGTCTGGAGTACCAGTCAAGGCCGCTGGCGGGTGCGCCGCAGCGGCAACGCGCGCCCGGGCGGCAGTAGCGGCAACACCGGCAGCGCCAGCGCCGGCAGCGCCAGCAGCAGGAGCAGCACCAGGGGCAGCAGCAGCAACGCCACCAGCACCAGGCAACGCCCGTATCTGCTCCAACACATCATCACCAAACTGCTGGACAAGGACATCGGTTATTGTTTCTTCAAGCGGCGTCAAAAACTCAAGGTATTCCCAATCGTCTATAGCATCGTCGTAGGGTTGCATCCATGAGGGCAGACCTTCGGGGGCGGGACCAAACTCCTTGTCGTAGGCCCGGAACCAGTTGGCTGCCTTTTCCGATACGTCGTCGCCTGCCCGAACCGCCCCTTCCAGATTGCCGGATCGGATCTCCCCCCCGAGGCGACCAAGAGATTCGCTTAGTTCCTGAGTTTGGACACGAAGCTCGTCAACTGGGGTCAGCTCTATAGCCCAGTCCTCCAAATCGTCAACGGTTCTGCCGACCCGGTGCGGTCGCTCACGCAACCACAACTCTGCCGCAACCTTCTTTTCGACAGCGCCTTCTATAAACGCGCCTGAACCGGGGTGAGTCCGAGCGACCAGTTCATCCATTGTCCGCCCCGTCATCTCCGTCTGATGCATCCCAACATCATCGAAAATGGCCTGCATTTCCGAAGTTGTTCGGCCACCGGCAGCGCGTGCGGCGCCGGCAGCAGGAGCCTCTTCCACCGAGGCGTGCCAGCGTGTCCAATCCGCCGCAGTAGGCGCTTCAACGGACACCACATTCAAATGACCGTCGGGATCTTTGATAATACGGTAGTAGCCCTCACCCCTCTCGTGAAGCACCCCATAAACACGTTCGACGCCGTCAGCAGACCCCAACGGGGGCATATCAAGCCCCCCATCTACGGCAGCCTGACGCACCTGTTCCAACATGTTTTCATGTGCGGACCCCGCCCACGGCTCACCATCTGGGGTAGGGATACCATCCTCTGTTAGTCGTCTGACAGGTGGGTTGTAGTTGCCACCGTAATACCAGACTTCGCGCGGATCAATCACCTCGTCAGCCATCCGTGCGGCGTCGTCAGCCATCCGAGCAGCGGGGGCAGCAGCGGGAGCAGCAGCAGGAGCAGCGGGGGCATCCCGGCTGAAACGCCGCCAAATCTCCCCATAGATCTGGTTCCTATCCCAATCTGTGGGGTCACCACCACCCCCCCGAAACTCAAGCATCTCCTCATGCTCAAGCAAAGCACTATACCTTCCCGCCAACTCCTCATCAGACAAACGAGCCATCTCCTCTCGGCTTCTGACGAGTAGTGCTGACCTTTCTGCTGCATCGTCCGCTGTCCCAGTACTGATTACACGAAACTGCTCTTTCGGGATTCGTACTTCACTAAGCGGATCGTGAGGCACGGGGAAGTTGACAGCCAGTTCTTCCCCAGACTCCCGAACCAATAGCAACTCGTCAAATACCGGGGCCGCTTCGTCAATCTCAAAGATCAAGCCATCCATCCTGGCCCCACCTCCAGCTGGAACCCGGGTCGAATAATCCCAAGCCGTATCTAAGGAGTCAGTAAACGAAACAGACGAAGTTCTGCCTTCAAAGTTGGAGGCTGCACGCAAAACAAGTTCACCCGTTTCCGGGTCTATGTAGTTTCCAAGATCAGCATTACGGGCACCGTGATATACGACGGTCCCAAATATCGGTTCTGGCGCCCCACTCGGCTTTGTAGTGGCTGGCCGGAAGCCTTCCTCTGTTCTCAGGTTCCTGACTGCGTCGTCAGAGGCGCCCTCAAAATAAGCGATTGGATGAGCGAGATCATCAGACAGGTCTATGGCGCTCACGATTGGCGCTGTCGGCGTGCCATAACGATCCGGGTGTTCTAGAAACTGGGCATACAAGGCCCGACCTTCATCGTCTGATGTGAAATAATACGACGGATACTCTTTGCTCAGATTGTCAAGAGCTTCGATCAGAGGTTTCGCGGCGCCGGCAGCAGGAGCAGCACCAGGGGCAGCGGCAGCGGGGGCAGCGGGTCGAGCCCTAGCAGCGGCGCCACCGGGGCCAACCAGGTTCTCCACATCGTCTGCGAACCGGCCAAACCCGCCACCCTCATTGAAATACTGGGCGACACGGGCACCTTCCCGGTAGGCACGCCCTGCCATAACAGCCTTGGCGCCAAGGAACGTCGGATCGAGATAAATGCGTGCCCCGAAATCGAGGATGCCGGAAACGGTGCTGAACCAGCGGGTACCTTCGACACCGATTCGCCACTCGTCATCAAGAATGTTGTTGTTCTCCGACGATGCGAACATGAGCGTGAACGCCTGCCCAGGGGACCGTGTTTGCGCTATCCCGTAGGCTTCGCTCCACAAATCCCGGTCGAAGAAACCCGACAGGTCATCGCCGCGACCCCTCGCTTCGAGCAGCGAACCAGCCGTGAACGCTGTCGACAAAGGTTCACCGACCCCTTCCCGATACGCCCACTCGAGGGCATGCAAAGTGTCGTTGCCGCCACGCCGAACCGCTGGCGGTAAGGCACCAATGGCGACACCGCCAAGACCTTCCGGGCCGATGAGATGCTGCATCGACTCGGACGCATAGTCCATAGAGATGCCGGCGACAGTTCCGAAGAAGCCTTCGTACTCGTCGTCGGTGAACGGCGCCGTCGCTATATCAAGGGCGACGTTGACATTGGTGCGCCCCAGTTCAAACCCTGCATCCCAAAGGTCATCGAGGCGATCAAGCCAACCCGGCACAGCTTACGCCTCGCCAGGGGAGCGGGCAGCGAGGGCACGAACCCGACGAACGAACATGCGAAAGTTTGCTGACGCATCGGGTTGCGCCGCCTTCGTTTCCAAAATCGGCAAGTAGGTGCGAAGCCGTTCCGACAGTTCTTCAACGGCACCAGTTGGCGGTTGGGCAACCATTTCGGGGCCACCGCCGGGACCGACCGGCGCCCCGGCTGTGATCGGTTGCCGAGGCCGTTCCGTCGGACGCGTCAACCCGCCTTGGCTACCGGGAGCCATCCTCGGGACAGGCTGCTGCGGCAACGGCGCAACCTTCTGCGCCTCTTCCTGCTCCAACGCCTTCCCGTAGGTTTGCCCGGGGGCAGTCTGCACCTTTTGACCCTTGCCGTTGCGCGGCATCAGCCACCCACCTGGGCGAGAAGGTCGCGTAAGGCTGGTTGCCCAGCCGGGGCAGGCGCGGGTCGCGCCTCAGCACCCGCCCCGGGCTGGGCAATCCCCGGCTGCGTTTCCGGCGACCCGGGCGGCACTTCGGAAGCCTGGCGTTGCTGGGCTTCCTCATGCACCTGCTGGATCGCAGCCGGCAAATCCTTCTTGTTGTAGCGAACGAGCTGGATGACGCGGGCCACATCACCGGGCGGTAAAGCACCCTGCGATGCCTGCGTCTGCAACGAAACGAGGAGGGCTTGTTCCAACCCTTCTGCGACGACTTCGTCGGCTTCGACAGTGGCGTCGTCAACCATCGGATCCAACGCCATGAACGACTTCTTCGACAAGGTACCCATGCCGACCCGTTGCCCAGCGCCGACAACTAAACCGTTGAGGTCGGTGCCGGGATGGGAGAACACGACCTTGTTGTGGTCGCTGTCGAAATGCTGGTTTGGTGTGAAATCGACACGGCCCTTCGCCCCCTTCGTGGTGACGTAGAACGATGTCGCCCGGTTCCCTGCGTAGGACTTCATAAGGCCAATGGCGCGCCGGTTCTCAACCTCCAACGATGCGGCAAGCAACAGTTGCGCTTCCTGAACGGGGAAGTCAACGACTGCGGACAGGACAGCTTCGCCGCGTCGACCGGTACGAATGTTGGAACTGGATTCGCCACCGAACTCGGGCGGAATGCCTGCTTCGATCCGTTGGGCACGTTCGAGCCGGTCAATGGTCGGGTTGGTCATAAAGCCGGGGGCGACAGTCATGTCGCGCATGTCGCCACCCTTGACGATGCCGACCTCTCCGGTGAGCCCGTTCGCAGTGTTGACGATCTGTGGTTGCTCGCCTTGGCGGGCGACAAGCCAGGTATCGGGGAAGATGCCCTTCTGAACGGCGATCACCTCGAGCGCCATCAACCGGGCCTGCGTCTGGTACATGCCGATCATGCCGTCGAACTGGCCTTGCGGCTTGTCGAGGTTGATGCGGCCCGGGGTTACGACCGGGCACATGCCGGCACGGTTCGGAATCCGTTCCAACTCGGCCAAAGGCTCCGATGTGTATTGGTTCCAAGCAGTGCGGCCGTGGTTGTCTTGTGGGCGTTGCCCGACAGCGATCAGAACCGTTTCCTCATGGTCGCAGTATTCAACGAGTTGGAACACATCGCCTACGTCGACTTCGACGGATGCGACGCGAAGCCGTTCAGCCTGCTCCGGGTACTTGTTCTTCAACCAGCCCCAGGTGCGTTCGTAGGTGAAGATGCAATCGGCCGGTTCGAGATCGTCGGCGCCGATGACAGGCGAGGGGAAAGCTGTCAACGGGTCACGCACCGTCCATTCGACAGCCTCTTCACGCTCGTTGTATCGGAGCGAAACTGGAGCCGACGCGTACCCGATCAGATACCGGGCACGGCGACTCAGTTTGATCGCCATACGGTTGTGTTCCCACATGCCGAAAAGGGCTTGGCGGCGAACCCTGGCGTAGTCGTCGGATCTCTTCGACGCCGGGTTCGACGGTGGGCAAAGAATGTCGGGGGTGTGCGAAGCGATCCGCATCGCCATCTGATCCAACCCTGAGGAGACAAGGTTCGCCACAGACGACGATTCGTATTCGTCCAGCTCGGGAAGAGCAACGACAATGTCGCCGTTGTAGGCGGCACGGATACGACGCATGCGTTCCAACGCAAGGCCCTGGTTGGCTTCACGTTGCCGCAACAGTTCGAAGATGTCCTCAGCGGACCTCATGGTAAGGAATCATCCTGCCTTCTTTGTCATCCATGTCGGACGCCACATCGGCGTCACATTCCCAGTGGATATGTGAATGTTTGGGAGGTTATGTTCGAGGAACCACTGCGCCATGACACAGTCGTCAGTGGACGCGCCAGAACCTTCGGGCGTCCACTTGGTCACCTCGTTCACTAACAGTAGCGCGTGTGGACGCGCCTCTGTTCGTTGCCGGCCCGGAAGCCTCACCAAACCGTGCCGATACAACGGGCCAAGCATCTGGACACCAAACTTCGGGTCACCCTTGTTGCGCGAATGCGTGTAATGCGGAATCAGATTCACTGCCCGCGACGCAGACCAGCGTTGAAAATGGTTGTACTGCAAAATGAACTTCTGCGCGGCGTTGGCTTCCACGATCCAATACTGAATCGGATGCCCCATCTCGACGGAACGCTGCCACCATTCCTCCGCTATCCCCGTGAACACACCTTCGGTGTGGTTCCAATCCAGGAACGTCGGAGCGTCCATCTTCTGCCGGTACGACTCGAGCAGATACCGCATACCCGACTCGGGCACATACGCCCAAACCTGCAACGCCCAAAACTTTGTTGGCGACGGATCAGCCGTTGCGACAATGACCACATCACCGGGAAGGTTCCGAGGGAGTTCCCACAGGTCACGATCCGCATCCCAGCAACCCTGGTATTCGACACCGTCCACGCCGACCCCCCCGGAAACCCACAACGGGTCAACGAGTACGACAGCCGGATCGGCGTCTTCCTGCTGGTAAAGAATCGCGTACCGGTCAGGGGTTTGCGACTGGATGTGCGACAACTTCCTCCAGTTGAGGCGCCTCGGGTAAAGCAGACACCCCTCCGGGTATGCCGGCGAACCCAACTTGTGCAACTTTTCGCACCGGTCCTCATAGTGGGCTTGGTAGACGAGATGGTGGTACCGCTTCCCCTCGAGTTCGAACGGCCCCCGCTCCTCATCGAGTTCGTCTTCCTCATCGACCTGCTCATCAGTCAACGTCTTATCCAACGCGTAACGGTAAATGTCATCCGGCGCCATCCGCTGCCCCTGAAGGATCAACAACCCGCCAGGTTCCAAACGTGTCTCCGCAACCTCATCCCACCAGCGTTTCAAATCGTCGCGGGCCTCCGCAGTACGCATCTTCCGCGGGTCATACAGGTCGTCCCAAACAATGAGATCGAACCGGCCACCGAGGAAACCAGAATCAACCCCGAAGCATGTCCATGTCGGCTCCTTCTCCGACACAGGCACATCGTCAGGCTGCGCGACGGTGAACTGGTCAGCCCGCCACACCTCCTTCACATCCGGTTTGAACCGTCCATAGTCCGCGACCAGTGTCGACGCAGCATCCAACGCCAAACCAATCTTCAAATCCTTCGCCTCGGCCCGCACCGGCTGCTCACGCTCAAACTCGTTCTTCAAACGACGCGTGTACCACTCTGCAAGCCGATTCGTATGCGAACCGATCATGCCACGAATCGTTCGATCCTTCACCGTCGCCCACGCCGGCAAAATCCTGGTAAAGAACGTCGACTTGCCGCACCCAGGTGGCGCATTGATAACGACGTACTCCTCATACGGCGACATCAACAACTCCATCAACACATTCGTGGCCTCCACCTGCCACGGCATCAGAATCAGACCGAAATACCGCTTGGCAAACACCTCAATGTCGTAGAAAGCTTCGCGGGCCTCGTCACACATCTCCTCATAGGGCGTAACCGGAGGCTTCTTCGACAAATCGTAGGCAGCCTTCGCGGCCCGACCCACCTTCGACCCGACGCCATCTTCGAAATCCTTCGCGGCACGCTGCGAAATCGACAACTTCTTCGCCGCCGCATACCGGGAAAGGCCACCATCGCGTAGTTCCTGAAACTTGATCCACACTTCCGCCCGGATCGGAACCCCGCTACTCATGTGAAACAACTCCCCGAGTCGCAACCGTCCGGGCCTTCGGGAAAAGCAAACGCCAACTGGTCATCAACCACCTGGTCAAGCGGCCTCGATGAAGCGGTAAGCCACATGCGATCCTTCCCAAGTGCCTCCCGCCGGTCGCCAAGCGTGCGTTCAAGTTCGGCGGCTTTGAGGAACAGGACCGGCTGCTCGCGTTTCAACTCTCGCCAGTTCTCACGATTGTGGAACGGACAGAACCAGCAGGCCGACTTCGGGGCACGCGGCAGT
>Ga0080013_1001033_pt1 | contig 37776 bp, 29 predicted proteins | sample ETNvirenome_6_85_FD_69236 | JGI IMG/M metagenome (GOLD analysis project Ga0080013, IMG submission 69236) | Marine viral communities from the Pacific Ocean - ETNP_6_85 (SPADES assembly) (version 2) | ecosystem: Environmental > Aquatic > Marine > Oceanic | place: Pacific Ocean | collected 2013-06-19 | reverse complement strand
CACCCAGTAATTGTAAATTTTCAACTGATGTTGCATTTTCTGTATCAATATAGACTACAATTCCACCCATGGCTTGTGTGCTTCTTGCAATTTGTGTGGCAATGTGAGACTTTCCAATTGATGGTGGGCCAAATATTTCTACAATTCGTCCTTCAGGTAATCCTCCATTCTTTCTATTAGAACAAATATAGTCTAACAGCTTAGATCCTGTGCTTACCCATCGCTTAACAGTCGTAGGTGCTTCATCTACCGCCAAATTATATGCTACTCTTGTACCATGCTCTTTATTAAGAGACTTTATTAAATCAGATGTAAAATTATCCTTACTCATTATTCCTCACTTGTTCGTTTATCTTTCTAATAATAATGTTTCAATCAACATTTTACATAACTTTAGATAAATAAAAAATGCGCCTCGAAAGGCGCATTTATCATCAAAGAATGATGTTTTATTCTATTCCATCAAATCAGCAAAAGCATCATCAATATTACTGTATGATGTTGGCTTATCTGTAGATGTCGTTGAAGATTTTTTACCTGAAGTATCCCATTCACTTTCAGACTCCTCTTCTTCATCACCTGTTAACCAGTCATTTACAATTTTGCTAAGCTCATCATATGACTTACAAGTAAAAAGTGAGTTAACATCTGGGATGCTGTCAATCCACTCTTTTGCTTCTTTTTTACTTTTTGACAGTGGTGTTGACTTTCCGAGTGGTGTCACTTCAGTCATTGCCCATTGTTGCCCAGGATTTTTATTGCATGCAACCTTGACATCTCGCCCACCAATCGGATCTGTAATATCTCCGTAATCCTCGTCAAGCATCAAGCTAAGAAGTTTTTGGTATACAGTTTTTCCAAAACCCCAAATTTGGACACCTTTATCTTCTTCACCTCGAACAATACACGCTGCGTATATACGCATTTTTGGATATAGCTTTTTTGCCATTTCATATGATTCTTTTGTTCCTTCATCACGAAGCTTATTAATAAGATCCTGAATTGGATCTCTTTTTCCAAATTGTGAAGGTGCTAGCAAGCCTCTTTGGCCTGGAATGTTATAGTAAAATTGCAATTCTTTAAAAGGCTGCCCATCATTATCAGGAAAAGAAATAAGACGAACAGTATGTTCTTCCCCTTCTGTTGGTTTCCACATTGAACTTCTATTTCTCGTATTTCCGCTCAATCTCTCTAGTTTTCTTTTAATTGCTTCAAAGTCAATTCCCATTTGTCATCTCCATTTAATTTTTAATATGCAATATCTAATTTGTATTGCATATCATAATACATTAAATTTTGAAGATATACAAATTTATTTATACTTTATTCTTCCAAGCGTTTTATGAGACCAGTTTTGTGTCTCAGTAATATCCCAAATATCTTGTTTACTTCGAAGCTTTTTTAGGTGGCGATTTGAAGTTGGAGATCCGTCGGCATTATAGCCAAGTTTCATTCCTACACCTGGGACGCCGCCTGCCATTGCTTGCTCATTTTGCTCGTCTTCATCTTCATAGTCTTCATATTCATATAGATCATCTTCATCATCCTGTTCTAATAAAATACCTAAAGTTCCTGTATTAAGACTTTGATTGAACAGCCTGTTTGAAGATTCATTCATACCTTTATTAAAAGAATGTTTTGCACCCAATTGTGCACCTTTTAAAAATTTCTGCCAATCTGACATGCTATCCCAGTCTACAGTATCTATATCCTTTTGAACATCTGCATATTTACTTCCCGAAGGTGCTTCATTATCTTCGATATCCCATAGCGCTTCATTGTCTAGATCTGCCATTATATCATCCATCTGATCATCAAATTCTTCATCTGACTGATAATCATCATCTGATTCTAATTCTTCTGGCGTTTTTGCTAAATCCCCAACGTCATCAATTGAATTAATCATAGATATATTTTCTAGTGACTTTTGAATAATTTTTTGCCCAGGTTGTATTGAATTTGCCCTGTCAATTAACTTACTTAGCCAGTCTGGCAGTTTATCCATTAAAGCTGTGTATCCATCAGCTGCTGCTCCCATAGTTTGATCGCTACCTTGAGATAGTGCCATCATTGCTGCAGAATCTATTCCACCTGGCAAAGGAACTGCCTGAATAATTGCACCATAAAAATCTGCCATATCTGTCGTTAAAGATTTAGAATGTTGCTTAAGCTCAATAATATCAGCATCTGTTTCACCTTCTTTTTCAAAGATTGCATCTACCTTTTTATTTGTCAAGTGAAGCTCTGTTAAATTTTTTGCCAGCCTCGGAATAAGCATAACAAGCCCACCTACTTCAAGCGTTCCTTCATCTATCGCAGTAAGCACAGCATCATTGACTAACTTATAAATTGCATCTCCACCTGCTGATTCGCTTATTAACGTAAATGTTTCTTGGAGGCGATATCTTCCTCTTCTATCTCTCACTCTTTTTTCAAGTATACTATCTTCCATTTCTTCACTCTCCTCTTCTTCGTCATCTTCATAATCTTTAAAATAGTCTAAAGGAAATTTTTTATTTGACATATATGAAGAAAAATTTCTGTCAGCGCCAGATATACCTAAATTTCTGCCACTATAAAAGTTACTTCCCGGGCCATGTAATTCAGATAATTTTTTATTTCTTTTCATAAGAATAACTATCTAGACAATACAGAAACTTCAACAGGAATAGAGATGTTTGAATAGTTATCGTAGACTTTTTTTAACGCTAAGATGCTATTAATATTTTTTTTATTTATAGAAACAGTTATACTATCATGAACAAAAAAGCATGCTGCGACATTATATTGTTTTAAAAGATTTGCAAATGCAAAACTACAGTAATCTACAGAAGATGACTGGATCCAATAGTTAACCAAGCTATTGTTATAACATATTGGTCTTCCGTAGTAATTATATATCATATTATTTTTTTCAAACTGTTCTTTCAAGTATCTGCTAAATCTATCTATTTCAAAATATTCTTTTATTTTTTTTAGATCTTTGTCGCTACATTTTAAAATATTTTTTGATGTTCTTTTATTAGCACCGTATAATACAGAAAGAATACCTCTTTTAAATTTTGCTCTATCGCTTATTTTAAATTTAATCTTATTTGCAATATCCTGATAGACGTCATCGCTATCTATGGTTCGACCGATTGCATTTAAATAAAAACTTGGTTCACAAGATTTTAAGTCTATTTCAACAAGAACATGTTCTGAGTTGCATGATTTAAGTTGATTTCTTTTTTCTTTTTTCATAGTAAGAAAATTACATCCTGATATTATGCTTGTCCTGCCTGTTGTTGAACTATGATTGTATACAGGTAGTTCTAAAATCTTTTTATTGAGCATAACAGGCGTTAGATTCTGATAAACTTTGATTCTTTCTGGATATAACATATGGTGATAAGTTGTAATCAAATTTTTGCTGCTTTCTAAAGAACTCTTAAGATACTTAAGATACACATTATTTTGTGTTTTACCTAAAATTAATCCCCAATTTATTTTATCTGATTTTTCAATATTGAGTTGTTTTGAAAAATTATAAAAGTAATCATGATAAGACTTAATTTTTTCAAGCTTTGATATCTCCCTAATTTTATTAATTGACTCAATACAGATATTTTCTTTGTTTTTATTTCCGACTACTATATTAAACTCTTTAGATGTTGGTGAATATTCACACCCTACATTAATAGTATTAATGTTTTTTACTGAAAACTTATTAAACAATATGACCTACTTGTTATTTTTTCTTTTTCTCTTCTACGATGCCTGATAATTTTTTCGTTCTTCTTTGGAGCTGCGTCCTAAATGATCTAACAGCACCCTGATTTGAAGCTACAAGTTCTACAAAAGTTGTAAACTCTCCTGATTTTAAGCTATGTCGTATTGATTTTACATTATAGATATTATCTAAAGATGTATCAGTTCCGAAGTCTATAAATATATTTTCACCCATTGCTATCATAGGCATGCCCATCATATTCATTGTTATTGTTGCAGGAAACATCATTACATCTTCAAATGAATTGGGTTCTTTCGAAGCTGCTGTTACACCTTTTTTATGCTGACCATAAGCCTCAACCATCAAGACATTTGCAAGAGCTCCGCTTGTATTACCTGATATTGATATATTTTGAACAACTGAGTTTGATGCACCGTAGGTTAAGCCCGGATATTGTCTCTTTAAAAATTGTTTAATTTCTCCAAAAGAAGCCTTTGCTATTACTTCTTGAACCTTATTTTGAGCATCTTCTGTATTTTTTGGCTTAATCTTAAAAAGATTTTGAATTGCTGGATCATTTTTCTTTATTCCACCTAGAATATATTTTGCATTTCCTTCTTCAAGTGTACTTTTTAAAGCAGTAATTGTTGGTGAAGAAACTGCTTCCTCATCAAATATATGCACCCTTAAAATTGTTTTGTCTAACAAACCATTACTTAATCCTTCTTTGGGCCCGGGCGTTAACATTTCTTTTGCAAACGCACTAAGATTAAGATCTTCCCACGTATTGGTGTCAATTGCCGGAATAACTTCAAAAAACATTGAAAGATTCGGCCTGACAAACTTTTCTTCAGCAGGTAAGCGTACACTATCTTCATTATATATCTTTTTTAATTTTGTTCCAAGCATTTTTTCTTTTTGCTTCCTTAGTTCAGCCTCATACTCTTTTAGTACTTTTTCATCATCCTTTGCTGTTTCTACTCTTCCTTGTTTTTTTGCCCAGTCCTTAGAGATTGTTAATTTTTGCTTTTCATCTTTTAATTTTTTCCATTCGTCTAAATCTGTGTAGACACCGTTTAATCCATATGCCCAACTACTTCTATCACGAACTATAGATTCCAAAACTGCAAAAAAAGAATGAACTGTCATTCTAGCATTATTTCTTATTTTTTCATCCATTTTTTTCTTAAGTCTTTCAAACTCTATTGGAAAGCTTGCAGTTGTATGTTTTCTTGCGCCGGCTGCCTGATGATTCATTGGGTAAAATAGAACCTGGACCTCATCATAAAGCCCTGATGTTGCCAATGGATGTCCTATAAAAGACATAATTAGTTTTCCCATTGTAACAAAATGATTAGACTTGATGTGATTAAGTTCCTTGCCACTATAACCTGGAAAAGCCTGACCATATAAAAAATCATATGTCAAACCTTCGCTTGCTAATCTTGATGCTGCTATTTTTTCTGTTGCTAAGCATTCTGTAATGAAACTACATGCAAAGGGATCTGGTGTTAAGTCTTTTGCCAAAGCTTCAACTTTACCTGACAAGTGTTTTGCAGTAGATTCCTGCATACCTGCTTTCATTAAATTTTTATCTAGCTGTGTTGTTCTTTCTTTTTCATCTTCTATTTCAAAATCAGATATTTTTAAAATTTCCCTTGTCGTGGCTAAGATCTCTTTGTAATTGGGTTCTTTTTCTGCTGTTATAGCATTATAAAAATTTTTCATTTTTTCAAATTCTATCAATGCTATAGCAGACCTAGCTGTTCGCTGCCTAATCTTTAATCCTTGACGAACCTCCTTGATTTCTGTTGCAGATGCACCTTTTTCTTCTTTTTCTTTTAATATTTTATCAACTGCATGATTAATCCAATCTCCAAATATAAAAAGCGGACTTACAGTTCCACATGCAGCAGGAACAGTTTTTGTCTCATTGAAGCCAGAACAAGATAACTTAACGTCAATTTCAACTGTATTTCCTGAACCAAAAGAATAGTCAGATCCATGAACCTGATATACTCCAACATCTTTTAATCCGTCCAAATATTGACCAATTGTATTATTTGATGTTGGGCCTCCGTCTGGATGATTCCAGCCGTACTCTATGATTAGTTTTGTAGATGCAAATTTATCTGTTGCAAGTAGTGGTGCTAATTCTTTTAATCTGCTCCTGTCATGCAAAGTAAGCTTTAGTCCTGCAACTTTTGAAGCCATAATACCAAACCCAGTACCTGAAATTGAAACGCTTAACTCGCCCAAAGATAAAAATGGAGCTATTGGCTCAAGAACAGGTGATGATTTCCAACCGTTACTATTTGCAAAACCAGGAAGAAGATTGCTTGGATCAGCCATGTTATTAATATTTGCATTAGCCATTGTTTGAGGCGCTGTAAATAAGTCCATATATCCGTGATCTTTTATTATTCCCGCAGAAGGTGGTTTAAAATCACTAGCTTCCGAAGAGGCTATTGAATTTTTTGATGAGACATTCTTCAAACCAATAGACTCGTCTAAAACAAAAGCTCCATTTTCTTCTTTTATAAACCTCATAAAAGAAATATTATTTAAAGGTCGTGGATTTTTTGAATTTTTAAAATCTTCTGTCATAATCGTAATGCTTATATACGGTGTTGCCCTAGACATCTCAATAGGCGTAATTGCATTAAAAAATGTTGATAGATGTTGCTCTCTCTTACCTCCCATATTAAGTTTTGAATGCTTTAATACAATTGCACCCAAACTTGGTGCATTGAATCTATGTGGAAGCTTTGGATTTTTATTTACTAGTGACTTTACAAATGAGTAGCTACCATCATAAAGCACCCTTGCAGAATAATTAAATTTTTTCTTTTCATTCTTTTTCTTTTTTGCTTTTTCATCCTTGTCTGCTTTTTTTCCCTTTTTTTCTGGTTCTACATAGAGTTTTGATTGCAGGTCTGCGGGATTGAGAAATCCAATGACAGCTGATATACTTACAGGGGCTTCCTTTACCGGTCTTGGGCCACCTTTTTTGTTGTTCATTTCTGCAATATGATTTTGCTTAAATGCAGCCAATAGCTCTTTCTTACCGATCGTTTTAGCTAGCATCTCTGATTCAATTTCAGCTATATCCTTAGATTCCATATGATAGGCACCAGGATTATATATGTCTTTTGTATAATCATTTCCAACACCAAAAAATCCACCGCCTTGTGCCTCGTGATATACCTCCATATAGCTTCGTAAATTCTCAGGTGGTGCGCTAAGACCCGTAGCTTTGCTTTGCATTATATCTCTGAGAAAAAACGTACCTGATGTTCTATCAAGTACTCTTGGAGCAATGGCTGATAATACTTCTTGTTCACCAGGCATATATGTTTTTTGCCCATTTGCATCTTGTTTATCACCCGTCATGTCATCGCCTATTGAATACTTAAAAAGGCTATTGTCAACTCCGGCACCGGGTATGAATCCATTAAATTTTGATATTGCCTTAAGCAACATTTCATAGCTTAAATTATAGTTTCTTACTTTGTAACCGCTCATGTCAGCAAACCAAAAACCTCTGCAGGATTAACTGGTATTGCCAGGCGTGTGCCTTGAGGTACCTGCAAACCCCACCCAATACCAGAAGCTGCTGCTATAATCCACCAAAGTGTCCCATCGCCATAAATGACACCTGCTAACTGATCTAATCTTTCACCCTCTGAAAGGACCCTTGCTGTTACCTGTACTTGTCCTAACTGCACAGCACGATGAATTTTATAACTAGCTTTGCTTATTGACACAGCTTTGCCTTCATTAAATCTATAAGAAAATGCGTATCTAGATATTGCCATTATTTTTTACCCTTCTTTTCGCCAAGTACGCTAGTCGCACCAGAAGCAGTATAATTTCCTTCACCTGCAGATCCAAAGGGTGATTGGTCACCGTGCGGATCACCTGCAACATTTTTCATAATTTCACCTACATTATATAGCGGAGCTCTATTGTACCCGCTATGATCAAGCCCGGGTGGGATATCATGAATAACATCAAACTGGAATGATATGTCTACGCCAATTGGTGCTCTTGCATTGTAATCTGTCTCCCACGGAATATTATTTTCAAGCCAATTAAAATTTACACCCTTGATCACGCCGGCGATTCCCCTGCCCTTTGTTGTTTCAAAAGCCCTGGAAAATGGATTATTAGCTGGATCCATAAACTGCGACTCTTTATTAGATATTAATGCCTGAACCATTGAGTACAAAGGTTTTGCCAATGCTCCGGCGCCGGAAGACATTTTAGATCCAGCTGCAATTGTTATCGCATCAGCAACACCTGCTAGGTCACCTGTTCCTAAAGTAAGCGACATACCTGCTATTGTTGTAGAGTATATTGGGCCTGGATCAGGCAAGATATCAGAATGACTTACATGCAATGATTTTCCTGTCAATGAAGAATTACCGTCTTTTATAAGTACTTCATAAACATGCTTACCAGAAATTTTTGTTTTAGCAACAACATGACCCGAAACCCTTCTTGTTAAAAAATATTTCTTACCATCTTCAGGAGAAAAATAACCTGTATTCATATTTGGCTTAATAATAACTTGAAATGTCAAACCTTTGTCATATCCCGTATCAGTATACACGTTCGGATCTCTAAGTCTTTCTACAACCTCCCAGCATGCAAGTGGATTAACAAAACCATTAACAAGTAATTGTTGAACTGCACCAATTGCGGCATCAGTTGCAAGGCGAGCGCCCAGTTTTTGAAAGCCTCCTTTTGCGGCGCCGGCGAGTACGTCGCCTAAGGTTGATAATACTCCAATTGGGCTACCGTGTGTAAGCACATATGCCCAAAGAACAATATCACGAATCATATTCTGTATGTTTGCATATCCTTCAAATGATTGCAATCCTGTAACTTCATTTGGTTTAGCAACAACTTCTTTATCGCCTATACCAAAAGTTCTTGCTAAAGCAAATCTTGAGTAATTTGACTTAATAACATCGCCAACTCTAAGCCTGACAATTGGTGAAGCCCCAACAACTTGACTAAATGGTTGATAAAATTTTGAGCCTGTCTTGCCAAGAAGTGTTCCTTGCGTCCATTGTGGGTATAATAAAGTTACAAATTTATTTATCTTATACCACATTTCATCAAAGTCTTCTCTATTTGTTGCGTATAAAGTAAAACCAACCTGTAGATTTCTTGTTGTACCTCTGTAAACTTGAACTGGGTCTAATCTTCCATAACCCGTAACACCTTGAAAGTCTGAACTTATGTTATCTGTAAGTTGTGTTAAAAATGCATTAAAAGACAGTATTTCATTTGTCCTTAGATCATGAAAATAAAAGGGTACGTACTCTCCTTCCAGCTTATCCTCAAGTGATTTAACCAATCGCTGAGGTATTCTATTATAAGAACCATCAACATCCAATGCAAAGTAAGTATTTCTTACCATTCTGCTTCCAAGCATTCCACGTGCAGGATTAGCACCTACAACTGAATTGTTAAGCATAGATGCAGCTCTCATCATATTGATTGGTAAAAGATACATAGACGGTGTTGCGCTTTGTTCCCAAGCAAGTGTGTTTTCTCCTGCAATTTCTGGATTGGTCATACTTGGATCTTGTCCTTTTTTTGGTGCTATCCTACTCTTTCCAACTCTATTTCCAGGGGTATTTTTTAAATTGTCTACATCTCGATATCTAGATATTTCATTCATATTTGTTGATTTTGTAGAATTTGTAGATGTAAGACTAATATCACCTATAACTGCCATAGCATTAAAAAATCCTAAAAATGCATTATCGTCAAAAATATCTTTTAGAATTATAAATATTTCAGATCCGCTATATGACAAAGTATCTAAGTCTGCTATTTTACTTACAATATTGTCATAAGATTTAAGAACAGAATTTGCAACTGCAAACCAAAACCCAGGAGCTTGTGCAAAATTTTTATATTCTGCTATTTTTTTAGCCTCCGGGTTTTTACCAGATTCAATACCAAAAACTATCTCTAAACCCCTGTCAACACAATTTGTATAAGGATGAGATGTAGCTGTTAAAATGTGTGAAAATAATTTTGTATCTAATGCCAAAGAAGATAATTTTCTAGATTGTCCTAGTATATAAAGACCTACATGCGTTTTATCATGAGTTTGTAAAAAATCGTCTGTTGTATTTTGCAAAGACTTTGAATCTTCAGTTTTCAAATATTCTTTAAATGTATTATAAAATGTAGATGCAACTTGCTTTAAAGCAATAATACTAAGTGCAGCCTGAATTTTATGCACACCCCTGTTCTTACTAGAAAATGTCATGACATTATTGTAAGTTGAGCCAAAACTTTTTGAATTTGTCGCATTTGGATCATGTGATACAAATTCTTCCCTTCCAGCTCTTATAGACTCTCCAAAAGAATTAGAAGGATATCCTGCTGCATTTTTAGCCCTCAGTAAACCTACATCTCTTTTTGCAAATCCATCTGCACTTGCATTCATAGCATTCGTATTCCCTTCTGATATATTATTTTCCAATGCTTGTATATTTGATGTAGCTAATGCAGAATTACCTGGTGAGTCATTTGAATCAAAACCTGAGGCTTTTAAAATAATAGATGCACCAACATTTTTTAATCGTTCAAATGCCGCCTTAAATTCAGACTTGTCATATAATCCAAAGTTTGTTTGAAAGTTTAAAGTGCCCCTATTGTTTGCAAAACTTTCAAACTCTTCAATATTCTGGGGTTTTTTTGTAAATGCATCATTATTTTGATTACCAACATTTGCAAATCTATTATTATTAAGAAACATATTTTGTGAAGCCTGGACGATATCACTTGAGTCACCGTTAGGATTGACTAAAGTTTCACCAGATGTATCAAGTGTTCTTCCTTCTATGTCTTTAAGCGAATTATGAAAATTTGAAGTTGCACCTGTTTTATCGATTAGTTCCTGCAAAGGTTTTCCTGATGCATCAAATTTTCCACTATTACTATACTCATTAAGCTTTGATGCTAAATTTGTACCTTGCTCAATAAAAGAAGATTCGATACCTTGTTCGTCAGCTAATACAAGCGCATCACCTCGATTTGATGGTGCTGCCTCTTCATTACCACCTAAAAACTTATGAACATTATTTTCATCATCAACTATAAATTTTAAATAATCCCCAAGCAAACCTTTTGTTTCATTGACAAGATCTAAAAGTTCATGTTCTGTATTGGGATCCTGACCCAATCCATCTTTGCCTTCTTTTCTTACATAAGATATTTTATTTGCAGAAGATCCAATGGAATTTAAAAAATCTTTTAATGTTTCTCTAGCCATTTTTTCTCTCTCATGTGAGTATCAAGTTTTTGTTTTAATTCTGTAAGAATTTTTTCATCTTTGTTCATTTTTTTCAAAAAAGAAAAGACATGCGTAAGGTCGTTGTTTATCTTATCTATATATGCATCAACCTCAGCTAGCTCGTCTTTTTTTAATTCAGACTTAATACTATTTCGATAGTCATTTATTAATTCATTAAGATCGTCAATTTCTTTCATATATTTTCCTATTCTGGTACATTTACATTAATTGTTCTACCGTCAATCAATTGAGTTTCCATCATGAGTCTGGCAAACTCTTTTTTATCCAAATTGACAACAACTGTAGGTGAATGTCCGGATTTAATTAATTCTGCCATTGAATCTATTGATGTTTTTACATTATCGCTACTTGAGTATAATTTTTTCCAATCTTCTGCTGTTCTGGCTTTTTCCTCTATATTGATATTACTATAGTCGCTTAAAGTCTTTTTCAATTCTTCTGTTTTGTCAGTATCTTTGGAAGCGTTATACTTGGCAAAATCTTTATTTTTCATTAATTCTTTCCACTGCTCTATTGTTCGAGATTTACCACCAACTGTTCCTGTTACATCAATTTTTCCAGGCGTACCTTCACTGCTAAGTGTCAACAAACCTTCCTTTACTTTCTTTGCAGACTCTTTTACATCTTTCTCAAGATTGCCTGTCATTCCAAATGATAAACCCTGCGATATCTTTGATGACTCTTTCAATCCTTCCGGTGATATAAACCAGTCCAATGCGTCCTGAAGACCTGCATCTTTCCATAGCTTTGGCATTGATTTTCTCTTCGTCACTTCTTTCCATTTTCCCTGCGTCTTTTCAATTGGATTATCACCAATCTTCCTAACAAGGGCGTCTGTTGACTCTGAAAAGTCATACCCTTCAACAGCTTGTAAAAGTTCATCATTGACTGTTTTTGATATTTTTTTACCATATTCTTCAGAAAGCCACTTCTCTGTTACTTGTTTTGCCCCCATTGCTTCATCTTCTTTACCCGGTTTTTCTACACCTAAAAGCTTCTCAATAAAGGGATTTTTAGGAAACTTTATGTCTTTCATTACATTATTAATTGATGTAGTCATTTTATCAATGTTTGGCGCAAGATCTGCAACATCTTCACGATACTGGAGCCAATCTTTTGATTTAGCTAGCGCTTTCCATGCTTCTTCTGTTTTCGGAAGGACGCGCATTTGTTGTCTAATATTTTCTAACGTTTCTTCAGAAGTTTCTTTACTAGCCTTTGCAGATGCTTCTTCTTGCGCGGCCCTGTCTTTTACTAATTCACCTTCCCTAAAAAATGTTTGTAGCTGTGTTTGGGACATACCCATTTGATCACCCAAAGCTCTTAAACGTGTTTTTGACATATTTTCAACATCAACGCCCTGATCGAGCATCTGATCACGCATTCTATGCAAAAACTCTTCTTCATCCTCGTTTGCAAGATACATCATTTCCATTGCATCCATCTGGACACCGAACATAGCTGAAAGGTCACCCATTTTTTGAGCTGCAGAATCAAATGAACGATAGCTATCAATTATTTTTCCAAAAGTTTGTAAATCTAAACCTAGCTGCTTATAAGATGATGCTATTCTTGCAGCAGTATCAACAGACATATTGCCAAATCTTTCTGTGTCTGCCATAATTTGTGCTGTGTCATCTGCTAAGTCTTGGAATGACATTCCTGTTGCGTCTGACATTGCTTGCGCATGTGATGTTATGTCTGTAAGAATCTTTGATGAAGTCTCACCAGAATAAGCGTAAGTTCTATTAAGAAGATCAACTGTATGTTTTGATGCTTCTTTCATACCCTTTTTGAATAAAAGGGCTTCTTCTCGTTCTTCAGCGGTAAACGATTTAAGCATTCTATGATTTTTATTATTTATATCTTTTTGCATTTCCCAATTGTCTTGCAAATATTCTCCATCATTTTTGTAATAATCGATCATTCGATTTTTACTAGTAAAGAATCTATCTTGCATCAACTTTGTTCTTTCTAGCTCTTGCTTTGTCAATTCATTTTGAATGACGGCGCCTTTTTTCATTTGATCTGTACGAAGACCAAAAGAGAATTGCGCCTGTCTATACGCTTCTGTGACACCTGATCGTTCAAGATCTGTAAGCAATGTTCGTGTATTCTTCAGGGTATCCCAAGAAAATTCTGCATTTGCATCTAAAAATGCAGCTGCTGTTGTAAGATAATCTTTATGAGACTTCTTTGAATTTTCATCATCTTTATTACCCTCTGATTTTATTTTATTTATTTGTGTCTCAAGATTTTTAGTCTGTTCAGCTTTTTTAAGTCTATCATCTTCATAAGCTTGCTCTTTTTTATGACTCTCTGATAGCCCTTTCTGGCCTGGATCTTCTGGCTTAAGTTTTCCTGGGTCTACTTTTGATGAACCTGGAGATGCTTGAAACAAGCCTTTGTCTTTTGCTGCTTGGGCCATCTTGTCATAGTTGAACCCTTCCCATGTAAAATTGCCATCTGCCATAATATCACCTAAAACACTAGTTTATACTATATACTTATCGCCCTACTTAAATTTCTTATCAAGCATTGTCTGATAATCTTCAAATGATTTTGAATTTGAGTGATTTGCATCTGACTTTTCCTGCATCGATTCATTCTGATCTTTGAAATGCTTAGACAAGCGTTCAATAAACCACCGCCTATATCTAATCGGTAATCCTCGCACCTCACTGTAGCTCATTCCCAGGTGCATCTGGAGCAGAAAAGTTTCTTCCAAAAACTCTTGGCGCCAGCTATGTACTGGGCCAAAAAAATTCTGATGACATCGGAACTTCGAACTCATTATTAAAACTGCATTTTTCACAAATATAGTTTGCGCCCATATCCATTCCAGGCTCATTTTCCCTAATAAATTTTCTAAGCTCTTTTGAATCAAATGCAGGCATATTATTTACAAAATGACGAATTTTATTTTTGTCTTTGATGCCATCAATAGAGAGTATCGAATGCCTTAAAAAGCTAGTGATACTTTCACCTGTTGCCGTTTTTAACATCGCTTGTTCTGCTGTACGATCTTTATCATCTCGCATAGATAAAAATTTAAAAGTTACGCTCTTTTTTGTCACAGGTAACGTAAACTCAAATTCATTTTTACCTTCTTCTGTTGGATTAATTGTTAGTCTATTTATTTTAAGATCTGATAACATTACAGTTACATTGTTTTTATGACTACAGTTTTTGCATGTTGATATAACATTATAATCTGCACCATAACCGGTGATTCTAACTGATATCATCAGTGCATTTCGATCACCAAGAATGAGATCATCAATGTTAAAAGATTTATCAGTTACACACGATTTAATAAGCTCGCTAATAACAGTACCTTCTTTTATATAAGCTTGACTTGATAATATGTCTTCATCCCTTGCTGTCATAGCCTTGATTGGAATTGTTTCTCTATTGTATATTGTTGAATCTGGTGAGTATATTACGCCTCTTGATGGTAAAGGAACTGACTCAACAGGAACTTCCCAACCAAAATCTTCTTTCATTACATTTTTTTTCATCATTTGCGCAGCATTATTACCAAATAATTCAGACATACATCCCCCTATAAATAAAAAACGTCCGTATTATTATACGAACGTTCATTAAACAGTTAAAAAATTAAATTTAGAATTGCAATACGCAATTATCAAATTTTAAATTTAAATCAATTGCCATTATTTCTTCACCACTATAATCTAATGAATTAAAATTAGCTGACGTTATCATGGCACCTTTAACATCCCAAAGTTCTATTACTGTTCCTACTGGATCGAGTAGTTTTATTTGTATATCACGCTTATAAAAATCAGCATAACCTGCTCTACCGCTAACTGATTCATAGTGTGTTCTAATCCACTCCATAACCTGCTGTGCTCCGGAAGGTGCAATTGGATCATGAAGTTTAACAGATAAATCTCCAAAAGTTAGCTTTCCAGATACATACCTGTAGCTATTCATAAAATCGATCTTCTTTTCACCGATTGTAATTGATGGTCTAGACGTATTCATCATCAAAAATGAGTCAATACCTTCAATAGCAAGAACCCATCTATAATTTCTTTTGGGTTCAAACTTATTTGGTAACATATCTGTAACTGAAAGTGTTTCTGCCATGTTTATTCTCCTAAATCTTTATTAATATATATCTCGTAATTAAATATTTGAACCTGCATTTGTAACAACAAAATCAAGTGCAATAAACTCAACAGATCTTGTGGGCTGCAAGAAGATCTTTCCGCGTATCGTATTATTTTCAACGTCTGCTTGCGTAGTTGTTGACGTATCAATTACTACCTTATATCTATCAACACCACTCTGTTCCTGAATTGTTTGAAGAATTGGATTGACAAGCGCGCTGAACTTCTCTAATGTTTCTGATCTGTTTGGTTCGAAAAGAAGAGAATTTGCAATATTTTTAACCTTCCTTCTAACACTAATAAGAAGGCGTCTAACATTAACTCTGTCTAACGCTGATTGTGTTGCTAATAATGTTTTTTGTCCCCAGACTGTGATGCCCGTTCCTGGGAATGCTGTGATTGGATTAATGTCAGCATCGTATAGATCATCAAGGTTTGATCTATTTAATCTTACATTTGCCATTTCTACAGAACTTAAGGCACCTCTTGTAAAGCCTGCAGGAGCAAACCATGGATGTCCTATTTTATCATTTAATGAATATGCGCCTAAAACTGGAACTGAAGGTGGTACTTGGACCAAAGTATTTTTATCCGGATCCTTTACTACCAAGTCTGGAAAATAAGCAGCTGCAAAAGAACTATCCAAAGATCTATTCTTAAATGTTGCAACTGTATTTGCGACATGTGGATTTTGATTAGAAGATGTTACAACATTATTAAATTGATCTCTTTCTTCAATATCCATAATATACATTGCATCAAATCGATTTTCGATTGACGTAATCGCATAATCTGTTATTGCTGTTTCTCTCATTCCTGGGATTGCAAGAAGTTGAATATCTACGTCTGTTTTTGACGCCATGATATCAGTTGCCTTTCTAAATGAAGCAACTGTGCAACCTGCTGTTTCACCTTGATTGCTATCATCCATTTCTCTTTTGGCTGCATTGTCAGTTAATTTAAAGTTGTCTGCTTTAAAAATATTTGTTCCATTGAATCCGCCCTGGAGTATGAAAGTAAATTTAGCAAATTTTCTATTACCAACCTTACCTAAGTCGTCAACTCTAAATGCCTGTGTATAGTTTGATTCATTTGCACCAATACCACCTTGCCTAACGTAAGAAGCACTAGCCCATTGTTCTGGATCCGCAAACCCATCAGAACCTGTTCTAACTCTAATATTTTCCAATGTAAATTTGTTATTATTAAATTCATCATTATGAAGCTTAGATCCAGCAACAAGAGTCGAAGTAGTATTATCTGCTACCCAAATATTTGTTGTATCTTTTCTATGGTTCGGAAAATGCTTTGTGTAAGTGTTTAATGATTTGTCAAAAAGACCGACTTTATTAGGTTCTGTTGCAGAAGTTTTTCTTGTACTTTGAACTCCCCAGTATAGTCTAGAATCAGATCTTTTCTTCAAGCCTGTTCCTTGAGCAATTGTACCCCTATAAGGAATAGGTGGTTCAACAACTCTTTGTAAGTAGTCTGAACTTAAAAATACACTTGGATCTTCCTCAGCTGAAAGTAATGAGCCACTTGTAACAAGATGCCCTGGACCGCGGAATCCCATTGGAAGCGCCGTATCAGGAACGGAAACCTTTTTCATTTCATCTGACATTTGAATTCTAATAAATCTAGACCTAACCGGATGAGATCCTTCAACAATTATTTTTTGTGATTCTGCATCATTATCAAAATTATAATATATATTTTGATCACCAACTACCCTTGCAATATATCTGTCAGATTCAGGATTTAATGTTAACCCTCTAAACGATTCAAGTACAGCCTTTTCATCGTCTGAATCGTAAAAATTTCTAACAATTAAATCAAAAGTTCCGTAACTATCAGAATCTGATGTTGATTTATTTAAATTTTCTATTGATATTTTAAACTTTGTTGATCCTGCCTTACCGTCTGAAAGTGCATGGATTTTGAAAAGATTGTATGGTGATGCACCGTATCCTTGTGATATAATGTAAGGTGATTTTGCATGTGAAAATCTATCTTCAAACGATTCATAAGATGGAACTGTAGAAGATCCTGCTGAAGCGTTTGCACCAATTCTTGCAATAGATGATGTAAGTAAAAACCCAATATCCATTATTGAACTTGGATTATGACTACCAGTTAAAACTGCACCAGAACCTGTAACTGCTGCAAGATCAGGATATACGTCATAATGCCCGTATAGTAAATGTCCCTTTTCTTCAATTCTAAGAGGATCTGTATTAAATACATTTGCAAAATATGTCGGTGAAGTCATATCAAACGAAGCAGTTATTGTAGTTGTAAGCTTTGTTCCAGAACCTTTAAATCCGTTCATTAACATTACAAATTCTTGCGATGAAAGATTTACTGATCCTGTTACACCTCCCTTCCTTGCCATGGTAGATTGATCTGTTGCCCTTGCTGTTAATGCAGTTGACGGTGCATCTGAGCGCGTTGATCCCACGCGGTTTCCGCTTAAGTGTAAAACAACTCCACTCGGTGCCAACAAAACGCCGCGGAGGATTGGCACTGCACCACCTGAGCCGGATCTGAACTGAGAATCTTTTGCTTGTGCGTTTACTTCAAGCGTTGCTCTACCTGCTGAAATAGTGCTGTTGTATGTAATACTACTATTTCCAATCAAACCAGGCATAGACTGTGTAAAGTGTGTGATAGCACCATTATTTGATCCGGATATCGTACCTATGTGACCACTAAGGCTAGCGTTTGTCATAGCTAAAGCAAAATTACTTGCAATTTCTGTTGCTGTTTGACTATTACAATTTACTATACATCCTTTTGGAAGGTTACCTACTGTCGCGCCGCCACGAACTCCAGCACCATTTGTTCCTGTATGAAAATGGTAAGCTATCTCTTTACCATGTGCATCTTTCAATACAACTGCACCAGTTAAAAAAGCAACACACTTAAAAGATGCAACCGCTTTTGTTGCGTCTACTTGAATACCTGCCTCGCTAAAAATAGTACTTCCATTTGATTCTGACATTAATGCGCCAAGAAAATATGTTCTACCTTCTGCAGCACCAACCCCTGAATTTGCATATGAATTATCTGCTAAAAGACCTCCTGCCTGGACGACCCTGTTACCAACAACAAAACCAGCATTTGTAACGTTGCCAGTTGTTGTATTTCTCTTTTTTCCGTCTCCTGCGCCAAGAACCCTAATATATGTACAAGATTGTGCATTGCTCAACCACTCACTAACAGCAATTGGTCCAAATTTTTCACCGTCTGCTGCACCAAATATATCTTTAAATTCTGTGTATGAAGCAAAAGTCAGTGGAACAAAAGCAGGTCCTTCAACCGAAGTTCCAATAATTCCTGCAGGAATTCCTGAAGGGCCTGAAACACGCGGTTGCGATAAATCAATCTCTCTTGTGCTTACCCCTGCTGATTTAAATGTTAATTCTGCCATGTATGTTCTCCATAAATTTTTCTATATTCTTAATTATCATCATTCAAAACTTACGCCTGAATTTGTTATGATAAAGTCTATAGCAATGAATTCAACAGCTCTTGTCGGAACTAAAATAACCTTTCCATTTAATCTATTTTGTTCAATATCTTCTGAAGTATTATTTGATGAGTCCATGACAACCTTAAACTGATCGATTCCTTGCTGAGCCTGAATCATAGCTAATTGAGGTGTTACCTGTGAAACAAATCTTGCCCTAGTAGACGGTGTATTTTGTTCAAATATTAATTTATTTGCAACATCAGATACTATTCGCTTAACTTCAAGAAGCATTCTTCTTACGTTAACCCTGTCAAGTGCTGATCTTGCTTGCTGTAAAGTTTTTTGTCCGAATATTACAAATCCTCCTCTTGGAAAATTAGCAATAGGATTAATTCTTTCATCATATAGAATATTTCTATCTTCTGCTGTTAATCTTACTTTTGTATTTAATATTCCCTCTAACGAACCTCTATTGAATCCTGCAGGAGCAAACCAAGGATAAGCAACAGAGTCGTTATATGCCAAAGCGCCAATAGCAGCAATCGATGATGGAACATTAACTGCAGAACGATTGATGGGATCATCTAATATAACATCAGGAAAATATGATGCAACATAATTATTATCCAAATTTCTTGCTGAAAACTGTTCTACTGTTCTTCTTACATTTGGGTTCTTAGTAGTATCGCTATAAACCCTTACAGTATCATCATCGTATGAAGGCATATCCATTATATATATTGCTTTACTATAATCTCTTGTTAGATCACTAACGTAGTCTGTTACATAAGCGTCCCTAATTCCTGGAATTGCTATTACATTAACCCTTGTTGCAAGAGGATCAGTAATTATTCTTGCTGCAGTTCTATAAGAGCTAATTGCATTATTGAACTTTCCAGTACCTGGGTGTGAATCAACATGAAGATTTAAATAACTTATTGTTCCGCCGCCTGCTTTTCCGCCGGCTGTTCCTGACTGGGTTTCAATTGATGTTGCCTTATCATTCATCAATCTTTGATCCCTATCCACAATATTAAGTCCGTCAAAACCACCATAAAACATATTTGTAAACTTAAGATAATCAGCAAATCTATTAAACTTAGTAGCAGATTTTGCAGCTACTAATGAGCCAAATGTTAATCTTCTTGTTATTTGACCATCTGCTACAGTATATTGTGGTGATGCAGGTTTACCATTTCTAATATAAGCTGCTTCTTTCATATGGTCTGATGCTGCACCTGTTACCATGTTGTTGATTTCAGTATCTAAAACACCGGTTTCTGCTGATGTCCTATTTGAAAGTGCAACTCTTGCTAATGTAAATTTATTATTGCAAAAAGCATCTGCGCCTGAACCTGTAACTAATGCATCAAGTTTTTCAATTCCTAAAAATTTAGAATATGACTTAATAAGATTGTTAGATGCGCCGGAGCCATTTGAACTTAACAATGCTTTTGAAACACTGCCTGTCAAGGGAACCCTTTCAAACTTAATACCCCAAAAGAATCTATTGTCTGCTAATTCTTTAGCACCTGGATAACCTGTAAACTTGGGAGATGCTCCTTGTTGAACTGCGCCGCGTGTAGCTTTAAATCTTAGAGGTACAGGAGGTAAGATTGCATGTGTCAAAGGTTTGCTGCCCAATTCAGTTGATACACCATTTCTGGACGCTTGTCTTGCCAATCTTCCGCCTGTTTGTCCTTTTGATTCAATTAACGTAGCAGTTGAATCTGTAAGTGAATCTGTTGTCTTAAGAACCGGTAAACCCCTAAAACCGAAAGGTAAAGAAGTATCAGGTATTTCTCGATCCTCAACAAGTGAATTCATTTGAATTCTTACGTATGCAGATTTATTTGGTCGTTTACCAGTAACATTTAATCTTCTTTCAGTTTCTGTTTCTGCATCAAAATTAAAGTATACTTTCATATCACCAAGTTTATTTGCAACATAATCTTCAGAGTCAGGATCAAGATTGCAAAGAGGATATCTTTCTAGAACTTTCATATTTGTATCTGTATCAGAAAAATCCCTAACAAGTATTGTAAATGTTCCAAAAGAATATTTTGGATTTGTTGATCTTCTAATATTTGATATTGAAACTTTTACCTTATTATTTCCAACATCACCGTCATCAATCATTTCAAAGTGAAAAAGATCATACTCTCTTGTTCCAAATGGTTGTGAAATAAATGAAGTTGTACGTGCGGCTGTGTATCTTGTATTAAACGAACCGTACATATCTCTAAATGATAACGACGTATCACCTGATCCTGCAGATGTACCTGTAGAACCTGAAACAATACCTACAGTTGCGCTAGATGCATGATATGCAACTTTTGCAATTTCACTTTCAACAGGAAAATCAGCGTAAAGAAGATGTTGTTCTTCATGAAAGCGATCTGGATTTGTATTTAATATTTTTCCAATATAATGCTTACTTGTCGGATTAAGTGAAGCTGTATATATTCTAAGCCCAGAATTCCCTTCAGCTGAACCAAAATCTGAACCTAATGCTGATGAAAGAACTAGTTTAAATGTTCCTTCATCTTCAGCACCTGAATAGCTAGATATTGTTGCTAAATCTGAGGTAGTTGCTGAATGATTTTTAGACCAAGAAGCACTATGATTCATTACCTCTACGCGTGAGCCTGTCGCAGTAAATATCATTCCTCTTACTATTCTTAAGTAAGTAGAAGTATCAAACGAGTCATTATCAGTAAATATAGGATATCCAGATGGTTCATTATCTGCATCTTCATTATGAAGAGCTGCAATAAAAATTACACTACCCTTATGCCTTGTAAGTGGATCTATCCCTGATGATTCCATAGAACCTTTTATTTTAAAACCTGCATTCTTAACAGTTCCTTTTGTCTGTGTTGCAGATATATCAGTTGTTGAGCTATTTGCTCCGGCGCCGAGTACTCTTATATAAGTTACTGCTGTCCTATGCTTAAGCCACTCATTAACTGCATATGGACCAAAAAAATCAGTGTTAAGTGTTCCAAATTTTCTTTCAAAATCTACGAAAGATCCTACCGTTACAGGAACAAATGCAGGACCTTTTTCTGACATTCCGATGATTCCTGCAGGGACACCTTCTATTTCTCTTGTTCTCTGGGTTAAATCAATTTCTCTCTCAAAAAAACCCGGAGATCTGAAAGTCTGTTCAGCCATCAATCTCTCCTTAATTACCTATTATAACTATCATGATTATAATCAAACATCTAATCATAATTATTCTTGTTGTTTGTCAATTTCTTTAACAATATGACTAGAAGCAACAGTTTCACCAGATCTAGCATTTCTAAGTTTTACTTTTGAAAATTCTGTCTTGGTTGAATCACCAAAAGGATTTTGAACAAGATTTTTTAAAACTTCTCTTGACTCGCCCCTTTTTCTATCGTTTATTGTTTCTGATGTTACATCTGTCAAAGCATGTCTTCTAACTTTATCTTTATGTCGCTCTGGTTGATAATCAATTATCGCTGCATCTGCATCATAATATGTAAAGTCAATTACAGGCGCTGAGTAGTAAGTTCTTACAAGCTTTGGTAATCCAGGGTGATCCGGATTGATAATATAGCCCGGAATTGTTACTGAAAAATTATGCTTGATAATTCTTTCTGAATCTGTAAAGTCATCTAAATTTGCACCATTTGTAAATGGTCCTTTAAAAAATGCAACTAACTCATATCCTCCATTTGTTTTGATAGGGATTTCCTCTCCTTGCCCAGTAAAGCTTAATAAAAGCGTTTCAAGCATTTCATTTGCTTGCTTCATATATTGCGTCCAGAAAACAACATCATAAGTAATTGCAATAAACTCAGGATAAGGTACCTCTACAATTTCAAATATATTTCTTCCTAAATTTTCTTTTATATTTACATAACCATCTTTTGAAAAGCTTAAACCACCGTACCTGCGAGATGCAACTGTACCAGGAGACGAACCATAGCCGCCCGTTAATCCATCGTTTGTTAAAAGATTATTTAAAGAAGATACGTTTGGTTGATTTTTTATTTCATCTTTATTTACTATATTTTGATATTTTCTATCTCTTTCACTAAGCCTATATTTAACAACATACTTTGATTGTTCTCTAAATGAAATTGGTGTTCCTTTTCCAGCCTGCGATGTAGTAAAATCAATATCATTTCTCATTATTGATATTACAGGTAAGATAATGGCATTATTTTTATCTCTAATTGGATTCTTTCTTCTTGTAAGCGCAAATCTCTCACCTGCTGCAAAGATAACAGGGACTTTTTGAAGTACTCCCTTATGTGATACTTCAAATGCCAGTTTTTTATCAAATAATTCAAAAATTGCACGATCAATATCTTCTATCCCAACAGAGGGTATTGAAAAATCTGATGGTGAATTACTACCATCAAAATTTTTTATAATTTTTTCACCTTTAGGTTTTGGAGATTTTGCCATAATTAATCCTCATCATAAAATGCTGAGGAGGTTTTTCCGCCTCTTTTAGAAACTTCTTTAGGTCTAGATAGTGGTTTTTCTAAAATACCTTTTTTCTGCAACTCTCTAATATCACCTGTTTCTCCGTTTTTATTATTTTCAAACCCTCTTTGCTGAACAAACGTATCTTGAACAGCATCTGCATCTGAATATTCTTCTGACGTTGGACCAAATATTTTTGACAAAAACAATCCCTTTCTTGATTGCTTACCTGTTATCGTAATGTATCTTTTATGTTCTATTTGCCCTAAAATAACTTCTGATCTAGGCGCTTTGATAACTTCAAAAAATGTTGTTCCATAAGAAAAGAAATCTCCTTCTAAAAGTTCTATTTCCTTATCTAACAAGTCTCTTGACTGGATATACACTTCTAAAGAATAGTAAGCCTCTGAACCGAAGCGATTTGTTCTAATTTCTTCTGGTTCGTATTTTACTAAACAATCAAGTTCAATTGGATTCTCAAAAACCTTGTCAGGGGATTCTTCATACACATCATGAACATTTGTTTTAATTTCAGAAATTGGAAAATAATATATTTTTTGCCCAATGATATCTTTTACTAATTCTTTTGATAGATCATTGATAAAATCTATCTCTCTTGGTGTTATAAAAAGTCTACCCATCTGTTACCCCATAATTATTGCTTTACCGTTTGGAACTGGGACGTAACGTAACTGTTTTTGCATGTTTTCTGCTCTAATCGCTTGCATTTCAACTAACTTATCATATGTCATTGTATCAAGCATTTCTGTAAGCTGTGTTCTAAGATTTGTCTGATCTTCTCTTCCTTGTGATATTAAATCTGATCCATTTAGAGAAACTTCAGCGCCGGGAACAGGAATGCTTCCAAATTTTGATCTAACTAAGCCCAATTGTTCTCTGCTCAATGCTAAAGTAAATTGTCTTATCCACTGCTTACCAATGGAATTAATTTTATTATATTCAATATTACCAAAAGGCAAATTTGATATATTTGATACACCGTCAATTGTTGCATCGCTATACGCGGGTGATAATGGGTCCGGATATTGTCTAACTTTCATCCAAAGCTTTTGGTTTTCATTTGTCGTTGTTGTTGGAGTTGGATACAATCTTAAATTTGTTCCTTGTATCTCATATGAATAGTTCGATCTTCTAACCCTGTTTGAAAGATCTAATTGACCTGCACGTAAAATATCTTCAAAAACAGGGAGAACATAAAATATTGTCTCAGGTGTAAATGACTCAAATGAAAATTCATTGTTCATATAATTGATTGCCGATGTAGTATCAAAAAATCTATATGCTGCCTGTGGATTAAAATGAAATACTTCAACTACTTTTAATTTTCCTTTTGTGTTGTCAAAAAGTGAATTACCATTTTCATCTTTAAGCTCTGTATAAATATTATAATCCTGTTTTGAATTCTCTAAATCAATAGATCCGGATAGCATATTATAAGAACCTCCGACGCCGGCTTCCATAGCGTATGGTTCTGCAAATCTAGATAAAAATTCTAAGTTATCTCTTGGAAATCTTTCTTCGCTGCCACTCATGTGACTTCCTGTAGGAAATCCTAAAAAATTAATAATTTGTGACTTTGCTTGATGTTTGTTTATAATTGCACTATATTCTAAAGTTGCCTCTTCAAAATTAGAAAATATTTGTTTTTTTGTAAGCTCAACAGATAGTATATCATCACCCATCTTGCGCTTTACAAAAGTAACCATTTTATCAGCATCTGATTTAAATACAGAATCTGAATCAAATATACCAAAAGGTGTTGCATTTGTTGTGTTTGCAAATATAGCCACTATTCACTCCTAGCGTATTAATATATAGGTGAACACAACACTACTGACTAAAATTATAACTCATATAAAATATATACGCCTAAGGAGGTTTTTTCTAACCTATTTTTTTCCAAGTAGCACCATTGTCAAGAGAGTAACTTATTTTTTCTGGAGGTATTGGAGCATCAGAAGCGCCGCCATAACCGCCCGGGTTGTCAGGAAACTCAATGCCTCTATCTTTTGCAGCATCTCTTGGTAACGTACTAATTCCAGCAATTTTAAGATCGGCGTCTTGGGACAAAACAGAATTTACTAAATCCCCCAAAACAACGCCTTGATTGCTAACTATATCAAAATCTTTAGCGTATTTATGCTCTTTAGGATATGCAGATTCGTAGCGGGCCATTTCATCCTGGGGATACATGTCCATATCGCCATACATATGCATTACGCTAGGTTTGGGTTTGACTATAATTAAATCATTATAGCTTCTATCAGGATTTTTTGTATTTGTATACCACATGTCATTATGTGCCCATGACTGCCCTGCTCTAGATGACTGCGTTGTATGACTAACATCAAGCGCTAATAGCATGGGTGGGTCATCTGGTGTTCCTGCCAGCCCAGCCCAACCAATTGCATCAGCCATCGACCATGTCCAGTTTGCTACTACTGGCATTGATACACCTCGCCCTGTTGATGCATCCATTCCCATGCCAAGTTTTCTTCCAACCCTGTTATCTAAGCCGTATTTCCTTATTGATTCTAATGCTGATAAAGAAGTTCCATGGAAGCCTATTGTAGTAGGTTTACCATGGCTTGGTAATTCAGAAGCTAAACTGATTACTTCAAGGATTAATTTTTTAAGCTGTCTACGTGTTAACTTCATAGTATTATACCGAAACGCTCAGCCAGTTCGACAAATGATTTTCCTTCAAAGGAGGATGTCATCATATCAGTTGGCGTATACTTTTCTCTTAATACTTGATTGACAGCTAATAACGCTAATTGAAAGTTGTCACTGATTATCATTGCGACCTTACCAGTTTCATGCCATATTTCCTCATTCCCAGAAGATATTGAATCTGCAATGTACCTCAGTTCTCTAAGATCCATCATAAGCGGGTGAAGGTAATCTTCATCGCTCAATTCATGAGCTGATACAAGTGGGTGTTTTTTCCATTTTTTAGGAAAGTTACCGCGGCCGTATTCAATTATTTCATTGACACGGGATTTAATAGTTCTGAATAAGTTGAGAACATTAGGATTGATATTAGGCAACATCTCAGCCAGTTCGATTGCCTGCATTGTTCCATACTCACTCAGAAATAGTCGGATAAGCTTAAGTGTTTCTGATTGTTCACCAAATTCTGCAGTATGAACTTCTTTAATTATTTTTCTTAATTGTCTTCTTGTTATTTTCATTCGTAACCTGCAATCCAATCAAGTATCCACTCTTTTCTATGCGGTTCAGATTGTTGAAACCCCCACATTCCAAACCCGTGCCAGATTCCATTAAACCATTCATCATAAGCTTCTGATAGTTCTGGTGCCATTTCCTTATCAGCATTGGTTGGTTGCTTATATGATAACTCAAAACCCACAGACCTTAATAACATTGCACCTCCGTTTAATGCGCTATCTTTGTCAGTTAGATATAAGCCTCGAGGATATTTGTTCATATCTGTGTTAATCATCAATTTTACTTTTTTAAGTATGTATTCAAAATCTTCTATCCATTCTTCTGCACCAAGACTTTGTGCCAACATTAAACCATGAGGCCCGTTATGGAAGAAAGATATCAATAGCTTGTCTTCCATCTCTTCTGATAGTTCCACTTGTTCTTTGATCATTTTTCTTAATTGTCTGCGTGTTATCTTCATAGATCGCCGCCTAGCCAGTCAAACCACTCTTGCTTTTTTTGGTCTGTCTGAGAAGTAAACCAACGTCTTTTAAATGATTTATCGAAGTCGATATAGAATCGGCCGATTGCTTTGTTCATGCCAGCTGGTTTTTTTATCCCATACTCCCAGCCTAGATGTGTGTCAATGTCTAGTATATTTTCGATAACTGATTCAGCTAGATTAAGATATCGAACCTGATCAGACATGTCAGGATTTGCAGAAAAAGTCATATATTGACTTGGTTTTGCTTGCGTCAGCCATCTTATGTCATTCTTAATATTGGTAAAAATATTTACTAAACTGCTAGCTATCTCTTCATTCGGATGATACTGGGCTAACATAATTCCTTGATTAGCACTTTGAATGAATGCAAGAATAATCTTGGATGCTAACTCAAAACCTGGCATATCTTCTGCTTGGGCCTGTTCTTTGATTTGTTCTTTTAAACTTTTCTTCTTTTTACCATCTTTTGCAAGTGAAGTTTTGATTTTTTTACCTGTATCTTTAAAGGGTTTTAATGCACGCGTAAATGTATCTGACGCCTTATCTGCAACATCTAATGCTGCTTTTCCTTTCGTTTTATAGTCTTTCGTTTTATCAGAAATTGTTTTATTTAATTTCTTTTTACCGTATGACTTTACTGATTTTTTAAATTTTTTACTTGCAATGTTAAGTTTTTCTGCTGTAAAATCAGTACTAGCATCAATTATTGCTCCACCCCATGACTTAACAAATGTTCCCACAATACCTGCAGCTACATCTAATATTTTTATTGCCCATTTTTCTGTCTTTTTAGATTGCAATCTTAATGCTGAATCAGCATCTAAAAGTTCATCCCAAACAAGAAGCCCAGTTAGTATTTCTGGGTTTGGATCGATTTTTTCTTTGATCCAGTCACCTGCTGCTTTTGCTGATGATTCTATTTTACCACTATTGTCTTTAAAGATTTTAATCGGTCGAATATCTAAATTAGGCGGCCACAATTTATTAAATGCACTAACTGCTGATCGATCAATTTTCTTTTTTATAATATCTCTTATCGATTTCGGTACGCCGGCGGTGATTGCTGCCTGTTCTGCGCCTTTATCAAGATTCTCAATAAATTTTCCAAGACTAAATTTAAAAAGTAATACATTTTCTTCTATTCCTAACTTTTTATTCCTTATGATTGCACCCAACTTAAAATCAAATCCTTTATTGTATTTAACAGAATAGCCGATTGATCCAAACCCAGTTTTTTTATACTCGCTTTTCTTTTCTATTTCATGTGCAATATCAGGTAGATGTTTAAAAATATATTTTAAAAGTATCAAACCGCCTCTGTTTAATTTGCTAGGCACTTCAATTTGTGATTTCATTGCAACCTGTATTGCTGCATTAATTTCTTCCTTGTTGTTTTCGTATGCTTTGCGTACTAATTTTCCAGTTTCTTTACCTAATTTTTTTGAAGTTCCTTTTATTTTTCTATCAAATCTTTGATCCATCCTCTTAGTAGCCTTATCAAATGATCCGTAATAAATAACATCGCCGGCGTATCTAAAAGGCGTCTTTAAAATGATCTTTGTAAATGACTCATCTTCACCAGATGCAACCTTCCGGAGCACATCCGAGGAAGTTCCCAGCATAGAAGCCAGCTGGGCCATTTTTTTCTTATCGTCGGCTTCTTTCGCTTTATACAATTTATCCATAAATTCCTGGCTTGAACTTTTGCCGGTGGATTTACCCCATGAACTCGAGGCGCCGCCTTCTTTAAGATTTGCTTCTAACAACTTGACAAGTTGTAATTTTGTTAACTTCATTTTTTATACTTTCTTTCTTTTATTGGTGTACTTTCTGGTTGATGCCCTTCATTTCCATGATCATGTTCTTTTACACTTTCAAGCATTCTTGCAGGAATATTTGTCTCAATTAGCCCGTTAGGCCATTCAACATCATAAACAGATATATTGCCATGATTATCAAGAGAATGCCACATAACAGTTCCAACTTCGTTTAAGGAAGAATCCTTCTTCCGAACATGAGTCAGTCATGTATGCCCTATAATATCATCATGTGCTTTTGTTTTGTCTGGTATGTTGTCTAAGCCATACTCATACTTGTCATAGAATGTAAGTTTTTCTAATTCTTCTGTTACTATTCTTCTTAACTTCCTTCTTGTCAATTTCATGATTTACTCCTGCTTATTGCTAAGCTTAATAAGCTTTCAAATAATTCTTCTTTTTTCAAAATATTCTCTTTTAATCTGCTTGCAGCTTTTGCAGCAATGGAGGCAACTGGCGATAAACCGCCGGCAATGCTTGTTCTAGCATCTGTTGCTATATCTTTTGAAGTTACTTTCTTTCCATCACCTGTAAATTTCATTCCCGAAGTAGACATTTGATTTTTCATTTTGCTGAACATGTCTTTAACGTTGCTTTTTGCATCTCTTCTTCCGGTATTTTTATAATTTTTGTCAATCTGGTCAATAACGATCATCATTGTTAAGTATGCTTTTGCCATGTCCTCAGGATTTCCGCTTTTTTTCCAGTCAATATGTTCTAAATCTTTTTGAATATGCCCTTTTATCATACCGATCATTTTATCTGCACCTTTTGCAGCAAATTTTTGGGTGATGTTGGAGGCACCTTTTTGGGACAAAAATTGTTTTATAGGGTTTGGATTTTTATCACCAATAGCTGGAATAAAACTCATGCCTGCACCCAATATTTTTCCAGGATCTCCAGTTGAGAATGCAACACCGAGTTGAGCAGCATTATAAACCGGTCCGAGTGGTGAAATTCCGATACCAATCTGTGCTGCCATTCCAAGAAATTGTTTTTGCATTTTTGGTTTACCCCAGTTGGATATTACAAGTATGTTATTTGACCAGTCTTTAGGTTCAAAAGTTCCAACAGATCTAGCATCTAATTTACGTGCTTCTTTTTCGCCCTTTTCAGCTGCAATTGCATTACCCTTTTTATCTATTTCAATTGTTGTTATTTTTCCATCTACCATATGATTCCAAAATGTTTTTGGGCTAAAATCATTCTTGCCGCCGCCCCAAAGATGTCTAACAGTCTCTTTGTTCATAAAACTTTTCCAATGGGTATGTCCAGGTCCAAATTTTCCAAATGCACCAACATTACCGTTGCTTGCATATACTAATATGTGTTGCGATGCATCTTTCCAGCGACCCATCCATTTTCCAACAACCAGGCCGGTGATATTTGATCCGGCTGGTTTTGCCTGTGAGCCAAAGGGCCAAGCGGTTGCTATATTAAGACTGGGCACCTTTCCGTCATTCCAATACGAAGTCCACTTAATCCCTTTGTTATTTAATGGCCACTTCGAACGTGATGCCATGTATGCTTCATAAGACGCTCTTTTTCTCTCATCTAGATCTTTGATGGACTTGTCGATTAATTTATACCATACATTTTTTAAATGGTCTCTAAGTTTAGATTTTAGTTTTGTAAATCCTTCTCCAAATTTCCAGCGAGGCAATATGGGATTTTTGCTTTCGTCATATTTTTCAAACTTATAATCTTTGAAATAATTTGCCTTAACTTTGTCAATAAAATTCCAGCCGGCTTGGTAATTATCGTACTCTGGATCAAACATTGCTTCATCATAATAACGATGTAAATATTTTAACCAGTCTATGAATTTCTTTTCGCGCTTTTTAGGTTCTAGCATTATCGGCTTTGAACCAGATAGCTTTATAATCGCAGCAGTAGAAGCCATGACTTTGAGTTTATACCATTTGTCTTTGTATGGGCCCAAGTCTTTTGATAGCTTAGCTCTTTTTGTTTTTTCTTCTTCAGCTAGCAAAGTAGTTGCAATTAATGATTCTAATTCATTTAACTTCCATGTCATATGATCGCCTCTTATGATTAAGTTTTATTATGAATATATGTCACGCATTTTTCTAACAGACTTAGCATGCTTGATCATTCCTGCTATAGAGTCGACGGGAAATGAACCGATTCCATACCTGCTATTATACCAAACGCCTTGAATTCCTGCAGCTTGATATCTTGCAGCAGCTTCAGCAGAAGGACGATATTTTGTATAAACTGATGGGTATGGTGTATCGCTACTCAAATGAGTCATAAAGAAAAATGGTTTTTCACCATTTGCTTTATATGCAGCTGGTAATGGGCCTGGGGGGTCGCCCCAGCGACCATCACTATCATCCTGGGCTTCTTTGTAGTCAATTACAGGTAATGTTGATAAATCAGAAGGAACCTGCGGTGGTGCAGGTGGAGGAGGACTTACCGACTGCTGTCTTTTTCTAGACTGTCTTTGGAATTCTGGTCCGCTCTTTAAGCTTTCATCACCTGTTAGAGTATAATCCCTATACGCATCATAAGCGTCATCTGACTCATCATCATATCCTTTGAATTGACTTGGATGGGCCCTAAAAGTTCCTTTAAATTTACCCGAATGCGTCTCGTTTATAGACTCAATAATTAGTTTTCTTAATTGTCTTCTTGTAAGCTTCATATTTGTATCTCCTTGACACTTATATTATACCCTAATAACTATATTGTTACACGAGAAAATACTTGCAGATGTTAACGTCGATGGCTTACGGGCATAAAAAAAGACACCCACAAGGGTGTCTTTAAATTTAAATTATAAATTAAATTATGCGATAGTTGTTTTCTGAGTCGAGAAGTCAGATGTAGAAAGATCTTTTACGTATCCTTGTACATACCATCTGTTTCCATCTGTAAGAAATTCGAATCTATCACCTGCAGAAGCATCAGCAGTCATAACAATCCAATCATCATTTGCAACTGCAAAATTTCCTGCAGCGCCATCAACTTCATGAATTTGTCCAATGTTTGCAAGATTTGTTGCGCTCCCCATATCAATATTAATAATGGCAGCCATACCTTCATCAGCACCTGCAGCATCTTCTGTTGCAATAATTACACAATTCCAACCTGACAAAGCTGAAGAAAGTGTTGGCAGTGTTATATCTGTAGCTGCAGCTGGATTGCAAAGAATTACTTTTCCACTGTCTGCTGCTGTCAATGTTGTTGATGCAGTTACAGATTTAATTGCTACTTTATGGCCTGATAATGTACCAGATCCTGATTCTTGATATAACCCCTTTGATGGCGTTACTAAAATTTTTGGCATAATTTCCTCCTTTTATGAGATTACTTGTTCGCAAGATTCCGACACGCTGGCGAGGTCAGCTTTATGCAATGTGCCGGGCCTAATACTAAGTATCTAGTATTTTGTAATTATACAAAAGTTTTACTAGGAAATATTGCCTTAAGAGATTCGATTAACTTATCAACTCGTGGGTCTGCGCCGCCTTTTCCAACATTTGATAACTGTCTTTTAAGCGCTGCAACTTCTCTTTTTAATGCGTTGATATCATTAGTACATTTTTGACAGCACTCATCTGTTGCTGATTTTATTTTAGCCATTGTTTCCTCCTTATTTGTAAACAATTATTTTATAAACATAATTATTACGTAAAATACTAATTTTTAAAGGTGAATCAAAATGATTGTTACAAATAGTAAAATTCCTAAGTACATGTCTGTGTTTATTAATGTATATGCAATAACATTATACCCCTTTGTCTTTATTCGCGATGAAGGTAATGACACTGTTATCAACCATGAGAAGATCCACCTTAAGCAACAACGTGAACTTTGGTTAGTCGGTTTTTACTTTTTATATGTAACGTTCTGGCTTTTTAATTTGGTCAAATATAGAAATACTCAAGTAGCCTACAGGGAAATACCTTTTGAAAGAGAAGCTTATGCAAATGATAAAGACTGGGTCTATCTTTTAAATAGAAAAAAGCATGCTTGGTGGCATTATATAAAAGAAAGCTAATCTTTGCATTCTTTAACTTTACATGCGCGCTTATCAACACTATATGCGCCAAAATGTGTCTGGTATATATGACTAGGTTTAACTAGTGGTGGTAATTCTTCCATAACAGGTGGCCACATTTCAAATATTTCTTTAGCGCCTGCACCAAATGGTCCTTGTTCCTTTATTTTTGTTAGCTTCCATTGTGGCTTCCATCTAATTTTTCCCCATGCTGTTTTTGTTCCATGTGATATTATCCTTCCTTCCCCATCATATATCTTTTGCGTAATTACTGTATACTTATTGCCTACTGAGACAGCTGTCTTAAGTGTCCAATGATTATTTTGTACACCACACTTTAAAGCTTCACTATAATTGCAATGATTAAAACCTGGCATAAATTGTATATTTGTCCAATCATAAACATTTACTTCACCATTCCAGTTGCTCGGTGCTGTATACCTATGCATATTATGTTCAATAGATGTATGTAATTGTGCATAATGTGCAACTAAAACGTTTAGTTGTGTTGACGTTCCTTGCGATCCGTCAGGTGCATAAACCTCTGATAAATCAACGTATATATTGATAATTTGATAATCATCTGTATTTGCAAAAGCAAAATTTATAAGAAAAAACAAATAAAATAACATAAATTGATTGTATTTTATCAAATAATAAATGTAAAATTTATTTAAACTAGCTTATTCCTTATTTTGTTAACAAACTTAGAGCCGGCTGATGAACTAACATGAATCCCATCTTTAGATGATTGGAATGGGCCATGCATGTATGGGTCAATGAATATTCCTCCCATACCTTCAATAGACATCCTTAATCTTCTATTATTATTTCCTCTTTTTTGGCTTTTTGTTTTCCAGAATTTTTTACTAGATGGGTCTGTCGATACCATTGAATTAGAACCGCCGGTTGGGATGGTTGCAGGAGGTGCGCCAATCCAAATTATTTTTGCACTGGGTGCTGCTTTTCTTATTTGATACATTAATCTTTCTGCACCGCTAATTCCATTTCCTCCAAGCGTCAATATAACTTTACTTGCCCCCGATAATGCGCTTAATGTTGACCCATCTCCAACAAATGCACTTGGTTGTTTTCCTGTTTTTGATACGTAACCAGAACCTGGAAACATTTGACGCAATGCCTTGCCAATACCTGCTGCCATTTGACTGTCACCTATAAGAGCGACTTTTCCAGTTGATGAAGCAGGTGTAACATCACCTGCAATTCCTGATTCTTGACCAGATGAACCGGTAATTTTCTGTTGTTTAACTACAGAATGATCTGAATCAGTAGTTATTGCTTCTGATAATCCACCAAAACCATGTTGAATAAATCTTTTTAATTTTGGATAATCATCCTTTGGGCCGCCATAATTTCTTACATTATTATAAGCTTTTTTCCAACTCCAGCCTAAAACTTCAACGTAATAACGACCGATTGCAGCTCCTGTTCTGTCTGCGCCATGCGTGCAATGAATTAATGCACCGCCGGCTTGAAGAGCACTTTTAATCCTATTCCACTGATTTCGTGTCATTCGCCAGTTTGATGTCATATTCATGTATATAGTATTTAAACCTGCTTTTTTTGCTGCAGCTATAGCACCGCCGGCTTTTGCTGAATTTAAAGTTATTAGTGTTCTAATACCATATTTCTTTTTCATAGCGTTGAAGAAATTAACATCACCAGGAGGCTGAGCACTCCTATAGTTTTTTCCATCAGCCATCTTATCAAAATTTATTCCACCTCTTGTTTTACTTCCAGGTATCCAAGCTGATGGATTTCCGGTCCAGCCGCCTATTTTAGGATCACCTGCTTTTGTGTGATATCCTTGAATTCCGCCGGCTGCTAATGAGCCGGCCTCTGCTGATGCACCTTCGGCGCCTTTTAAAAATAAATCTGCTTCTGTATTTCTTCTTCTCGTAAGGCCCGCCAATTTTCCCCCACCTTTTGCTCTTTGGGGCCCATTTCTAATTTTTTCTGCGGCTGCTTTATATCCTTGGCTATTTAAAGCATTAATTACACCATATTTTTTTGGACCGCCGGCGCCGGTATTGAAAGAAAATGAAGTTAATGCATCAAACATATTTTGAGTTATCGGTACCTTTATTTGCCTTTTAAATAGCTGATATTTTGGAACATCCTGCATTAATAATTGTCGGCCCTCTTCTTTAGACATTCTTGAGCCGCCTTTTAGATATTTTCTAAACCTTGCCCTATCTGTTCCGCTTTGAATTGCATGACCGACACCAATCGTTGGTGTTCCTTTAGATGATTCGTAACTAGATAGTGGAACCTTACTATTAAGATCATCATAAACAAAAGATCTAAAACCCTCTTCTTTCATAATTAGCGCTAGTCCTTCTGCTGATACGCCGCTAAAAGAGCCTGGATCTGCTAAACCTTCTATTGTATCACCACCTTCAGCGTCTTTGACTAAACTATCCCGGGCCGTACTAGAATGACCTATATCTGTAGTAATTGCCTCGCTTAAGATACCTTCACTTGACAAAAATATTCTTATTGCTTTTCTAAGCTCATTTTCAGAAATAAACATCAAATCTCCTCTTAAGATAAATATTTAGATTAATCTGTTTTTAACAAGCATAAAATAAAAAAAAGGCACCCATAAGGGTGCCTTAGGTTTTTTAATCAGCTAAGATTAGATAATATCCATATCCATAACTGTAACTGTACCATAGAAGTCAGCTCTAACCATCTTCTTACCATACCGAGTCATCACACCTTTTCTTGGTGTGAAGTCTTCTGGTGCGAAGATTGTAGGAGTAACAATCAGCGGAACATAAGGCGCGTAAACGTATCCTGTTTCAAGATATGAACCGCCCTTATAACCAACAAGAATCTTGTTGCGTGGGAAGTACGGATCTTTGTAAACAGTAAATCTGTTACTTAAACTACCAATTGGCGCTGCACCGAGCGAGAATGGAGCAGAAGCTTGTCCTTGACCATCAAGCTTAATATTTGGCTTGTAAAGAATAGATGCTTCAAAGATTGTTGCAACTTCAGGTGAAACCACGATAAAGTTAGCAGAACCACGAAGAGTCTTTCTATGAATTTCATTAGCAACATCGATAATGGTTTCAACAAGAGTTTCATACCATTCACGAACTGTACCAGTGAAAGAAGGACCTCTAGAGAGTGTAGAAGCTAATTGTGCTTCGGCACCTGAGGTTTTTCTAACAAATTTACCAGGAGAACGTGACCAGTAGTAGTTAGCACCCTTAGCTTCAACAAGAAGGTCATTAAGAATTTCACGATCGATTTCAAGAGCAATTTGCTCAGAAAGGATTTGTGTTAATTCAACTTCTGCATCCAAACTATGGTAAGCATTAAGATCTTGTGCAAGTTCTGGTGACCAACGAGCTCTTAACTTACGTGTGGTCGCTGTAACTGCGATAGACTCAATCTTAATATCAATCTCAGGAATTACTGGACTTGGAGTAGATCCAAAGTCAGATTCGAAAGAAGGAATAGTAAGTGTTCCACCAGTTCCACCCGCTGAGCCGAGAGAATCAGCAATTGCGAAAGAAGCAGTTAAGTTAGAAGCATTTGTTAAAAGGCCTGCAAATGGTGCATAAGTAACAATCTTAACGTGAGTTGCTGCGTTTGTTACATCAGCAAGAGGATCTGGAGTAAACTTATCACCAGAAACTGTTCCTAACTCGTTAAGACGTCTAATGTTAAGAATTGCACCTTTACCGCCCTGAACAGATTCAGGAACTGATGTTAAGAAACGTGTAGAATCACCGCCACCAGCATAAACTAACAATGACTTAACTTGAGTAGGATCAATTCTTCTGCTACTTGAATCAAGCAGTAAATCAGTAGCAATAAATCCAACCTGTGGTGTTGCAGTTCCATCATTAATCAACTGAATAAGTTGAGGATCATAATGCATCAACTTTCCATCAGAACCACTAGTGGTAAGAATAGAACCTGAAGAGAATGATTGAGTTCCACCGCCGCCCATAGCACCAAACTGAACTGTAGATGCCAAACCGAAGTGAGCAGCTGCGTCTAATCCTGCTGTACCATGAACCTTACTATACGTTGTGCCAACAAGGTCATATTGACCACCAACTGCAAGAGATCCACTTCTTACACCAGCGCCGGCTGGGTTATTATAAAGTGATTGATTCTTAGCATATGTTGTATTTGTTCCAGCTTGACCGGTACCAGAAGCAGCAGAATCACCACCAACATCTGAGCCGTATGTATAATCAAGATAGAAAAGCAGACCGGAAGGTAAGCTCATAGGCTGAATTGAAACTAGCTCATTAGCAATCAATCCACCGAAAACACGGCGAACAATTGGAAAAGCTATATTAGAAAATCCATCAATCTGACCACTGTCAGCGCCTGATGAACCAAGAACGTTTGCCTCACGGAGTACCTGTGCGGCTTGATTTTCGAGCAATCGTGACATTGTCTCACGTTTATGCTCGTTAAGTCCTCTCAACAACCCAGTACGAGTCCACTTTTCGATAAGTCGGCGCCCTTCGGTGCCAACATTTCGATCACGGATCCCTTCTGTTAATTGTCGGAGGGTAAATGATTTAGACATTTTTTATATCTCCTTTTATTAATTTAATTGTGAACAGTTTATTTTAATCCTGCAAGTGTCTGCCATCTGTCAAGCTCACCTGAAGCCCGGCCTCTAGAAGACGAGGATGTAGTTGTACGTGATGAACTAGCATATCTTCTAGATTCATTAAGAGTTTTACCTCTTGTTCCTTTAGATAGCGTTTCAGTCAACGAATTATATAACGACTTAGCTTCATTTAAGCTTCTAGACTCATCAAGCGCTTTGATGATCGATTTTTTCTCTGATTCGTTCAAAGATTTATTTTGCAGAAGCTTATTAACGTAAAGCAATTTAGCGTTAAAAAGATTGAGATCTTCCAACTGTTCACGAAGAGTTTGTACAGCACTTCTGTATTTATTCAGTTTCTCTGTCAGAGCTCGATTTAAACGTCTCTGTTTGCGCAAATTTTCATTTAATTTATTCATTTGTGGGGGATTGGTAAAAACATCTTGTCCGTAAGCACCGCCGCCAAATGCACCTTTATAACCTCCATTTTTCTTTCC
>Ga0080013_1001032_pt1 | contig 37780 bp, 52 predicted proteins | sample ETNvirenome_6_85_FD_69236 | JGI IMG/M metagenome (GOLD analysis project Ga0080013, IMG submission 69236) | Marine viral communities from the Pacific Ocean - ETNP_6_85 (SPADES assembly) (version 2) | ecosystem: Environmental > Aquatic > Marine > Oceanic | place: Pacific Ocean | collected 2013-06-19 | reverse complement strand
GGTGGGGGAAAAGATAGATTTATCCTGTGGGGATAGAATTTATCCTGTGGGGATAGAATTTATCCTGTGGGGATAGAATTTATCCTGTGGGGATAGAATTTATCCTGTGGGGATAGAATTTATCCGATAGCATCTTGAAAACATAGAACCAGCACACGCAATCCGGCATCCAGCACCCGGCATCCAGCACCCGGCATCCAGCACCCGGCATCCAGCACCCCTTCCTTACCAGTTCTCTGGAAAACAGGCAAAAAAAATCCCCGACTGCCGGAGCAGTCGGGGATAGAAGGGGGCGATTATTTACGCCTCGTCTTTGTGATAGTCCGTGATGATCTTGGTGACGGCCTTCAGGGCTTTATCCGCCGCCGCGTCGATCTCGGCTTTGTTGTCATTCGCTCTCGCTTTGTCATTGTTAATGACAGCATTCACGATATCGCGAAATAGTTTGACCAACTGGGCCGCAGACTTTCGCAGGTCTTTTGCGTCGGCCTTTAGCTTATGGTTCTTTAGCTGCTTCGCAGTCAAAGTACCAAGATCAACGGCTTGGTCGCTGGAAGATTCTCCGGGCTTCCGAAAGCCGATCCCGATGTTGGCTACATCGCGGAACCATAAGATCATCGCCGCTTTTGCGTTTTTGACCCCGTTTTCGGATCGCTGTGTTGCCACCGGCTTCGTCAGGCCGTCCGCGATGTGCTGCTGTAACAGGCGGCTCTCGTAATCTTGCGCCCACTGGTGCATCACATTAGCGAAACGGTGCTTACTGGGTTGGAAGTACTCCGCCCGTTGCGCTATCAATTCCTCCAAATTGAATCCCAGCAACGCCAGTATTGCCAAGTAGTTACGGTGTAACACCTTGGTTCCTTTCGCCATTGCCGCAGCGATCGTCTTGATCGCGGTGCGATCTTCCGTAGTCAACTGATCTGAATTGACTGAACCGTCGAGATTTACGTTCTCATTCGTGCTGTTCTCAGCAACCGATGTTAATGCGCTCATAGAATGAGTCTCCATGTATCGGATTACGCAGCAGGGGCTAACGTTTGCTCCGATGGTTCCTATTATACATGAATGGCAGTCTAACGCAAGCTAGTACTAGATAGAACTAGAATTTCCCACCACCCCGATTCCGGCCCCCTTTTCTTGCCAGTTCCCTGGAAGACAGGCAAAAAAAAGCCCCGCCAGACTTGCGTCTGACGGGGTTCGGATCTTAGTGGTGCGGGTTCCAACGCAGTCGTTTGTGGCGACCAATAAATGCCTGCACTTGTGCAAACGTGAGTTTTGGCGCGAATTTGATATATACCTTTTTCATAGTGTTTTCTCCTCGTTGGTGGTTAGTGGTAGTCATCGTAGTCATCGTACCCGATATCATCGGGATACATTCCCCCGGCGACCGGATCGTCCTCGCCTGGAAGGTGGTTAACGTTCACCTGCGGTTCCGTCCACTTGGACGAGAACCCTGCGCCTGGATGGGCCGCTTGCGCCGCTTCGAGAGTTTTATAGGATTCGATGTAGCACTTTCGCGCCTGACCGGCCAGGACGCTGGAACGCTCATACGTTCCCCATCCATACACGGTGTAGATAGTGGTGCCGAACTCGGTGTCGGCGTTGATGGTGTAGTAGTCGAAAGTTTTCATAATATCTTCTCCTAGTTAATTCGGCGCACCGGCTGTGCTCCGATGGTTCCTATTATAGGCGAATGACAGGTTAACGCAAACTAATACTAGAATAGCATTCACAGCACCTTAACCGGAATCCCGCACCCCTTTCTTGCCAGTTCCCTAAAAAAAGATAAAAAAAAGCCCCGCCCGAAGGCGGGGAAACGGGGGGAGGGGGTTATTCCTATGGACGTAGTCGCCCATGTGCCTCGACGGCCATGTTCTGGCAGGCTTGGCACATGCCAGACAGGTTATATTCCTTTTGGGAAAAAATGTCAGTGAACTTACCAGCGGGCTTTCCGCATGTTGTGCATAGATTTGCCAATTGGCACGCTTCATGTGATCGGTTGAAAAGCAACTGTGACATTATTTCCAGTAGCTCTCTCGTCTCTTTAGAATTACTCATAATATAGTCTCTCGTTTGTTACTGCGTCGTTGCAGTGTGTAAAGAATACAATAAAACTAAGTTTTATACAAGTTAATATTAGAATAGCATTCACAGCACCTTAACCGGAATCCCGCACCCCTTTCTTGCCAGTTCCCTAAAAAAAGATAAAAAAAAGCCCCGCCAGACTTGCGTCTGACGGGGTTAGTGGTTAGTTAGCAGTATTTGTCTGCGCCCAGCCCGCAACCTGGAATTCCTTCTGGAGACAGCTCGCAGACATCAACGTCGCAGTAGCTGCATACCGGAGCCGACGCCCGCCCCAATATCTGTTCAACCGAACATACTAATTCCACGCGCACGTTAAGTTCCGCGTCCCAAACGTTCACGAAAACGTATTTAGGGTTCCCGTCATAGGTCACTTCCGCAAGCTTGTTTTCTTGTACGCTCCAAGCCTCTTCTTTGGTGAAGAACGCCTGCGTCCACAGTGTTCCTTGGCGGTCGTCCTCTCTTCGTGCTGATACAACGTATCGTTCGTTATTTACTGCGTTCATTGATTCGTTCCTTGTGTTAGTTAACTCGGCGCAATGTGTTTGCTCCGATGGTTCCTATTATACATGAGTGACAGTCTAACGCAAGCTAATACTAGATAGGACTAGAATTTCCCACCACCCCGATTCCGGCCCCCTTTCCTTGCCAGTTCTCTGGAAGACAGGCAAAAAAAAGCCCCCGACTACCGAAGTAGCCGAGGGCAGTAGAGATGTAGAGATTTAGCGGTTAAACTCGGCGGGCCAGGGAAAAATCTCTACATTCTTCTGGGAATGGGTTTCAACCCATCCCTCTATCGTTTCCTTCCACCACGGTAGAAGACCCTCCTTGTCCTCAGGAGACAGCAGATCGAATTCGATCGCTATTATTATTAAGCCCTGCACGAGTTCCACCCTACCCTCCGGTGTCAACCCTTCAACTTCTGCTGCGTCCACCTTTTCCTTGAGTTCCCCTATCGTCATTGACCGGACCCAAGGCTGATTAGATTCACTCATAATATCTATTCCCGTGTTAGTTAACTCGGCGCAATGTGTTTGCTCCGATGGTTCCTATTATACATGAATGACAGTCTAAAGCAAGCTAATACTAGAATAGCAACCCCCCACCCCCCAAATTCTCGTTAGGAGTCCCACATCCTTATACATACTAATCCCCACACCCGACCACACATTTTTTAAGACCCCCCTACTTGTAAAACCCCCCCGTTTAATATAAAACGCTGTAGGCCAAAAATTTTTTGTAAAAAATTATGGGATCCAATTTACAAAACATTGTAGATAAATGGGTTAACAAGCCAGCCCTTGGTCTACAGGAAGTTTCTGCTGTTGTTGTAGTTCCTGATTTTGATGTACCACTACCTACCTCTTATCCGAGAAAGGAGAAATCAGTTAGCCTCAAGGAAGGAGTTCGTGTTGCTGCAAATACAGCAACTGTCTTAAAGGAATTAGGGATGAAAGAGGGAGATGAATATGAGCCTCCTGCAAAAAATACGAAAAAAGGTAGACCTAAAACAAAGAGTCTTGAACCTGAAGAGGAAGATCCGGTTGATTTACTTGACCCTACGCATATTTTTAATGAAGCATTTGGTGCTACTTCATGTGAAATGGGTGAAGCTCAAGCTATATGTGATGCGGGTACGGGTAAACTTGACGCAGGTACGGACAAACCTGAGGAAATAAAGGTTCCGGCAACGCGGCTGTTTAATACCTATACGGCCTCCAAGTTAGCTACAATTTTAACTGAGTATGACCATCAGGTGGTTGAGGATGTAGCCCAGATGCGTACTTATGTTACCAATAAGTTGATTGAAGTATCCGGTTGCGGGGATACCAAGCAGGAATTACGCGCACTGGAACTGTTGGGTAAGATTTCGGATGTTGGGTTGTTCTCTGAAAAGACGGAAATCAATGTGACCCATACGACAGGCCAATTGGAACATGCGATTAAGGACAGGATTAACCGCCTGATGGGGCAGATCCATGAGGCAGAGTTTGAAGAAATACCCATACTTGAAGTGGTAGAAGAGGAACCGGACAGCGAGATATGAGCGCAGCCGCCGAACAGACACGCCCTTATAATAAGACAGGAACACTTGCGCCCAAGCTATCCGCAGACGATCTCAATAACTTAATATCCATACTTCCTAAGTTGTCGGAGAAAGAACAGTTATTATTGCTGAAAGAACTTGGTGATTTTGAAGAACTGTTAAGTAAGGAAAAGGCAGAGAAAGACTTCTTGGAGTTCGTCAAAAAGATGTGGCCTGATTTTATTATGGGGCGGCATCATAAGATCATGGCAAATGCGTTTGAGAGAGTAGCGAACGGGGAATGTAAACGTCTGATTGTTAACATGCCGCCGCGCCATACCAAGTCGGAATTTGCCTCTTATCTGCTTCCGGCGTGGTTTCTGGGTAAATATCCACATAAGAAAGTCATCCAGACCTCTCATACGGCGGAATTAGCCGTGGGATTCGGTAGGAAAGTGCGTAATCTGGTGGAGAAAGAGGAATATATTGACATTTTTCCCAATACTTCCCTTCAGGTGGACTCGAAAGCAGCCGGAAGATGGAATACTTCCAAGGGCGGGGACTACTTTGCTATTGGTGTCGGCGGTGCCGTGACAGGTAAAGGCGCGGATTTGTTGATTATTGACGATCCACACAGTGAGCAAGAGGCTACATTGGCTGAACATAGTCCCGAAATCTACGATAAAGTGCATGATTGGTACACATCCGGCCCCCGTCAGCGGTTACAACCGGGGGGAGCCATCGTGATCGTCATGACACGGTGGAGTAAACGGGATTTGACGGGTCAAGTGGTCAAGGCAGCGATGCAGAGGGATGGGGAAGAGTGGGAAATCATTGAGTTTCCCGCTATTTTACCTTCTGGAAACGCACTTTGGCCTGAATTTTGGTCTCTTGAAGAACTGAGTACCCTTAGAAATGAGTTACCCCACTCCAAATGGATGTCGCAGTACCAGCAAGACCCGACTTCGGAGATTAGTGCTATTGTTAAACGGGATTGGTGGCAATGTTGGGAAAAAGAAGACCCGCCAACCTGTGATTTCGTCTTGATGTCGTGGGATACGGCATTTGAGAGGAATAATCGGGCAGATTATAGTGCCTGTACAGTGTGGGGGGTGTTTTATCAGGCTGGAACTCCTGCGGTCGAGATAGAAAGCGAAACTGAAGAGCACCGGATTAAATTACAACAGGGAATCCCACAGGCAAACATTATTTTACTGAACGCCTACCGTGACAGGCTAGAGTTTCCCGAATTAAAACGAACTGTCATGGAAGAATATAAACAGTGGGAACCGGATAGTATTATTATTGAGAAAAAAGCGAGCGGTGCGCCGTTAATATATGAGTTACGTGCAATGGGCATCCCAGTACAAGAGTTTACACCCACTAAAGGCAACGATAAGATTAGTCGTTTGAATGCGGTGTCGGATATTTTTGCCTCGGGGAGAGTGTGGCACCCACCAACTAGATGGGCAGAAGAAGTGATAGAGGAAGTCGCAAGTTTTCCTGCGGGAGAACATGATGACTATGTGGACTCCACCTCAATGGCATTAATGCGCTTTCGTAAAGGGGGTTACATTCGTACATCAATGGATGAACCCGATGATTATTATGATACAAAAGAGTATCGTGCCTACAGACAACATACCAATAGGGCAGTTTATTACTGAGGTAAGTAGTTATGGCGTCAACTAGAAAGAAAGCGAAGAACAAGTCTGGTTGGTTGAGACAACCCAGCCGACTTGCTACAGGAAAACCGGGTGTAAGTGAAAGGCTTGCAAATGCGTTAGGAGAGACTCCGGGGGAAAGAGCAGCAACAATTGCTAGCCTAGTAGCAGGTGGTGGTGGTGGAGCAGCAAAAGTAGCAACAGTTGTAGCAGCTAAAAAGGCAGCAGCTAAAGAAGCTAAAAGAAGAGCGGCAATATTAGCTAAAAAAAGAAGAGAAGCATCTCTGACTCGGGCGGCTCAGAGAAAATGGCAAAGCGGCATCATAAGATCAACGAAAGCAGCAAATGATCCTAAATATACTAAACCTAGCGTTCAACGCGGAAATACGGCGGCAGGTAAGCAACAGGAAGAGATGTATCTCTGGAGAGATGCACAGGGAGAGGTAAAAATCTCAAATCGTCCACGAGAAAGCCATCGTGAGCGGAACTTGCGCTACGGACGGAGAACTCCGCAGCGAGAACTCGATGAAGGCGCGATTGAACAAAGAGCTAGGGCATTAAAAGATAAAGCGGCAGGAAGAGATGCAAAAGGACTACTGGAGAGGGCACAGGGAAAGGTAAAATCGATCCGCAATAGGAAATTGAAGGCAGTTCAAGAAAAGAGGCTAGTAAAATCCGCTAAGAACCCTAAAGGTGTTATTACAAAACGTGAATGGCTTGATGCGTTGAGAGGACGGAATGGTGAAAGTACCTTTAAAAAAGGTGGTCTTATTAAAAAATCTGCTGCTAAAAAACCATCTCGCAAAAAATCTATTGATGGTATTGCACGTAAAGGTCATACCAGAGCAAAACATAGGTAAGCAGTTATGGCAAATGAAAATATGCCCGAACTAGAAATCGTCCTTCCTGACGGACGGCCTGTTTCTGAATTTGAAGAATCTGAAGAAGACATGGGTACGGTCCTAGAGTTTGATGCGTCACCGGAAGGCGCACTGACTACCATTGTCGAGATAGAAATGTCTGATAAAGAAAATCCGTTTTACGAAAACCTTGCAGAAGAAATGGATGAGGATCTTTTATCTGAAATAGCTTCCGGTTTGATGGAGGATTTTGAAGGGGATCTTAGCGCAAGAAAAGATTGGCTTGAAACATATGCAGACGGGATGGAATTGTTAGGTCTTAAAATACAAGACCGTACCGAACCGTGGGCAGGGGCATGTGGTGTATACCATCCGTTGTTGTCTGAAGCGTTAGTAAAGTTCCAATCAGAGACCGTTATGGAAACTTTACCTGCGGGTGGCCCCGTTAAGACTAAAATTATTGGGAAAGAGACACCTGAGAATAGAGCAGCCGCTATTAATGTTGCCGCTAACATGAATTACTACGTCCAAGAAAAGATGCCAGAGTATCGGGCCGAGCATGAGCGTATGTTGTGGGGCTTGGGCCTTGCGGGTAATGCGTTTAAAAAAGTGTATTACGATCCGACAACCTGCCGCCCCGCGTCTATTTATGTTCCGGCAGAAGATATGGTAGTGCCTTATGGCGCTAGTAATCTGGATGATGCAGAACGTGTAACCCATGTTATGCGTAAGACAGAAAATGAAGTTCGTAAATTGCAAGTCTCCGGGTTTTACAGAGATATAGAGCTAGATAGCCCCGAAGGCGGATACCTAGATGAAATAGAAAAGAAAATAGCGGAAAACATGGGGTTTAGCGCATCTTCTGACGATAGGTATAAAATTCTCGAATTTCATGTAGACCTTGATGTTGAAGGGTACGAAGACAAAGACGAAAAGGGTAAAGAGACAGGAATTGCGCTTCCTTATATTGTAACAATGGAGCGTAATTCGAACACCGTTTTAGCGGTTAGACGTAATTGGCTAGAGAATGATAGGAAGAAACTTAAACGTCAGCACTTCGTGCATTACCCCTACATTCCGGGGTTTGGGTTTTACGCTTTTGGGCTAGTTCATTTACTAGGTTCGTTTGCGAAGTCAGGAACATCATTAATACGCCAACTTGTTGACGCAGGAACGTTAAGTAATCTTCCCGGTGGTTTTAAAACCAAGGGAATGCGCGTTAAGGGTGATGACACACCCATATCTCCTGCTGAATTTCGCGATGTAGATATTCCAAGCGGCTCGTTAAAAGAAAACATCATGCCGCTGCCTTACAAAGAGCCAAGTCAGGTTCTATTCCAGTTAATGCAAAGCATTGTGGAAGAAGGTAGGCGGTTTGCGTCGATTGCTGATTTAAAAATTAGTGATATGTCTTCGCAGTCTCCTGTAGGTACAACACTCGCCATACTTGAACGAACATTAAAAGTAATGTCCTCGGTACAGGCGAGAGTTTATGCAGCAATGAAACAGGAGTTTCAGTTGCTGGCAGTAATAATTAAAGATGATACACCTAGTTCATATGCGTATGAGCCTAGTGAAGGAAGCCGACAAGTCAAACGCGCTGACTACGATATGGTGGAAGTCGTCCCTGTTGCAAATCCTAATTCATCGACAATGGCACAGAAGGTTGTGCAGTATCAAACAGTGATGCAACTCGCTGCAAGTGCGCCACAGATTTACGATATGCCTGAGTTACATAAACAAATGTTGGAGACAATAGGAATAGAAAACGTAGATAAATTAATTCCTTCTGAAGAAGAACAAAAGCCAACTGATCCAGTTTCTGAAAATATGGATCTTATTACAGGTAAACCTGTGAAGGCATTTATTTATCAGGATCATGAAGCGCACATTAAAGTTCATATGAACGCAGCACAAGATCCATACATCCAACAAATGATGGCACAGAATCCTAATGCACAAGCTGTTGCCGCAGCAGGTCAGGCTCATGTTGCCGAACATGTTGCGTTTCTATATCGGTCTAAATTGGAAGAACAACTGGGTGTACCGTTACCTCCGCCGGAAGAACCATTACCAGAAAATATAGAAGTGCAACTTTCTCGTTTGGTAGCGGATGCGTCTGAACAGTTATTACAACAAAACCAAACACAGATGGCGCAAGAGCAAGCGCAAGAGCAAGCGCAAGATCCAATCGTCCAAATGCAACAAGCAGAAATGCAACTTAAACAGGGTGAACTACAGCGTAAAACGGCTAAAGACCAAACAGATGCCCAGATTAAACAAGCTGAATTACAACTGGATGCAGCCCGTATTCAGTCTCAAGAAAAAACAGCATCCGCTAAAATAATGGCAGATGCTGCAAAAGAAGATGAAGTCTTAAAAGTTAAACAAGCTATTGAAGGGGCTAAATTAGGGTTAAATCTAAATCAAAATGTGAGTAATATGGTAAATAGCGGTAGAACACCGGAAGAAGAGGGGTAAATGGACGTATATCAATTAGTGATTAACGAAATTGATACTAAACATAATATTTTACTTCAAAAGTTAAGTAGTGGTAGTATTCAAGACTATTCCGAATACAAATATGTATGCGGGATAATAAATGGGCTACTTTCTACGAAAGAATACTTAACAGATTTACAACAAAGGTTTGAAGAAGATGAGTGATGCAGTAAAAATAGTAGATTTTGATGAGAAAAAAGCCACGCAACTACCTAAGCCCCAAGGATACCATATCTTGTGCGCGGTCCCTGATATCGAAGATAAATTCGATAGTGGGCTTCTAAAAGCTAATGAAACTCAAAAAAACGAAGAAATCTTAGCAACGGTGTTGTTTGTAATGGAACTAGGCCCAGATTGTTACACGGATGAGGGTAAATTTCCTACAGGAGCATGGTGTAAAAAAGGCGATTTTGTGCTTGTAAGACCCCATACAGGTACGCGATTGCATATTCACGGGAAAGCTTTTCGAATCATTAACGATGATTCTGTAGAAGCAGTAGTGGAAGACCCTAGAGGAATCCAAAGACAATAACTTTTAGAATTAGAGGGACATAGACATGCCACAAACCGCATTAGAAAATATAGATGCAACAGAGACTGTTATTACTGCGCCAGAACAAGAAGAAAAACCTGATGAGAATCAGGAGTTTGAGATAGAAATAGTAGATGATACGCCCGAAGAAGACCAAGGGCGGCAGACGATGCCCGAAGAAATTGTTGAAGACCTTGAAAATGATGAACTGGAAGAATATTCCAAGGAGAAAGGTAAACAATTAAAGAAGGTCTGGAACGACGAACGGCGGTTAAAAGAATCGGCAATAAAAGAACGAGATGCTGCGGCCCAATTTGCAAAAAATATTTTAGAAGAAAACAAATTGTTAAAGCAACACCTTACTCAGGGTGAACAAGCTTTAATAGATAATTCTAAAAGCAGTGCAGAGCATGAACTAGCATTAGCGAAGAAAACCTATAAAGAAGCTTATGATGCAGGGGATGCAGATTTAGTAGCAGATGCGACTGAAAAACTAACTGCGGCAACAATTAGCGCACAAAATGCAGAAGCTTATGTTCCACAATATTCCGAAGAAGCTTTACAAGCAGCAGAACATAGTGTAAATCAAGAAGCAGAACGAGCACTTCCAGATCAACAAGCGCCTCAAGCAGATGCAAAGGCGCTAGCGTGGCAAGAACGCAATAGAAAATGGTGGGGGGTGGATCGTACAATGACAAGTCTGGCGTTTGGGACGCATGAAGAATTAGTTAATTCTGGAATTGACCCGACATCAGACGAATATTATGAACGCATTGACAAAGAGATGCGTACAAGATTTCCTGAAAAGTTTGAGCAGGAAGCAGGTAGAAGTAACGGACAGTCACAGCAGACTGTAGTTTCTCCTGCTAAACGTAGCACCAGCTCTAAACGGGTGGTGCTTACGAATTCGGAAGTTAGGTTGGCGCAACGGCTGAATCTTACCCCCGAACAGTATGTTCGTGAAAAATTGAAATTGGAGGCGTAGATGGAAGATACCAAAACAGCGGGGCGATCTAAAACCACTAGAGCAACTGTCTCTCGTGAAACAGAAGAACGCCCAAAGCAATGGACTCCACCTGAATTGTTACCAGACATTAACAAGGAAGATGGTAAGTCCTATCGGTATATCCGTGTAAGTTCTATGGGCCAGAATGACCCGCAGAACGTGTCTTCTAAATTTCGAGAAGGGTGGGAACCTGTAAAAGCATCAGAACATCCTGAAGCCTTTACAATGCCTGATACCAATAGTCAATTTACGGATTCGATAGAGATAGGTGGGCTGCTTCTCTGCAAAACTGACGAAGAGCTTACTCAACAGAGAGATGAATATATTACTCAACGAACTGAGCAAAATACTGAGTCTGTCGATAACAATTATATGCGCGAAGATGACCCTCGTATGCCACTGTTACGATCCAGTAAGTCAACAAAAGTGACTTTTGGTGGTGGTGGAGGAAAAGGCGCATAGTTTTTAACCTTTCTGTTAAGTGAGGAATTTAACATGGCTTCTAGTGCGACTCCTTATGGGTTTCGACCTCTAAATCTTATCGGTGGGCAACCTTATGTAGGTTCCACACGACAAATAAAGATCGCATCCGCATACGGCACTAACATATTTAATGGTAGTGTTGTTGCAATAGTTGCTGCTGGGACATTGGAAATTGTTACTACTATAGGTAGTAATGCTTCTCAGTTTCCTGCTGGAACTATTGGTGTCTTTGTAGGGTGCTCCTACACTGATCCGGGTACATCTCAAAAAACTTTTAAACAATACTGGCCCACTGGTACAGTAGCTTCTGACGCTGTTGGATATGTCGTTGACGATCCAGATGTGCTTTTCCAAGCGCAAGCAGACGGAACTGTGGCGCAAACCGCTCTGGGGATTAACGCTCCTTTAGCTGCGGTGCAGTCAACCAGTACAGGGTCAACAACTACAGGTAATTCTACATCTGCTTTAGATGCGACAGTCGCTGTGACTACTGGAATTGCTTTTAGAATTGTTGATTTTGTTGATGGGCCAGATTCAGCCGTAGGTGACAGTTATACTGACGTTATAGTTAAGTTCAACGGTCATTCGTATAACAACCCAGTTGGAATTTAGGAGTAATTACAAATGGCTATTAGTAGAGCACAATTACTAAAAGAACTCCTTCCGGGTCTTAATGCTCTTTTTGGACTTGAGTATAATCGCTACGGTGAGGAACATAAGCAAATATTTGAATCAGAAACTTCCGAACGTGCTTTTGAGGAAGAAGCAAAGCTGTCTGGTTTTGGAGCCGCTCCGGTGAAGAACGAAGGGTCAGCAATTTCTTACGATAATGCACAGGAAGCGTGGGCTGCAAGATACAACCATGAAACCATCGCAATGGGGTTTTCGATCACTGAAGAAGCAATGGAGGATAACCTCTATGATTCTTTGTCGGCTCGATACACTAAAGCATTGGCAAGAGCTATGGCGTATACCAAGCAGGTTAAAGGTGCGAATATATTAAATCGTGCTTTTAATGCTAGTTATACGTATGGTGATGGTGTGGTCTTGTGTAGTACCTCGCATCCATTGGTCTCTGGCGGAACTAATTCTAATCGTCCTTCGACGGCATCTGACTTAAACGAAACTTCTCTGGAAGCGGCTGTTATTCAGATTTCTAACTGGACGGATGAAAGAGGTCTGTTAATCGCAGGAAAACCTAAGAAACTGATTATCCCACCTGATTTGCAATTCGTTGCAACTCGGTTGCTGAAATCAGAGGGTAGGGTTGGTACTGCGGATAATGATATCAATGCAGCTCGATCTATGGGTGTTATTCCAGGGGGTTATTCTGTGAATAATTTCCTTACAGATACGAACGCTTGGTTCATTTCAACAGATATCCCGAATGGTCTGAAACATTTTGTGCGTACTTCAATGAGTACCAGCATGGATGGAGACTTTGATACTGGAAACGCTCGATATAAAGCGCGTGAAAGGTATTCATTCGGTGTATCCGACCCATTAGGAATATTCGGTAGCCCCGGAACATCCTGATAAAAATATAGCGGAGGGGTACTTAGTACCCCTTTTGCTTTAATCTGGGAAAATTAGCCCTAGCGACTGCCCCAGCAGACGCTTACCAAGACTCTAGGGCAAAACCTTTGGTAAGGAGGTAGCAAAGTGGCTAAAACTACTTTTTCAGGTCCAGTTCGATCTCTTGCAGGATTCATTACTGCTGGTTCACCGAGCGTCGTTAGCTTAACGGCTAATACGACTTTAACGGTTGCATCTCACGCAGGAAAAATATTATTAACCAATGATGCTGATGGCGTATTTACGTTGCCGTCTATCGACGTTACAACGCCCACTGATGCGACAGATCCCAATCAACTCAACAATCTTGGTGCAACCTTCACTTTCGTGGTGGTTACCGAAGCTACGGATATGGATATTGTGACCGATGGAACGGACAAGTTTCTTGGTATGGTGTATACCGGGATTACCACGGCGGCTACAGGTAAAACGTGGGTTTCTGCGGCTTCTAACGATGTCATCACGATGAATGGTTCTACTAAAGGCGGTGACCCCGGAAGTTATATTCGTGTAACGGCAATTGCTAGTGCTCAATATTTTGTTGAAGGAATGTTGCTTGGTTCTGGAACGATTGCCACACCGTTTGCTGACGCATAAGGGGGGCTGTTATGGCCGTATCAGACGTAAAGGCGGTATTTATTACTGCTGACACAGTGGCACTTGATGCTGATGGCATATCCGCAGCAGCAGCCGTTGGGGAGGACGCAGCCCTCGTAATAGAGGGCGCGTTAGCTTCTGGTGGCTCTTGTACTTTTAACGCAGGACGAATTGTAACTATTCTTTCTGCTGGTGATGATTCTGGTATATCGTTTACTGTAACTGGGACTGATGTAAATAGTGATTCCCAAACAGAGTCCATTACAGGTGCAAATGCAGGAACAGCTACTGGGTCTAAATATTTTTTAACGATATCCGGTATTTCAGCAGTTGGTGATCCCGCAGGTAATGTTTCGGCAGGAGTAAATGCTTCTGCTGGCAATGTTATTTTTGCAGGTCGTTCCCGTCTTAAAGGGGTATTTACGGTTAACTCTGCAACAGCAGGAACTGTTAGCTTTACAAATACCTCTCCAGCAGGTACTGCTTTGATGAAACTGGGTACTGTTGCTTCGGCTACTGTATCGAGAGATGTCACTGTTCCTGATGAAGGTGTTGTGTTTAGTGAAGGCGTTTATGTGCAATACACGGTTGCTACCTTTACTAACATGACTGCGTATCACGCTTAAATAGAGGATATTAAAATGGCTGGTTCAGTTCTTGGTGAATTTTTTGAGGCAGAACAAAAACGTAAACGCAAATATTTTAAGGATGAAGGCTATCCTGAATCTGCTGCTGCTAGAGCGAAAGAGAAAGCTGATAAAAAAGATGATAAAAAAGCTACTACTCCTACCGCAGCACAACTTGCGACAGCGGCAGGTAGAAGAAGCAATAAAAGAGCACAAAGACTAGCAACCGGTGCAGCTAAGACAGGAACTAAAGTTAAGTTTGGCGTAGGGTCTGATAAAACGGTTAACGGAAAAGCAAATGTAACTAGAGATCAGTTAGTAAAGGCTGGATTTCCGACCAATACCAAAGGTCTTCGAGATTACATGAACGCTTGGAATAGAACTGGTAAACGCCCTACTAAAGCTGCCGCAGAGAAAGAACGTAAGATAGAAGATAAAAAACCAGATAAACGTACTGCTGCTGAGAAAGTGACAGCTCAGGGGCGACGGGATAACGCAAGAGCACAAAGACCAGCAGCAGCAGCTAAACCTACTACTGCTGTTGCCCGAAGCGGAAATGCTGTACCGGGGATAAGGTCAGGTGATAAAACACCAAGAAATAAAGCTCCAATTCATACAGCGGTAAAGCGGAGAATTAAAAAACCAACTGAAAGCGGAAATGCTGTACCGGGGATAAGGTCAGGTGATAAAACACCAAGAAATAAAGCTCCAATTCATACAGCGGTAAAGCGGAGAATTAAAAAACCAACTGAAAGCAGATCTACTTATGACGCTAGCGAAGACTTCGCGAAAAGAAAAAATCGGGGGGATATTGGTACAGGCGGACCTGTAAAACCAACTGAATTTCGTAAATCAGAGGGTAGGGTTGGTACTGCGGATAATGATATCAATGCAGCTCGATATCCGCGAACGCGCGCATGGAATGCACGAAAGAAAAGTATTTTGAGTCAACCACAACGGTTGGGAAAAGATGCTGGAACTTCAGAAGCTATAGACAAGTATTTAGGAAAGACTGCTGGAGGAAGGGCGGGAACAATTGCTAGCCTAGTAGCAGCAGTAGGAGGAGGAGTAGGAGGAGCAGGAGCAGTAAAAGGACTAGCTAAAAAACTCGGAAGACTCCCCACGATGGCGGAGGTGAAAGCTTTTGTAAAAGGCGATATTACACGCGGAGAGTTTCGTAGTGGGCCGAAAGGTTTTAAAAAAGGCGGTCTTGTTAAAAAATCTGCTGCTAAAAAATCTGTTGCTAAAAAATCTATTGATGGTATTGCACGTAAAGGCAAAACCAGAGCTAAACATAGATAGTGGTATGAAATATGACAACTTCCTCAACTGCTACATTTGATCTGGATCTTAATGAAATTGTAGAAGAAGCATTTGAACGAGCAGGTTCTGAATTACGTTCTGGGTATGATCTTAAAACAGCCAGACGTTCGCTTAATCTATTATTCGCAGAGTGGGCAAATCGAGGTATTAATCTCTGGACTGTAGAGTCAGGTACGCAGCTACTAACTTCAGGAACTGCAACTTACGACCTTGCTGTTGATACAGTTGACTTACTAGAATACGTTATTCGTACTGGGTCAGGTACTACGCAATCTGATCTAGCCCTATCTAGGATAACGGTATCCAGTTACGCAGCAATTCCTAATAAAACCACAACGGGTAGACCTACCCAGATATACATAGATCGTAAAAGTGGAGCTACTGAAGCAAGCGGGGTGCAAAACCCTACCGTTACTTTGTGGCCTGTGCCGGATAGTGCGGCTACTTATACGCTAGTGTATTGGCGACTAGCTAGGATACTAGATGCAGGAAGTGGGTTTAATACAATGGATGTCCCGTTTAGGTTTCTTCCAGCAATGGTAGCAGGTCTTGCTTATCATTTAGCAATAAAAATACCGGGGTCAGAACAACGTGTACTTGTTCTCAAACAAATGTATGACGAAGCTTGGCTACTTGCTTCTGATGAAGACAGGGATAAAGCCTCTTTACTAATTACTCCACAGATATATTACGTAAACTGATATGGCTCAGAAATTCGCATCAGCTAAACACGCAATCGCAGATTGTGATCGTTGCGGGTTTCAATATAAATTAAACCGCCTTAAAGAAATTTATATTAGAGCGCGTAAGACTAATATTCTAGTGTGCTCCACTTGTTGGGAATCAGATCAACCACAAAATTTTGTGGGCTTGTACCCAGTTAATGACCCGCAAGCAATTAGAAACCCAAGACCTGATAACTCTTACGCGCAAACTGCAAATAGTGTTGGTAGTAGGGTGTTTCAATGGGGTTGGGGACCAGTAGGGTTTAATGATAGTGGTGGGGTAACACCCAATGATTTAAAAGCAACAGGAGAAGTAGGATCGGTTACGGTCACTACCTCGTAGGAGTTATAAATGAAAAAACATAAAGCAAACACAAACCAACCTAAACCTGTGCCTGTACCTAAAATGGACGGGTATCCAAATAAGATACCGAATACCCAAACACAACAGATGAAGGGTAAAGGTGCAGCAACCAAAGGTACTGGGTTTAGTAAGAACTCGAATTAATTATGAACTATGAAAGTTTAAAAACAGCTATTCAGTCTTATGTAGAAAATGAATTTACAACGACTGACATCAATGTGTTTATTACGCAAGCTGAACAGCGTATTTATAATACAGTACAGATAGCTTATCTGCGTAAAAATGTAACAGGCGCTTTAACAACGAGTAACCAATATTTAACACTGCCTACCGATTGGCTGGATACCTTTTCATTAGCGGTATTAGATGGCAGTAGTAATTATAGTTATCTGATAAACAAAGACACTAATTTTATACGGGAAGCCTACCCTGCGGCGGGGGATAATAAAGGACTCCCACAATATTATGCGCTTTTTGATGATACGACATTGATACTAGGGCCGACTCCTGATTCTGGTTATACAATGGAGTTGCATTACTACTATTACCCAGAAACCATTACTACTGCGACTACAACATGGATTGGGGATAATTTTAGTTCGGTGCTTTTATATGGAAGTATTCTTGAGGCTTATACCTTTATGAAAGGAGAGCCGGATATGATGGCGGAGTATCAAAAAAGATATGATGCTTCATTAGTCATGTTAAAAGAATTAGCTGAATATAAAAACCGTAATGATACTTATAGAGCAGGGCAAGGAAGAAGAGCCGTTGTTTGACGTAAATGTAGAAGCAGATATTGGAACGCCTACGGTTGTTACCACTATTAACAGAGGTATGAACGCTGAAGAATGGGCAGAGCTGGCAGTTAATCGAATTGTCGCTATTTCTGTGGATACCCCGATGCCTTTGCGTGAACAAGCGGTTGCTTACAGAGCACAAATAAAAGCGTTGTTAATAGATTATTTTTATAAAGTCGCAAAAAGTGAGCGAGCAACTATAAAAGTAATTTTAGAAAAGCAGGGACACTGGGGCATAGCTAAAAATATAGAGGATATATAAATGGCAATAACACAAGCAATGTGTACTAGTTTCAAGAAAGAGTTACTTGAAGCGAAACATAATTTTTTAAATAGCGGTGGAAACACCTTTAAAATAGCGTTGTATACATCTTCTGCGACTTTATCGGCGGCTACAACAGCTTATACAACAAGCAATGAGGTTGCCAGCTCTGGCAACTATTCAGCTAAAGGTAACACGCTTACTAACGCAGATCCGACAACCAGTAGCACCACGGCGTATACGGATTTTGCAGATACTACATGGTCCTCCAGTACAATCACGGCGCGTGGTGCAATGATTTTTAATGACAGCGCCAGCGGAGATCCTGCGGTTCTGATTTTAGATTTTGGGGCAGATAAAGCGTCTAGTTCTGGCGACTTTACTATTGCATTCCCTGCGGCAGATGCCAGTAACGCTATTATAAGGATCGCATAACTCAAATGGCTGCTGGTTACGGAAGAGATACCTACGGAAGCGGAAAATACGGTCAGGCGATTGTTGATATAACTGTATCTGTTACAGGTGTAGCAGGGACAGGGGCTGTTGGTTCAGTCACTATTACCGAAGGTTCTGGAGTAACAGTCAGTGCAACGGGTGTTGCTGGTACAGGATCGGTTGGAAGTGTAACTGTAAGTTTTGGTTCAACTATATCTGCTACCGGAGTAGCCGGTACAGGTTCTGTTGGAAGTGTAACCGTTGAATTTGATTTTGTTGTAGATGTTACCGGAGTAGCAGGAACAGGTTCTGTAGGAAGTGTAACAGTTACAGGTGATGCCAATATATCTGCCACGGGTGTAGTAGGAACAGGAGCTGTAGCACCTGTATTAGTATGGGGGTTAGTAGATGACGCTCAATCCATAACATGGTCTGCGGTAAACGATTCGCAAACAGTAACTTGGTCAGAGGTTGATGATTCACAGTCAATAACTTGGGAAGACATAGCAGCGTAAGGAAATATTATGGCTAGTACATATGTAAACGATTTACGACTTGAAGAAATAGGTGATGGAGATCAAGCAACTACGTGGGGAACCACCACTAACACTAATCTGGAGTTAATTGGAGAAGCATTTGGCTATGGTTCAGAAGCAATCGCTGATGCCTCCACCCATACAATAACGATGGCGGATGGTGCTGTAGATGAGGCTCGTAACTTTTATCTAAAATGCACTGGAGGTGGACAAGCGTGTACGGTTACGCTTGCACCTAATACAGTATCCAAAATTTGGATAATAGAAAATGCGACAAGTTATACATTAACATTTTCTCAAGGGTCTGGAGCTAATGTTGCAATTCCCGCAAGTGATGTAAAAGTAATAGCGACTGATGGCGCAGGTGGTGGAGCGGTTGTTTATGATTTGTTCGTTGATTTAAATATAGCTACTAAATTAACTATAAAAAATCCAGCTACAAGTGCAAGTCCCGCTACTGTATTGCTTCAATCTGGTGATACTGATGTTGCCGCCGCAGATGTATTAGGCAAGATTCAGTTTCAAGCACCCGATGAAGCTACCGGCACAGATGCGATTTTAGTAGCAGCAGAGATAGCGGCAGTCTCAGAAGGAGACTTTAGCTCAAGCAATAATGCTACGAAATTATCATTTAAGACTGCCGCCAGTGAAGCCGCAGCAGAGAAGATGTCGCTGTCTTCTGGGGGAAATCTGACCGTTAGTGGTGATGCTGTTCTTGATTCCGACAACGCAATAATTTATTTCGGTGACGATCAGGACGTTCTGCTCACTCATGTGGCGGACACTGGTCTGACTATGTCTGTCACCGGAAACAATGTTGCCCAATTATCAGTGACTACAGATAAGACTGCCGCCAATATCGGGCCGGTCTTTAATTTAACGAGATATTCTGGAGAACCCACTGCTAGCGATGCTGGCGGAATCATCCAGTTCTTGATGGAGAACGACAGCGATGAACTGTTCACTGCGGCTCAAATCTATTCAGTAGTAACCGACGTTGCTGATGGATTAGAAGACGGTAAGTTAGTTTTTAATACGATGAAAGATGGCACTGCTACTACTAACTTAACTATAACGAATGCCGGTATTCAAGTTCCAAGTCTGAATGTATCTGGAACCTATACTGGCGGTGGCTTAATGACTGTTGGAAATAATATCGTTATTCCTAACAATGGCTACCTTGGTTCAGCAAGTAGTACCGGCGCACTGCAAATTACCTCTGCGGGCGGAGTCGTATTTGCGGGATCAGCTACGATTAATGGCAGTGTCACTTTAGGTAGCGATGCCTCAGACAATATTACTTTTAATGGTGATGTTGTAGGTCATGTTACTCCTAATGCAGATAGTACTTATCAATTAGGCTCTAGCTCACTTCGTTGGTCAGATGTTTACACACAAGATGCTTTTATAGGTTCAGATACTGGAGCCAATGGAGAACTTTTTGTAGGCACATCTAGTTCCGTTGGAACAACTTCCAAATGTTATATTAAATTCTATGGTGCTGGCACAAGATACGGTATGTCTATGATGCCAGAGTCCTCTGAACATACATATTATATTTATTTTGCTAATGCAAGTGGTGCGAATTGCGGCAGCATCTCAATGGACGCAGATAATGCTGGTGTGGCTTTTAGCGAGACTTCGGACTATCGGTTAAAAGAAAATATAACTGACCTGACCGGGGCAATCGATAGAGTTAAAGCGCTAAAACCAAGACGGTTTAATTGGATAGCTGATGAAAACAAAACGATTAAAGACGGATTTTTGGCCCATGAAGCGGCTGAAGTGGTGCCTGAAGCGGTAACAGGTGAAAAAGATGCCATGAAAGATGGTGAAATTGCTCCACAAAGTATTGATCGAAGCAGGATGATTCCTGTTCTAACCGCAGCGCTACAAGAAGCAGTCACAAAAATAGAAGCGCTAGAAAGTAGAGTAGCTGCATTGGAGATGTCATAAATGGCTAGTAGTTACACAGTAAACAACGGAATTGAAAAACCTGCGGCAGGTGAACAGGAGGGGGCGTGGGGAGGTACACTTAACACAAATTTTGACATTATCGACCGAGTATTGTCTGGCGTTGGTTCTATTTCACTATCTGGGACTACTCATACTTTAACGACTACGGACGGCACATTAACCGATGGGATGTATAAAGTGCTTGTTCTAGGAGGTTCTCCAAGTGGTACAAATACAATCACAATTAGCCCTAATGATCAGGATAAACTTTATTTTGTAGTTAATTCCAGTGGTCAAACTGCTACCTTTACTCAAGGAAGTGGATCGAATGTCAGCATAGCGACTGGTACATTTGACATCATCTACGCGGATGGTGCAGGAGCTGGCGCGGCCGTAGCAAGTTTGCTGGCTAATTCCCTTACGCTTTCATCTGATGCCGCAATTCTTGGATTCGGCGAGCATACCGATGTCCTGCTCACTCATGTGGCGGATTCTGGTCTGAGTATGTCTGTCACAGGAAACAACATTGCTCAATTGGGAGTGGTTCAAGATAAGGATGACGCAAACACTGGGCCGGTCTTTAATTTAACGAGATATTCTGCAAGCCCCGACGATGCCGATGGCGGCGGAATCATCCAGTTCTTGATGGAGAACGACAACGATCAACTGTGGACTGCTGCTCAAATCTATTCAGTAGCAACCGACGTTACTGATACAGAAGAAGACGGTAAGTTAGTTTTTAATACGATGAAAGCGGGCACTTCCACTACTGCGTTAACGATTTCGGACACCGGCATTCAAGTTCCAGACGGCGGCAATGTAGGGTCTGTAACGAGTCCGACCGCTCTCGATATTCTCGGCACTGGCGAAATTGGAATAGGCATTGCGGGAAGCACAAGCTACCAGACATACATCTACGACAACACGACAGGTCGTGCCGGCCTTCGGGTGCAGTTAGATAATGCTAGCAGCACGAATACCGGCATATATGCCACGACTGATGGTGCGGGTATCGCCGTGCATGGTGCCTGCGCCGGAGCGCATTGGGGAGTGTATGGACTGAGCGCCGCGCATTATGGGGTTTACGGAAAAACGCAATCTGCGAGTCACGGCGGGGTGTTCGGCATTAGCGCAGACTCGTCCGAGTACGCGATTTTGGGATACCAAGATACTTATGGTGTTTGGACGACAAGTCTGACATCAGGGGCCATCAAGAGTTTTCAAATTCCGCACGGACTTCGAGAAGGGTACGATTTAGTACACTCAAGTATCGAAGGGCCGTTAATAGACCTCATATATAGAGGAAAGGTCGACTTAGTAGATGGAGTAGCCTCTATTTCTATCGACACGAAATTTGGAATGACCGCTGGAACTTTTGAATGGCTTACAAAAAATCCACAGACATTCACATCTAATGAAACCGGTTGGGATGCAGTTCGCAGTTCTTTCAGCGGAGATACGATCACAATCGAATGCCAAAATTCTTCATCCACAGATACGATTTCATGGATGGTAATCGCCGAACGCGACGATCCCAACATCAGAGCAACGAGCAAAACGGATTCCAATGGTCATCTAATTGTTGAGTGTCCAAGCGACGTGCCGCCACCACCGCCACCAGAGGATTAATTATGAAATGGATCATTGACAGATTTAAAGAACCTTCGAGCTACGCCGCTGCTGGAGCCGTCGTCATGGGCATCGGTATGCTGACGGGACAGAATTGGCTGATAATACTGGGGATTGTCGGCGGTGTTGCTGGGTTTATTTTGAAAGAAAAAGGCGTGATATAAATTAGTGATATGGAACCTACAGGACTTTTTAGTTTAGAAACCGTTGAAAAATACGGTCTTCCTCTTGTATTGCTGCTGGGCGCGATCTATGCGCTGTATCGGTTTATGACCTTTTCGCTCATCGAGGTAAAAACGGAATTTAGTCGCTATCATATCGCCCATGCGGAAGCGATTGACCAATTGCAAGTTGACATTGCGGAAATGAAAACAGAACTGCGCTTGTTAGCAGATTTTATAAAGAAAAACGAAACCGCAGGTTGAGCCATGCCCGACACAGACAGCGAAAGCCGTGTCCTCACGACTGACGATATCGACATGATTGCCGAGCGAGCTGCCCGTCGAGCGCTTGATTTGGTACTGGTTGAAGTTGGCCGCTCAGTAGTTAAAAAGATATTCTTTATAGTAGGCGTCGTTTTTGTGTTTGCGCTCGTTATGCTCAAAACCGGCAAGCCGGTCTGATGAATTTTGACAGTGCTTTTGCGGCGCTGATCGGCCACGAAGGTGGCCACGTTGATCATCCAAATGATCCTGGCGGTGAAACGAAATTCGGGATCAGCAAGAGGTCATATCCAGACGTAAATATCGCAGGGCTGACGCTCGATGACGCTAAAGCGATATATCGGCGTGATTACTGGGATCGGGTACGGGCTGACGAGCTGCCCCCAGAATTGCGTTTCCCGTTGTTCGATGGCGCGGTGAACGCAGGTGTCGCACAGTCCATAAAATGGCTTCAGCGGGCTGCGGGAGTGCGTGACGACGGGGTGATTGGCCCGATAACCCTGGCTGCAATCGCAAGTTCAAACCCACATCAAATCGCGAGCAAGTTCCTCGGGCAGCGGCTCAAGCATATGACTGAGCTTAAGCATTGGGGTCAGTTTGGACGCGGCTGGGCGCGGCGCATAGCCGACAATCTCAGGAATTCAGAATAATGTTCCATGTGGAACAATGCTAGGGGTTTCTGACGAAGTAGCCCGTGAAATCCTGGCGCTTGAGGAGGCTCAGCGCCGGTTAACGGTTCGTGAGCGGGCGCAGGAGGACTTTTTGACCTTTGTACGCCATGTGTACGGGGGTTTTATCCAGAGCACCCATCATAAAAAAATAGCCGCGCAGTTTGAGCGGTTGGCCGTGAACAACGGCTCCCGGATCATTATCAACTTGCCCCCCCGGCACACCAAGTCCGAGTTTGCCAGTTACCTGCTGCCGGCATGGCTTATTGGACGCAATCCCGCATTAAAAATCATTCAGACCACGCACACGGCGGAACTGGCGGTACGGTTTGGCCGTAAGGTTCGTAACTTAATGGAGCAGCAGGAATATAAGGACATTTTTCCAGAGGTGGAATTAAAGGCGGATTCCAAGGCCGCGGGTCGCTGGGACACGGGTCAGGGTGGCGAGTACTACGCGGCGGGGGTAGGGGGCGCTATCACGGGTCGTGGTGCGGATTTACTTATTATCGACGATCCGCATTCTGAGCAGGACGCCTTGTCGGAATCGGCCCTGGACAACGCTTACGAGTGGTACACCTCCGGTCCTCGCCAGCGGCTGCAGCCCGGCGGGTCCATCGTCATCGTAATGACGCGGTGGGGCTTGAAGGATTTAACCGGCAAGCTGGTCCGGGCGCAGGCCACCGACGTACTGGCCGACCAGTGGGAGGTGGTGGAGTTTCCGGCAATATTGCCGAGTGGCAACGTACTGTGGCCGAATTTCTGGAACAAGGACGAGTTGCTGCGGGTCAAGGCATCGCTGTCGCTCAGCAAGTGGAACGCGCAATGGCAGCAAAACCCGACCGCGGAAGAGGGGGCCATTATCAAGAAGGAGTGGTGGAAAACGTGGGAAAAGGACGATGTACCCCCCGTTTCGTACATTATGCAGAGCTACGACACGGCGTTCAGCAAAAAAGAGACCGCGGACTATTCAGCTATTACCACCTGGGGCGTCTTTAAGCCCAACGAGGCGGACCCAGACAATCTTATTTTGATGGGAGCGGAGCGGGGGCGCTGGGACTTCCCGGAACTTAAAGCAAAAGCCCTCGAGGAGTACAAATACTGGGACCCGGACATGGTACTTATCGAGGCCAAGGCCACGGGTACGCCACTGACGGACGAGTTGCGGGCTATAGGGATCCCCGTGGTCAATTACACACCCTCCAAAGGCAGCGACAAACACACGCGGATGCACCTGGTGGCACCCATATTCGAGTCCGGAAAGGTGTGGGCGCCGGATAAACGCTTTTCGGAAGAGGTCATCGACGAATGTGCAGCTTTTCCAAACGGCGACTACGACGACTACTGTGACAGTATGTCCATGGCGCTTATTCGCTATCGCAAAGGCGGCTTTTTGCGCCTGGATAGTGACGAAGAGGACGATATACCCTTGTACAAACCGCAGGCACGTCAATATTACTAAGGAAATCTAATGATACAAGCTCTTATTCCGCAAATAGCACCCATTCTGGGGAATGTACTGGATCGGTTTTTCCCTGATAAGGAGAAAGCGGCACAAGCCCAGCGTGCCATCGAGAGCGCCTTACTGGAAAATGCAGCGCAGATCAATCTGGCGCAAATCGAGGTCAACAAAGTCGAAGCCGCATCCCGCTCCGTGTGGGTAAGCGGATGGCGCCCCTTCATTGGCTGGGTCTGTGGCGTTGCCCTGGCATGGCATTTCGTTGGGGTGCCGGTCACTATATTTTTTATTGCGTGGGCCGGAGCGGAAGTGCCGGAACTTCCAGCTTTTGACATGAACAGCCTGATGACGGTTTTGATGGGGATGCTGGGCCTTGGTGGACTTCGCACGTTTGAGAAAATGAAGGGCCTTACTCAATAGTGTTTGACACCTAACATGTAATAATCGTCCCGTTAATTCTTATTGGACAAAAATTAGAAGCGTTTCCTAAATAGAGATATTTCATTTAGACTTAGGGGGCTTATGCCACCCTTTTTTGAGGAGTGTTTGAATGGCTGAAGGGCGACCGTCTTTAATGGATGCAGTCATACCGGCGCAGGGCATGCCGCTGGGGGGATTGGGCGACGAAGAGATCGAAGTCGAAGAGATCCAAGAACCGACCGGCATGCTAGAACAGGACGATGGGTCTGTTCTTGTAAACTTTGAAGAGATCATCCAGGAACAGATGCTGGCTGACCAGGATGCCAATCTGGCAGAGCTGCTTGACGAACGTGTTCTGATGGAAATCTCTGATGAGTTGCTGGGGTACTACGAGGAAGATAAGGCCAGTCGCCAGGAGTGGGTAGACACTTATAGTGAAGGACTTGGTCTGCTTGGTATCAAGTACGAAGACCGAGAAGAACCTTTTCGTGGTTCGAGTGGCGTCACTCATCCTTTAATTGCAGAAGCCGTCACGCAATTCCAGGCGCAAGCTTACAAGGAGCTTCTTCCCAGTTCTGGTCCGGTGCGGACACAAATCGTAGGGGCGACCAATCCCCAGGTTGAAGACCAGGCCCAGCGCGTCAAGGAATTTATGAATTACCAGGTCATGCACGTCATGGACGAGTACGATCCGGAAACCGACCGTTTGTTGTTTTATTTGCCGCTGGCCGGCAGTGCTTTCAAGAAAGTTTATTTTGACGACATCTTAGATCGCGCAGTAGCGCGGTTCGTGCCGGCGGATGATTTAGTTGTTCCTTACAACGCTTCCGACTTGTCTTCTGCTGCGCGGATTATTCATGTCATTCGCATGAACGGTAATGACATCAAAAAATTCCAGGCAGGTGGTTTCTATCGAGACATCGACCTGCAGCCTTTTGAAGAAGACAACGAGCTTGTTGCCAAAGAACGCGAACTGTCCGGTATCGAGAAAACGACCGACGATATGGACTGTACGCTTCTTGAGATACATACCGATTTGGATCTACCGGGGTTTGAGCATGTAAGCCCCTTGGACAATGAGCCTACCGGCATCAAGCTTCCCTACATCATTACCATTGATGAAGGCAGCACCAAGGTGTTGTCGGTCAGGCGTAACTGGCGTGAAGGTGACGAGTATTACCGCAAGCAACAATACTTCACGCACTACAAATTTCTCCCAGGTCTGGGGTTTTATGGCTTTGGTCTGTTGCACATGATTGGTGGACTGGGGCGCTCTGCCACTTCGATTTTGAGGCAGCTTATTGATGCAGGGACTCTGGCTAATCTTCCGGCTGGTTTTAAGGCGCGTGGTATTCGCATACGCGATGCTGACGAGCCGCTTTCTCCTGGCGAATTTCGAGATATTGACGTACCGGGAGGCAAGCTTGCTGAAAGTATTTTGCCGCTTCCTTACAAGGAACCCAGTCAAACACTAATGCAGTTGCTGGGCTTTGTGGTGGATGCGGGTCGTCGCTTTGCGGCGATTACCGATATACAGGTTGGCGACGGCAATCAGCAAGCTGCCGTGGGCACTACGGTTGCGCTATTGGAGCGTGGCTCCAAGGTCATGTCTGCCATTCATAAACGGTTGCACTTTGCACAGAAAATTGAATTTAAGATGCTGGCTCGTGTTTTTGCTGAGTCACTGCCTCCGGTTTATCCCTACAGCGTATGGGGTGCCGATTCTTCTATAAAGCAGGCGGATTTTGATGAGCGTGTCGATATTGTCCCGGTTTCTGACCCGAATATATTCTCTATGTCCCAGCGTTTGGCCCTTGCTCAAACACAACTGGAGTTGGCGCAGAGTAATCCACAGATGCACAATTTGTATGAAGCGTATCGTCGCATTTATGAAGCAATTGGTGTCCCGAATATTGAAGGCTTGCTTCCAGCGCCTACACCGCCTCAGCCTACTGACCCAGCGATAGAGAATGCCAAGTCGCTTATTCAGGAGAACCTGCAGGCGTTTCCGACCCAGGACCATGACGCCCATATCCAGGCGCATATTATATTCATGAAAACGCCTATTCCTGCTTCGACGCCACCTATCTTTGCACTGCTGCAGGCTCATTTGTGTGAGCATGTGGCCTTTAAAGCGCGAGGCGTGGCTACAGCAGAGATGTCCATGGCTTCTCAGCAAGCCGCCCAGATGGGGCAGCAAGAGCAGCCGCAGGATGTGGAAGCGCGAGTTTCCCAGCTTGTTGCCGAGTACACGGCAGAAGTCATGTCTGCCTTGATGCCGCCACCGGAAGGTGAAGTTGACCCACTTGTGCAGCTGCGGTCCAAGGAACTGGACATTAAGGCTTCGGATGTTCAACGTAAAGCGGAAGAGTTTGCCCTTAAGCAGGCTTTTGAAGAGCAGCGTGAAGGGGAGCGTCAGGACATAACACGCGAGAAGATGGATTCGCAGGAAGACATTGCGCTGTTGCGTGCTGATGTAAATATGGACCGCATTGATAAAATGGGAAGTGCTGGACGAGGTGAGTAATGGCTAGAGTAAGACAGATGGCTGAGCAAATGGGAGTCTCCGTGAATCAAGCGGAAGAGCTGGCGGATCGTGCCTCTGCACTTAATGACCACGCAGGTTTTAATGAAGGCGGCATGAGTGATAAGTTTGCTGTTGTGATGAAAGAGTTTAAAGACGGAACTTTGCGCAGTGGTGGCAGTGGAAAAATAGTGACCGATCCTGACCAGGCTAAAGCGATTGCTGCATCCTATGAAAAAGGTGGAATAATTCGTGGTACGCGGGCGCAGGTTCGTGGTCGCAGGTTTAGTGGAGTGTATTGATATGGATAAAGAGATACAAACAGACGAAGACCTAGAGATGTCTGATGAGACGACAGAAGAACTTACACGCGAGTTAGAAGAGAAAGACATGGATGCCAAGATGGATGACGCATGGGATAAATTTCATGGAAAAGAGAAACCCGAGGAAGATGTCAAGAAATTCTCAGGCGGTGGTGTAGTGGATGGAGCTTCATATAGTCGCGGCACCGGAGCACAGGTGCGGGGTCGTACTTTTAGAGGAGTATTTTAAGATGGCACACAGAGGAAGAACAAGTCAAAGCGGAAGAACCATATCCGATGCAGATCGGGAGCGGATACGTCGAGCACTTGATGAAAGCGGAAGAACCATATCCGATGCAGATCGGGCGCGAATTATGCAGGGTCCTGGACGTGTCCGCCAAAGAGGAAGAGCAAGTCAAAGCGGAAGAACCATATCCGATGCAGATCGGGCGCGGCTTTTAGAGTCGTATATAAATCGAAATGATGGCGGGATCGCCAAAAAAACGAGGAACTTCTAATGCCCAGAGGAGTTGTTTATCCGACCATTGAGTCGGCCCAGGGATACGCGGACGAAATCGGCGCTCCGTATGGGGATATTGTGCCGGTAGAGGACGGCTTTAGTGTCGCTATGTCCGATGTGGATGAATTGGGCTATATGCATGGTGGAATGTCAAAAATGAAGCCAAAAAAGGTGAAATATTCCACGGGAGGTGCTATAAAGGGCACTAATTTCTCTGGAACATATTAAATAATGGCAGATCCCACCACTTTTGCCTATGTTATACTTAAAGCCATCCAAGACCGAATTAGCTTGACCCAGGCTGCTATTTTGCAAGGAAGTCCCAGGGATTTTATGGAATATCGTAATTTGACAGGGGAATTACGAGGTCTCGAGTTCTCAGAACAAGAAATAAAAGACGCTTTACACTCATCGGAGGAAGAATGAGCATGCTTTATGTCCCTGATCATGTGGCAAATGAAGAAAAAGTAAAACTTTCTTCCGTTTCTGATGCTTATGTAGTTCAAGAAGACAAAGTATTGGACCCTTCCCTTTTGGAGAAGGGTCTAAAAGAGAGGCTTCCACAGCCTACTGGCTGGCGCATCCTTGTGATGCCCTATGCCGGAAAAGCTATGACTGAGGGCGGTATTCACATTCCAGATGCCGCTCGAACTCGTGAAGCTTTGGCTACGGTGGTAGCTTACGTTTTGAAAATAGGGCCTTTGGCCTATCAAGACGCCAATAAATTTGGTCAGGATGCAGATCCCTGGTGCCAAGAAAACCAGTGGGTATGCATTGGCCGGTATGCGGGCGCCCGATTTAGAATTGACGGGGGAGAAGTCCGCATTATTAACGATGATGAAATCATCGCCACTATCATCGAACCCGATGATGTTCAACATGTCTAGAGAGGAGAAAGTCATGATGGAGACCACGGGATGCCCGGAGAAACAGATATTGAAGTAGGCGATTCTGAAGAATCCGCCGTTGACGTAGCTTTGCCCCCAGAGGGAAAGGAAACTCCTCAGAAACCCCTAGCCCTTTCCAACGAAGCCTCTTCTCAGAATGACGAGGAAGAACTGGACGAGTACAGCGGCAGAGTTAAAACCCGCATTGACCAGCTAACCAATCGCTTTCGAGAGGAAGAACGTCAGAAGCAGACCGCGATCCAGTTCGCGGAAAACGTGCATCTGGAAAATGAGTCTTTAAAACAGCGGTTGGGTTCCTTAGATAAAGGTTACCAGGCGCAGTTTGGCGGACGTGTTACTTCTGAAATTGATTCAGCCAAGAAAAGCCTAAAAGACGCCCATGAAAGTGGTGATATAGACAAAATAGTCGAGGCTCAAGAGTTGATGGCTAATTTGGCGTATCAAAAGGGTCGATTGGAAGCGGTTCAAGGTGAGACAGCCGCCTACGAAGCTCAGGCCCAGGCTTACACTCAGGCTCAACCAGCTGCTCAGGCTCAACCAGCCGCCCCGCCACCTGACCCAAAGGCCCAGGAATGGGCTTCTCGTAATGATTGGTTTGGCCAAGATGAGGTAATGACGTATGCGGCTTTTGGACTGCATCGTAAACTGGTAGAAGAAGAAGGGTTTGACCCGCAGTCCGATGAGTATTATTCTACACTCGACAAAAGGCTTGTGACCGAGTTTCCGCATAAACTTGGGCAGAAGTCTCAGTCGAACGGGGGAGGCAGAAAAGTAGCGTCAGCAGAAGCCTCCGCATCCCGCAATAAGGGTGGACGTAAAACTGTGCGATTGACACCCTCGCAGGTTGCAATTGCCAAGCGGCTTAATGTGCCGCTTGAAGAATATGCAAAATATGTGAGGGATTAATCATGGAAAAAACAGAGACCACAGCTCTCCAAAAGTCTGCTAGGACGCCCCGTGCTAATCAAACTCGTGCAAAGCAAGCACGCACTGAACCGTGGAAGCCCCCTTCCATGCTGGAGGCTCCGTCTCCGCCGGAAGGGTATAAGCATCGATGGATTAGGTCTGAAGTTATGGGTTTTGATGACCGTAAAAACGTGGCCGCTCGTTCCCGTGAAGGATATGAGCTGGTGCGTGGTGATGAATACCCTGACTTTGATATTCCGACCGTCGAGGATGGCAAGCATGCCGGTATTATTGGGATAGGCGGCTTGCTTCTTGCCAGGGTTCCGATTGAAATCGTTGAAGAACGCAGAGGTTATTTCCGGGGCATGACCCGCGATCAAATGACGGCTGTTGATAACGACTTAGCGCGTGAACAACATCCTGCAATGCCTATCAGTAAACCTGACAGGCAAACTAGTGTAACTTTTGGTGGCCCTCAAAAAGAAGAGGGCTAGGAGCAGAAAAGCATGGCTAATATCAATGGAGCTTTTGGCCTTCGTCCGATGTCTAAACTAGGACAAGGCTCTAACTCTACTGGTACAACTGGCTATACTCCCTATGAAATTGCCAACGGCAACTCCACTGCTATCTATCAAGGCTCTCCAGTTATTCCCCTTTCTACGGGGTATATTTCACTGGTAGGAGCTGCGGCAGGTGGTTCTGTGAGTTTAGTAGGCGCTTTCATGGGGTGCAAATATGTGTCTAGCACTACCGGGAAAACCATTTGGTCAAATTATTGGCCTGGGTCCGGTGCAGACAGCAATTATCCTGTAGAGGCTTTTGTCGCGGATGACCCAATGCAATTATTCGTAGTTGCAACGGACGCATCGTGGACAAGTAAAGCTACTGCAAGGGCTGCTGTGTTTGCTAACGCAAATTTTTCCAGTGGTACAAGTGGATCTACTACAACCGGCATGTCGTCAGCGGCATTGGATATCAGTCTCATTGCAACCACAGCGGCCTTACATTTAAGGATCATGGGGTGGGTCGATGACCCAAGCAATGCTGATTTCGCATCTGCTGGCATAGGTGCCATCGTAAGGTTGAACAACAGCTTTAACTCACCGGAAGGTAGTATTGCTGCTGGAACACCTTCGACAACTGGCGTATAGGAGGGCTGAGCAATGGCTATTAGCAGAGCACAACTCGCTAAAGAACTAGAGCCTGGCCTAAATGCCCTTTTTGGGTTGGAATATGCCAGGTATGATGATGAATCAAGAGAAGTCTATGAGACGGAATCTTCAGAACGTGCTTTTGAAGAGGAAGTCATGCTTTCTGGCTTCGGCTCAGCGCCGGTTAAGTCAGAAGGTACTGCAGTGTCGTTTGATGACGCTGGAGAGGCGTATACCGCACGGTACACGCATGAAACTATCGCGCTTGCTTTCTCCATTACGGAAGAAGCAATCGAGGATAATCTCTATGACCGTCTTGCTTCACGCTACACGAAAGCTTTGGCTCGTAGCATGGCCAACACCAAACAGGTGAAGGGTGCAGCTACGTTGAACAATGCTTTTGATAGCACTTTTACAGGCGGCGACGGCAAAGAGCTGTGTGCTACTGATCACCCTTTGGTGAGCGGTAACACACTTCGCAATGAGCCTTCCACCGCTTCTGACCTGAACGAAACCAGTCTTGAAAACGCACTTATTGACATTGCAGCTTTTGTTGATGAGCGTGGTCTCAAAGTCTCGGTTCGTGGACTCAAACTGGTTGTTCCGCCGGCATTACAATTTGTCTCGGATCGGCTGCTTGAGTCTACTCTTCGTCCAGGAACGGCTGACAACGATATTAATGCTTCCCGAAACATGGGGATGCTGCCGCAAGGGTACGTTGTCAACCACTATCTTACGGATACGGATGCATGGTTTATCAAGACGGATGCGCCTCGCGGCTTCATCCATTTTGAGCGCATGCCCATGTCCACTAAGATGGAAGGAGACTTTGATACAGGCAATGTTCGATTCAAGGCTCGTGAGCGTTATAGCTACGGGTACTCGGATCCTCGTTGCGTGTTTGGATCTCCTGGCGCATAAGCGTTGCTTCAGAAGGGGGGGTCTCCCCCCTTCTAATTTTCCTGGGAAATATAGTTCTAGCGACTGACCCAGCAGACACTTACCACGACGCTAGAACGAAACCTTGGTAAGGAGGTATCCTCATGGGTACGACACGTTTTTCTGGACCCCTTATGTACAGTGGTCACGGCAGTGATTCCAGTGCGCTTGGGTCATGGTTCAGTAATCTTCCCCTTCAATGCAACCCTGATTATGTCATCAAAATGGATGATTTCACGGGTGTTGATATAGATGACACTGATGATTGGACCAAACAAGTCCTTAATTCCGGTACGTTGACGCAGCTGGCTGATCATGTGGGCGGCTGGGCCAAGTCAACAGGTGACGGTTCTACTGACAATTCCGGTGGATCGATTCAAGGCAATGAGATTTTCATGGTCGAAGCCAGTAAGAAAATCTTCTTTGAAGCAACTGTAGCAGTAGCTGATGCTGACGACATGGATATGTTTGTTGGTCTGGCAGAAAACGGCACCTTTGCTACAGGTGTTCCTTTTACAGCAAATAACCAGATCGGTTTCTTGTTGGTTGAAGGTGCGGCAGATATTTATGCCAACTGTGATTCCGGTGGTACTGAGACCAAAACGGATACAGGTATTGATTTTGCAGACGGGGCAGAATCGGGTTCTAGCATAACCAATACTCGACGTTTGGGTTTTGTTGCGACAGGAACAGGTAATGTTCAGTTTTATGTAGATAGGAAGCTCGTTACTACAACGACAGGCAATATACCCACCTCTGCATTGACGCCTTGGTTTTGTGCCATGTCTGGGACGACAACAGCGGATGCCGCTTGGTGTGATTACATCATGGTAGCTGCACAGCGCGTCACGGATGGCATGACCCAATTTAACGACCAACCGTAAGAGGTGACACATGGCAGAGAAGAAAACTTCTTCTAAAAAAGCCTCTTCTAAAAAAGCTTCAGATCAACCAAAGATTGAAGATCGTTATAAGAAGGAGCTACCTCCTCCATGGACCGCTAAACACAAGGCGATGGTCATGAGTGGTCTCATCAAAGTAAAGGAGTAGGCTGTGGCTGATACCATTACAAATAAAACGATCCAGGATGGACCGCGTATTTTTGTAAGTTCTTTTAACTGGACTTATGTGGATACAGGTGAAGCAGCCGTTTTAAAGGTTGATGTTTCAGGTCTCTCTAAATATCCGGGCGGTGCTGGAACTTCTTGTACGGATGTTCGTATCAACAAGGTCTGGTTTTCCACAGTTGGTGTGTCTGTAAAGATCCTTTGGGATGCAAGTACGGATGTGCTGGCTTTGGAGCTGCCTACGGATTATCAGGGAATGCTTGATTATTCGTCTTTTGGAGGCTTAGTTAACACTGCTTCAAGTCCTACCGGAGATATTAGATTTACCACCGTTGGACACGGCTCTGGAGATACTTATTCAATAGTTTTGGAATGTATTAAGGAGTTCTAAACGTGTCACAGGAGGACACTACTCGCAAAAACGAGCTTGAGCTTGTTACTATACGAGGTGAGATAAAGCTCTTGGCACAAAAGGTAGAATCTTTAAAGACTAATGATTTTAGACATTTACAGGTTTCTATCAATAACATTTACAAAATTTTGTGGGGTGTGGCCATTTTAGTTCTTGGTGAACTTGCAGTAGGGCTTAGAATAGCTATCTGGGGCTAATATGAAGGACTTCTGAGGGAATAAGTATGGCAACTTCTGGATCGGTTGATTTTAATTTAGACATGGCCGAAATCACGGAGGAAGCCTTCGAGAGATGCGGCCTCGAGCTTCGGACGGGTTATGACGCGAAAACGGCTCGTAGGTCGCTTAATCTTTTGTTTGCGGATTGGGCCAATCGAGGTCTTAATCTTTGGACAATTGACCAGATCACGCAAACAGTAGCCCAGTTATCCACCTCCTCTGCCGTTGCTACCTATCCCCTGGGCATCATTACCTTAACGGTGGGCGCCTCTGGTAGTTTTAGCGTGGGGGAGACCATTACCGGGGGCACCAGCGGTGTTACCGCGGAAATAATCACGCTTCCCTCCGGTACTACCATGACCATCACGGTGCCTAGTGGCACTTTTACGGCAACAGAGACCATTACAGGTTCCTCGAGTGCCGCCACTACCACTGTGTCGTCCGTTCCCAGTTTGGCTGACGTTCAGGCAGCAGGGGACATCTTGGAAATGGTTGTTCGACGTGACAGCGAAGACATTACCATGTCTCGGATTAGCCGTTCTCAATATCTCACGACCCCCAAGAAAACGACCCAGGGACGACCTACTCAATTTTATGTAGATCGACAAATAACGCCCACTATCACAATATGGCCGGTGCCTGAAAATTCCACAGATTCCTTGATTTATTATCGAATCAAGCGGATCCAAGACGCCGATGCGAGTGTGGATACTGCCGATATACCCTTTAGATTCTTACCGTGCCTGGTGGCAGGATTGGCGTATCAAATTGCAATGAAGAAATCGCCACAACGAGTGCAGATTTTAAAAATGGCGTATGAAGAAGAATTTGAACGTGCTGCTTCCCAGGACATCGACCATGGGGTGCCTTTACGTTTGGTTCCAACTTATCAGTCTTTAAGAGTTTGAAATGGCCCGTTATGCAAGTGGAAAACGTGCTCTTGGGATCTCAGACCGATCTGGGAGGGCCTATCATTTAAAGAACATGGTCCGTGAGTGGAACGATCTTTTGGTGGGAAAGGATGAATACGAGCCTAAACAGCCTCAATTAACTCCCTCCAAATCTAGTCCAGACCCGCAAGCGTTACGGATAAGTCGTCCTGACAGGACGGAACCTCCCGTATCGGTCTTATTACCGTTTAACTCATTTAAGTCCGGTTCCAGTGGGTCGGCAACCATTACTGTTACGGAACCTGGCCATGGCCGAAGTACTGGGGATACGGTGCGATTTAGGGACGTAGAGGCTTTTGATGGATTTACAGAAACTGTTATAGAAGGGGCTAGTGGTTACAGCATCACGAAAGTGAATGATAACAGTTATACTTTTTCCGCCAGCAGCGGGACTGCAACCACCGGAAGTGTCTTAGGTGGTGGAGGTTTTTCTTCAGCTGGTCCAGTTACAGTGAGTTCGTAATATGGCATTTACATTTACCACTTTAAAAACGGCAATTCAGGACTACACGCAAAACACTGAGACCACTTTTACGGACCAGTTGACGCGGTTTATCCTAAATTCTGAAGAACGTATTTTAAAAGAGTGTCAGCTGGATGTTTTTCGTAAAAATGTTCAGGGAACGGTCACTTCTTCCAATCGGTTTTTGACTAAGCCGACAGATTTTCTTGCACCTTTTTCATTAAGCGTTATTAACAGTTCCAAGAATGAGTTTCTGTTGTACAAGCATGTGACTTTTGCCCAGGACTATAACCCTAATACAAGTACCACAGGCACCCCCCTTTACTATTCCGATTTTGACGATACGACTTTTTTGTTGGCTCCTACGCCTGATTCCGGGTACACCATGGAACTTCATTATTTTTATAGACCTCAGTCGATTACAGAGTCGTCTGATGGTACAAGTTGGATTGGGACCAATGCAGAACTGGCTCTCTTATATGGTGCTTTGGTGGAAGCCTATACCTTTATGAAAGGTGAACCGGATTTATTAGGCTTGTATAATTCTAGGTTCCAGGAGTCTCTGCAATGGCTTAAGAACCTTGCAGAAGGTGAAAATTCCCGAGACCAGTATCGTTATGACAGTCTAAGAAGAGATGTGGCCTAAATGCTCAATATGAATGGCGCTGTTGAACCTGTCACAGTTATTACAACTGAAAACAGAGGTATGAATGCTGAAGAATGGGCAGAAGCAGCAGTACGACGAATTGTATCTGTGTCTATGAATTCTCCGATGCCTATACGTGAACAAGCTCTCGCATTTCGTGGGAACGTTAAAAATATCCTCGTTCATTACTTCAAAAAAGTAGCTCGAAGTGAAAGAACAACTGTAAGAGCTATTTTGGAAAAAGAAGGATATTTTGAATTAGCTAAACATATTGAGGATATTTAGCATGGCTATAGCTCAGGCAATGTGTACAAGTTTCAAGAAAGAGTTACTTGAAGCGAAACATAATTTTTTACTTAGTGGTGGGGACACCTTTAAAATAGCGTTATATACATCAAGTGCTAGTTTATCTGCGTCTACGACAGCTTATACGGACACTAATGAGGTTTCTGGTACTAATTACACAGCGAAAGGAAATACGCTTACTAACGTAGATCCTTCAAGCAGCGGCACTACTGCACTTACTGATTTTGCAGATACTACGTGGGCATCCAGTACAATCACGGCTCGTGGTGCGATGATTTTTAATGACAGCGCCGGCGGGGATCCCTCTGTTGTAATTTTGGATTTTGGTGCTGATAAATCATCCAGCGCGGGGGATTTTACGATTACATTTCCTACTGCTGATGCGAGTGATGCGATTATAAGGATTGCTTAATGGCGGCAATTACCGGCTGGGGCCGAAGTACATGGAGTTCTGGCACATGGGGTGAAGCCTTTCCTGTCTCCGTTACTGGACTTGCAGGAACGGGGGCAGTAGGGTCTGTTACGGCTACCGGAGATGCTAATGTAACGGTTACGGGCGTTGCAGGCACAGGCGCCGTTGGCTCAGTTACGGTTACTGAAGGTACTGGAGTTACTGTTTCCGTAACCGGATTGGCCGGGACAGGTAGCGTAGGGTCTGTTACGGCTACCGGAGATGCTAATGTAACGGTTACGGGCGTTGCAGGCACAGGTTCTGTAGGCACTGTTACGGCTACCGGAGATGCTAATGTAACGGTTACGGGCGTTGCGGGTACAGGCTCTGTAGGCACTGTTACTGCTACTGGGGATTCTAATGTAACGGTTACAGGTGTTTCTGCGTCTGGTGGGGTAGGATCAGTTCTTGTTTGGGGCATTATAGATGACTCTCAAACACCTAGTTGGAGTGCTATTAACGACTCACAGTCTGCCTCTTGGTCAGAAATAGATGATGCACAGTCCATTACATGGGTCGCTATTGATGAATCACAGTCTGCCTCTTGGTCAGAAATAGATGATTCCCAGACGCCTGATTGGTTAGACATAGCAGCATAAAGGTAACTTAGATATGGCAAGTACATACACAACTAATCAGGGCCTTGAAAAACCGGCAACGGGCGATCGTTCCGGTACGTGGGGGACCATGACCAATACCAATATGGATATATTGGATAGGGCTATTTCAGGGGTGGGCGCACTCACTCTGACAGGCCCAACTACCACACTAACCACGTCTGAAGGCTCCGCTTCGGATGGTAATTATAAGGTTCTAGTGTTGGGCGGAAGTCCGGGTGAGACGAATACTATTACGTTAAGTCCCAACGACGCGGATAAATTGTATTTTGTGGTCAATGCCACCGGCCAAAGCGTAATTTTTACGCAAGGCTCTGGTGCGAATGTCACGATTGCCAATGGTGCGGCTGACATCATCTACGCGGATGGCGCAGGAGCTGGCGCGGCCGTTTCGAGTTATTTGGCTAACGACTTTGTTTTTAAGACGGGC
>Ga0080013_1001031_pt1 | contig 37784 bp, 50 predicted proteins | sample ETNvirenome_6_85_FD_69236 | JGI IMG/M metagenome (GOLD analysis project Ga0080013, IMG submission 69236) | Marine viral communities from the Pacific Ocean - ETNP_6_85 (SPADES assembly) (version 2) | ecosystem: Environmental > Aquatic > Marine > Oceanic | place: Pacific Ocean | collected 2013-06-19 | reverse complement strand
AACCCCCTGGAGCGGTACCTCGCAAAGCAGGTCGGCCGCCCCTGGGATGACGTCTACTCCGACATCTCTCATCACAACACCCACGACTCCGCGGTCGGTGCTCACATCTACCAGCACCTCGGTGACTACGTCCGGGTTAAGCCCACCCAGGTCCTCCGTGAGTGGAAGCACTGGGACTACTTCGTCGACGCGGAAGGCATCCTCCGCCGGTCTCCTCCGCGGGAGCCTTGCTGGCGTGAACGGACCCCGCCTGACTACTGGCGCTCGACTGATGATAAGCACCTCTGGTACGTCCGCCGCGATGACGGGTGCTGGTTCGAGTGGCGCCTGGTCCCGATCCCGGCTGACGAGCTTCCCCTCTTCTGGCTCTACGACCGTGACGTCCCCAGCGGATTTCCGGACGGCCTGCCCAGCGAGCTCCGTCACCGAGGGGTGCTCCGGACCCTGTCCCGGCGTGAGAAGCGGGACCTCGGCGGCATGTAATACCGCCTCAGCTATGGTATAATATACCTACCAACCAACCAGGGAGACACATGGAAAACTTCAAGATCCACATCACCTTCAGCAACGGTGGGACTCACATCGAGGACCACACCGAGGAGACTCTCGTCTCCGCAGTTAACCGTCTCCTCCGGGGACCGGCCGCGGCATGCGGCATCATCTCTGAGGTGAAGGTCGTCGACATGATGGACTGCACTAACCTCCTCGCCCGGGACGGCAAGATCATCTTCCCGACGGCACAGGACGTCGCGGCACACGCCCTTCGGTCTACGTGAGGTCTAACTGCCTGCTCGGTGCCCTGGCTATCAGGCGCCGGATCAAGCGCGCGTGCAATAAGACCGCAGCTGTGGTATAATGTAGCTAATGGGGGGAGTCCCCCCCTGCGGAGAATAAATGATGATTCAGATTCTTACACTTCGACAGGCCGAGGAACTCTGCATGGACTACGAGATTCCTTACGAATGGTCCTTCGTCCTTTACCGGGCAGCCTTGAACGTCCAAACTCACCTGTTCAACTAACAACAGAGGAAACCCAGTGAACCCTGACACAATTCTTGATGTCATCTGCCTTCTCATCCTTGTCCCGATCGCGCTGCCATTCGGCTTCGCATTCCTCGGGTCCATGTTCAACTAAGGAGATCCCAGTGATCATATTCGCAGTAGTGAATGTCGCCCTCGCCGCGGCAGCAACCGTCATCGTACACTAGAAGGAGACTTCATGTCTGATTCAAAGCAAGAGAGAGAGTGCATCGACTGCCACAAGGTGGGCACTGATGTCGAGCCTACCACCACCCCGGATCGGAGGGACTTCAAGTACTTCGACCGGTGTCCGCCGTGCCACCTGAAGAGGATCAAGAGTGCTGAGCGCACGATGCGGCGATACCCTGAGGCCTTCACCGGACGTGACCCCTTCTCAATGTGGGGTGACTGGTGATCCGCTTCACAGACTCTGAGCTGAAGCTGCTTCAGTCCGCTGCCAGCGATCGAGCAATGGAGCTTCGGGATGCCATCCGCTGGCCGAATGTCGATGCCGACGCCCTGGAGCAGACTGCACAGTCACTCGATGCTGTCGCTGAGCGAATTCGTGATCACCGCAAGGGGTTCATGCATCGCATGATCGCGCTACTGCTCGACTTCCGCAACCAGCTCCTGATCACTCTCAGGACCTGAGAGTCGAGCGCTAGATCGGGTGCCGGGCTCACGCGTGCAAGAGTGTGGTCACGGTGGTATAATAGTACTATAACAAAGGAGTTAAGCCCATGACCATCGAAGTCGCCCCTTCCACCTTCCACACCCTCAAGTTCATCTCGGAGAATCCCGGATGTACCTCCAGTGAGTTCAACAACAACTTCGGACGCGATCTCGCATGGATCCGGTCACCCTACTACTCCAACATGCTCTCACTGGACATCGAGGGAAGTCAGCCTCACCCACGAAGTCCGGCTGGTCGAAAGATCTCGAATGCCATGAAGTACTGGTCGAGGTACAACGCGAACCCTGAGAAGTACACAGGCTATCGCTACCCAAGTCTCGAGGACATATTCGAGTGGGCTCGCGGCCGTCGCAACTGGATCTACCGGACAAAGAGGGAGTCCAACGTCTTCCGGTACTACCTGACTAACAAGGCACTCACGGTCATCGACGATCTCGAGTGTGAACGAGGTGGACACCGGTTTCCCCTCCGGCGAGATCTCTGCGAGCTCTGTGGCTCCTAGTTAACAACATCACTCCCGGGCTCACCGTGAGCCCGGGCACTCGCCCCTATCCCGCATGCAAATGTGCGGCAGGCATGGTATAATATACCATAACCAAGGAAAGGTATCCCATGACCAAGAACTCCAGCAGCTCCTCGATCTCCGCGGCCGACATCCGGCTGCTCTTCGATCTCCCGAGGCCGGGCACCCGCCACCTCCGCAACCCGAACACGAAGCCTCAGAAGCAGAACCCGCGGAAGGGCAGCGCTGAGGCGAAGCAGAAGTCCCGCAAGAGCTTCAAGGCGAGCCTCCGAGCCGCAGCCGCGCGGAGGTAAGCCATGTCCGGCGAAGATCGAATTTTCATGCAATGGGCCGACGGTTCATTCATCACCCTGACCGACCCCGATCTGATTAAGCTCGTACAGCTCGGAGGCGCTCCGGAGACGGTGGAGTTCCGGGCAAAGGACGAGGGGTACATCACCATCACCACCGACATGATTCCCGACGAGGGTGAGATCGACTGGGCCGCGGCACGTGAGCGGGGTGAGTGACGTGGACGACGCATCGGCAGCTGAGCTGATCATCGCGGTGAGGATCCCCGTGATCCAGGCGCGCATCGACGGTTCGATCATGGGTCGGCTGGGCCGGCTTCTCGAGGATCTCAAGATCCTGAGCAATGACTCGAGGCTGGCAGGGGTCGATCCCCAGGCTCACAGCTACGTGGGCGAGGCCTGGACACAGGCCGCGACCGCACACGCCCACCTCGTCCTGGCAGTGCAGGCGCTTGACGCCGCATGCCCGAGCGACGCACCGCGTGACGCTGGCCTGCTGGAGCCGACCTACCGATAAAAACATTTAGTCGCGGCGTGCTAAGTTAGGCACGGCGTGGTATAATATACCTACAGGAAGGAATTAATCCTTCCACCGGACCAACAACCAAGGAGTCCACATCATGACCACCGCTAGCTCTCAGTACACCTTCGAGATCACCTCCTCCGAGGCTCTCGCCGCTCACCCGAAGTCCGGCCTCTCGGTCGTCGTGGTAGAGGGGACCTGCACCAACCCGGACGGCGACAGCTTCGACTTCGTCGCCCAGAACAACCTCGACCAGCGCTACCCCGAGCGCTTCAAGGTCAACTGGAACGGGAATAAGGCTCGTATGCCCGAGGTCGTCGGCTTCGGCATCTCCGAGGACGTCACCGCCGGCCGTAAGGTCTCGGACGACCTCTACTTCACCCGAGGCGCTCGCATCGCGATCGCTCGGAAGTGCCTGGCGATCTGGCCGGTCGCGAAGCAGACCCCGTCCTCCTAGAGGACCGGGGAGGTCCCTGTAGTCACGAGCCTTAATAAGCTTCCTCACCTCCCCACTACCTCTCACCTCGGCCGGACCCTCACGGGTCCGGTCTAGTCTCTCCAACCCTGTTCTCGGAGGTAACCGTGGCACGATCAAGGATCATGCGAATGCGGAACCGCTGGGCTCGTCAGAGCTCACGGTCTGTCTACAGCATCGGCTTCTAGCCTGGTGGGGGGGCCCTCTCTCTGAGCCTGTGATGGGCCGGAGAGGGGGCCTTCTAGTGTCTGCAGAAGGGCTGGGGCGCCCCCCGCTCTAGAGTACTCTAAGGGCCTGGGGGGCCCGCCCGGGGCGCGGGGGCCCCTCCAGGGGGGCTGCAAACTCAGCCCAGGGCCAGGGCCCCAGGGGAGGGGGCTTAGGTCTCTCACGAATTTCCGAGATCCTGAAAAGTTCCGAGTCCTTCTCCTGTGTCACAGAGCTGACTTGATGCACTTGTGTAATATGCCCTACCCATCATCACACGAGACAGGTGGCAAATAACTTTTTCTGGGACGTCATGAGAAAGGAGAGGGCTAATTCTCACACAAAAATTTCCGGAAAAATTTTGGCAGCTTTTCGAATAGTTATAGACGAGCGGTACATACAATGAAGATCACACGCAGACAGATAAGACAACTCATAAGAGAGGTGATAGATGACTCAGACTACACGATGCCAGTCAGTGATGACATGAGGTGGCACCCATATAGGAACTATGCATACCTCGACATAGATGACGTATCAAGACTGAGAGTGATACCACCTGAGGAGATCACACAGGCAGAGGCAGCTATCAGGTTCAATGATAGATGGAACATCATGACACTACAGAGGTACGTCTTCGGAGACGTGGGCCAGCACGGATATACTGACGAGTCATTTACAGGACTCGAGACCCACCCAGAGCTAAATAAGGGGATGCTCCCTCCGTCATGGACGATCGCTGCTCAGTCCCTCATGTCAAAGACAGATAACATCAAGGATGAATTCTATGACAAGGCCCGTGCAGATGACAGAGAGGGAGTCATGCAGCTCGCAGCGGCGAGCGGATATCGCAGGTCACTCAGAGGAGCAGCTGACCTGAAGCAGATCATTGACTCGATGGAACTATTCAAGAAGAGATACGGTCACACATTCTAGGCAATGCCAGAGAATTATTCATCATCTTCAAGATAGTTATAGGCATACGCAGGGCATACACGCAATGAAGATCACAGCACAGCAGCTAAGAGACATCATAAGGAGAGAGATGATCCTCTCAGAGCAGCGGACTCCATCGAGCTACGCCAGCTCTAATCCAGAGGTCGTGTTCACGGTGATAGAGAGGACAACATCTGAAGGTGAAGAGACAGACCAGGTCCTGATCGGATCTGACCTGGGCAGTGAGTGGTTCTGGCTCGTCGAGGACCCAATGAGCCTAGAGAAGGGATCTCAACTGACAGGTGAACAGATCAATAATGCAATACGAACAGATGCCTTGCGAAAGCTCACAGATGATGAGTTAGTTTCCACCGCGCTGTGGGGGCTTGAGAACGCGGAGATGGCAGACCACGCGCGTGACTTCAAGGCACAGACACGTGAGTCACGGCAGCTCAGCAGGAGAGAGCTGAAGGAGATATTCAGTATGGACATGCTCCAAGAAGGGATGGGCCATCCTGACGACGACTCATACCCAAGTGAAGTCCTAGTGAGCTTTATTGAGAGTAATCCAGAGATGCGCATCAGGGTCTCATCTAGGAATGCAGGTCCCACTGGTAGACGAGACCAGGTAAGCCTGTGGATCCCTGACAGAACTGAAGACCAGGAGCCTCATCTTGACATGTATGACGCGATATTCACGATCTGGGAGGATGACCTCGACTTACATGTGGGCCAGGTGCTTACTGCTCAGCAGCTACTTGGTGAGATAAACAGTGGGAACCTAGTACCTGCCCATGGATGGGAGTGACAAGTAATGAGAATGACCAGACGACAGCTCAGGCATATAATAAAAGAGGAGCTGATGCTAGAGGCACTCAGTGCGAGTGACCATGACATGCTAGATGAGGCCTTCGAGGCATACATGACAGTATATAAGAATCTAGCTCGTCGGTCCTCTGGTCACCCAGAGAGCATGAATAAGCTCTGGGACCAGGTGACACGTCAGGTAAGAGAGCTGATAAACGAGGAGTCATTCCGGGCACACGGTCGCATGCACCTGGGCACTACAGCAGACAGGAAGCCCAGGGTATTCAGGTGACATCATGAGGATCACATATGCCATAGGCATCATCACAGCTATCCTGATGTCATCAGTATCAGTCGCAGATGCCTCACAGTCAGTCAGGAGAGTAGCAGAATGGAAGACACCTCCCACGATCGTGATCTGTGATGACGTGACTGTCTCACAGAGAGACATGATGACAGTGCTGAGGTGGTGGGAGGAGCTCGGTGCTGAGTTCGGTCCAGTGATAAGGGACCCTGGGCATGATAGCTGCGATGAGATCACCCGCGGCGTCGTGACGATCACTCACACCCTCCTCGGTGCTAACACGAAGAGACGAGCACGAGACGAGAAGATGATCTGGGCAAGGGTGAGGCTACCTGCTGACACTCCTAGCCTCGTCTTAGCCCATGAGATAGGACACGCACTCGGCTGGACACACACTAGGCAGATGGATCATGTGATGAATGGCAGATATAGCGAGGCTGGCTGGTTCTCAGGAGGGCTACACCTCGGACCTGCTAAGGCATTCTCAGGGGCACGCGGACCCCGAAGAGGCGGCGGTAGCACTGGCCGAAGCAGGTAGCTTACAAGAGCCTCAGCTCACATCTCACTGTCAACTGTGTCGATCTCTGCATCTGCCGTCTCGAACAGTGACTTTATCTTCCCGCCGAACTGGACTGATATAGCTATGCAGACGATAGCTATCGCGACGAGGATGATGACGTACTCTGTCATTCCCTGTCCCCTCTGTGATGTGACGTGTGTCCTCATGCATGTCTCCTCATATATGCCTTATTATACAGACCGCACCCAGGCGTGTTATTACTAAGTTGTTAAGGTTTATATGGCATGCATCAGAATATATAGCATACGAGGATACATCACATGAAAGTCACACATAAGCAGCTAAGACAGATGATCAGAGAGCAGGTCATGAGAGATCTTATCTCTGAGCAGCGATCGCCGAGCAGCCACGTCGGCTTCGGGCATGTCGACCCGAGCACAGAGCCAACTCCGCAGGAACTCAATGATCTCGAGTTCGTAGTAGATAAGAGGACGACATCTACTGGAGATGAGACAGACCGGATCCTGGTCTCATCTGACCTGGGCAGTGAGTGGTTCTTGCTCCATGATGATCCACTGAGCCTGACCCAAGGGTCTACCCTGACGGGATATCAGCTGAGGGATGCACTAGACCATGAGGCACTCGTCCCCTTCGGCGGCGATGACGCCGGCCCTGGGAAGCGGAGCGGGCCCAATGAGGGACGTCGTCTCTCGCGCAGGCAGTTACATCACATGATAAGAGAGCAGGCGATCAGAGAGTTCGGTAAGGACACACTCTCTAAGTCACGCAGAGGAGGGCGGGGAGAGGAAGCTGATCCTAGCCTTGACTTCGCTGAGGCTGACTTATATGAGGACAGCGGAGAGGAAGAGGGTGACCACTACCGCGATGATGCAGATGCAGATGACAAGGAGCTAGAGTACCTGCGGCATCACCTCGATAAGCTCCAGCACGACAAGGACTATGACGAGGAGCACGTGAACGAGTCACGGCGCAGGCAGGTGATGAGGCTGCGGCGCGTGCTCTCTGAGCAGCGTCCGGATTCGGGTGTGCGACACCCTGGGCATAGAGAGAGAGAACAGATGCTATCAAAGCTCGATAGCATCCTCGAGAAGCTCGATTCAGTCATCCAAAAACTAGATACCAACGAAGAGTGGAACCCAAGACCCGCTCTGGATGCGCGGTAAGAAACAGTCACATGCGTCTCACGAGAGGTATCATAAGACAGCTTATACTCGAGAAGATCAGTGACATAAGCCAGGACTTATCAGCAGTCGCGAGTAGCATATCAGATACAGGCGGAGTCGGAAGGACTCTCAGGGATTCTCCATTCCTCTGGGTGACAGAGGAGGGTGATGACCTGAGGTCGCTAGGGATGAGATATCTAGACAGGGAGTCCTTATCTGATGACCAGGTGAACCTACTGATGATAAATCATAATGGAAAGAGAAACTCACTAGAGAGAAGTGGATTCGACCCAGGCATGCTATCCCTGATACACAAGACGATCTCGTCAATAGATGAAGTGCTAGACACCGGTAAGGTGATCCTCGCCCCGGTCATACGAATCTGACACTTATCACTTACAGCACATATATATGATAAAGCCGCGCGCATGGGGATGACATGAGGATAACACGACGTCAGCTAAGACATCTGATAAGAGAGACACTCTCAGAGCAAGCTGTCCCTGAGAAACAGTGGAAGAGCCTGTCAGGCTATAAGGTCATGGCACGCATCAAGGAGGGCATGGACTCTCTAGGCTTCCAGACACGCTGGACACAACTAGAGCCAAAATACGGAGGAGGCCCACTCCTAAACGTGATGAAAGGACCCCCTGGATGGGTGATGAATCCTGATGGTCGATCGCAGTTGGGGCAGAATGCACGTTGGTTTACAATTGAAAAAAGCCTCGACAGGTGCCAGATCGTGGGCACCGCAACACGAGACACCAGGGGCATCATCATAGACGGTGACTTTGATCCTTACAGTGCTGATAATCGTCAGGGTGATGACGTCTTCTCTGGCCCTCAGACGGGTAAAGACAGAACAAGCACACTATATAAGATTGCCTGTGAAGGCGACGCTGAGGCGCGGCAGCTGATAACCAGAGTTGCACAGCTCTTTAATGACAATGGACTGCCTGCCAGCATCGATGGCTTCGGCTACTATGTCGGTATCAAGAGCTGGCGTGAGGTCCTGGACAGAGAATCGGGTCAAACAGTTGACCTCGAAGGTATTCCATTTGGAAGTGCAACAGTTGGGATCGGCATGGTAACTGGCCATGATATTGAAGCAGACGGGGGCACGGCGCCATTCCCTCAGGGAATTGTTGTCAGGGCTATGGGAAGTGACAATGCTATTCTCACTCTAGGGCTAGATCCCGTGCTCGTCGGTATTCCCAGATTCTAGCCTAAAATAATACTATTCTTTCTTATACACATTGCCCCGGGGCTATATTATAAGTGGGTCTGATCTTAGCAGGTCAGCACTGTTTTAACATATAAGGAGAATAAACAGAATGAGCTACAGTAAGTCAAAGTCCACAAAGCGCTTCAGCTTCGGAATTAATCGTAACCCCACTGCGAAGCGTGCGGGAAGCAACAGCGTCACGATCGCTACTAACAGCGAGGAAGGCCGATATGCCGGCGCTACGACCTCTCTCACGATGACGGTGAAGGAGGCCTCGGCTCTCCAGAACTTCCTGAATGAGAACCTAGAGAGCAGCACTAGCATCTAGAAGGACTTGGCGTGTCCTAAGGGATATCACGCACATGAATTAGGCTCGGCCATCTCGGTCGGGCCTTTTTTTATGCGTGAATAGCTGCATTAATTCATTGATCTTTTATACTCTATTATAATAGTTATAAGGGTAACCCTATGTGGACAAGATATGAAAGTCAATAAAAGGCAGCTACAGTCACTGATAATACGCGAGGTGCGACGCATCACAGAGCAGATAGACACTAGCGTCCCTCATCACCAGCGGCATAAGGCAGATGCAATTCTCATGGAACGTATTCCTGGATCTATCACAATAATAGATCCGACAACGATATTTGACCTCGACAGCTCTGGAGATCCTACACGTGAGGAAGGTACTGACAGCAAGGGTATGCGGATGAAGGGTGGCCACTATGAGTCTCTACGGACTCCAGAGCCCCTAGTAGTAGGAGAGAACCTTGCATTTCTCGTGAAGCGTATGGAGATAAGCTCATTTGGAATGTCACTTGACCTAGGCGGTGACAGGTATAGGATGGGAGTTGATCCAAATGCTAGCAGGCCAGAGGGGCACTGGCTAGTCGGTGAGGTTCTCTGGATAGAAGGTCCCCCAACTAGTCCTGGGAAGGTCCTACTAGGTAGCGCGCGCGAGGTCCCGCAGGGACCCTTCAATGAGGGACGGCGTCTCACAGAGCAAGAAGACAGCCGGATTGCGGCACGAAATGAGAGTATCAGCAGATCACTCCAAGCAGGACAGGTCACACTAATCAGCCATGATAGGCGGATGTCTGACATGAGGTCTCTGATGGAGGGATTCATGCTCAATGAAGCTGATGTCACATATACAGTTTCTAGAGGAGATGTGCTCTCGAAGATAACAAAGAGATTCTATGGCAAGACTGACAGGGCGACATACACAGCACTAGCTGATGTCAATGACATCTCAGATCCTAATAAGATAGAGGTCGGACAGGAGATAAGAATTCCAGGCACACTCACAGTTGACGGAGTAGACGTAGAGGCATCTGGAGGTACTCCAGATAGCTCACAGTCTCGGGCCGCGGGTGAAGTCAGAGGGGCAACTACATCTAGACAGGCAAGTGAAGAGACAGAGACATCTAGTGATGAATCAGAGGAAGAGGCCCTAGACGACTGGGAGCGCAGCGAGGACTGGAATAAAGACCAGATGAAGCGACTGGCTAGATCAAATATTAGAGACTGGGGACGGCATGACGAAGGCTGGAGCGGAGTAGGTAAAGGATTAGCCTTAGAGGTAGAGCGAGGCGACAGCGATAGCCCTGAAGATATCAACCTCCTCAATACTCACATGCGGGAAGTAATACAAGCCTTAAAAAGAACTGAAAGAGACAGCGGGTACTCTGCGATGATGACAGCCTACAGAAGATTTTCATCAGGATTCTTAGATACGAGTACAGACGGGATGACCGGCCTAGAGATGTCTACACTCATCGCTAGACGGTTGGCTCAGCTCAACAGTGGGCTCACCATACGAGACACTCGTTATATTTTTAATATGCTAGAAGATGCTGAGCTCGCAGTTGAATATGACTATGAAGATTAATAATAAATGATGTGTAAGTAATAATTACTTTGCATGACAGCACTATAAGTATAGATAAGAATATCATATAGGAGACATGTGATGAGAATAAGACTCAGTCAGCTCAAGCGAGTGATACGAGAAGAAATGAAAAGAGGTGACCTTCTCGAGAAGGTGAATCCTGAGGAACTTAAGGTCGACGTAGAGGCAGGCACATTCACTGTTCCTGCTACACCTACTAGGCCAGAAGAATTTGCAGCAGGATGGGAAGCAGGAGAGGAGAGAGAGCTCAGTGGAAAGCTCGTTCCATACAAGGGACAGATGCTAGCAAAGGGTGACCCAGAGGCATTGCCGCCCGGTTACTCGCCAGAGCAGATGAGGTCCTTATCCGGTCAGCTATCCGCTCAGCTGAAGGATACGATGACAGACCTCTTCGGAGGCACTAATCTCCCACAGGAGCAACGTGTCACGAAAGGCCAGGTCGTCTCTAATGCGCTCGCCGCTCTCGCTGAGAAGTATCCAGATGACGAGGATGTCGTCTCTGTGATCTCAACCCTTCTGAGTATTAACATGGGATTCGATGTCATGTCTCCATTCGGTGAAGAAGAGGTCAGTGAGGAGGAGGTCGTCGTCGCTGAGGTGAACAGGATGATATCACGGGGCATGAGACTTCTCAGAGAAGGTTCTGAGATGCGACTCGAGGTCCTCGCCGCTTTGTCTATGTTCCCTGCTGCTCGTCTTGTTTATGTAACTAGCGCGACAGCGAGAGGTCTGATGAATGAGGCATTTGATAAAGGAGCTGATGAGCTAAAACAGTGGGTAAATAGTCAGATCGCAGATGCTAAAAATATACCTCGTCAAATTGATAGAGCTATCCATAGTCTTATTAATTGATCATCACTTGCTTAGGTCGCTAAAGGAAACACACCATGTCAGAGCTACTTGAAACAGTATGGAACTTACTTGCCGGAGTGCTATCTGCTCTCTGGAATCTCTTATCAGTTGCCGCTGTATTTGTGGGCGACTTCTTATATCACTTACACGTCAGCGCGCCTCGTCTCGAGGGGCTCCTCGTCGGTGTGCTTCTCTGCTGGCTCCTCGTGAAGAGAGACAAGCACCCGCTTCTTAAGGTCCTCAGCTCGCCTCTCAAACTCGTGCTTGACATCCTGGACCTCCTCTGGGATCAGCTAGTTGAGGTATTGAAGGATGCATGGGAAGTTGTCAAGAGATGGGTCCAGGGTGGTCTGGGGCTGCTCAGAAGCAGCGTATCAGCTGTGTGGGGACGCTTCGTCGGCACATTGCGCGGGATACGGGACAGGCTCAAGAAGTCCGACTGAGATCACGCTGTCACGCGAAGTGATAATCATATTAAAGTTTCTACTCTGGCATCATATTTATAGTGTGCCAGACATGCCCCGGAGAGAAGCGTCGTGCAGAGACTAGATCGCCGTAGAATAAGAATGCTGCTGATAAGAGAATTCAAGTCTGTTCTCACGACTCTCTGCGAGGAGACACGGGAGGAACGCACGGCTAGGCATGATAAGGAGGCGCGTGATCGAGAACAGGCACGTAAGTCGAAGGGTACTGAGTATAGAAGCTATAGAGATAGAGGCTCACGAGGACATAACCCGACCGTAGAAGATGAACCAGGAGCTCAGGGTAGGACTTCTAGATGTGAAGACTCACCAAGGCAGAGATATGATGAGTTGATGAAGGTATTTGCCGACGGCGCTGGAAATATTAGCATCGACAGGCTTGGAAGAGTAATACATTACCTCAATGTCCTTAACGATAAAGGGGCTCCCAAGGGATTTAATGATCAGCAGCGGGACTCTGAGTACAAAAAAATACAGAGACATATGGCATCACTAAATGGCTGGGAGGAAGACAGAGATAACACTATAGCTAAAATCAGGAGAGCCAGATTAAAGACCAGAGACCTAGATGACGCTGTCTGGCCGGAAGCTGACTGTGAAGAGATCCACGTGCTAGCAGATGACTCAAGATATGAATATTCTAGGGTCAATGGTGTCTGGCACCACAGAGTCCTAGACAGCGATAATGAGTGGACGACTATCACGAATAGTAGTGCCCTAGAGCGACTTGATTCAGATGCGAGACTTAAGGAGTGAGTCAGGTGAGAAAAATTAGACTAAGAAGTAGCATTCTCCAAGAGATCATTCACGATGAGGTCTACAGAATGCTTATTGAGCAAGATGAAGATGATCAGGATGATGAGGTCGACACAGAGAAGAGTAGAGAAGATGATGATGAGCCGCCAGATAGCACTGAGACGACCCTGGGTTCTGACGATGATGATGAGGAGCCTGGAACTCGGATGCCTGAGGATGACCTTAACAGGTTACTGGGATTCATAATTAAATATATACAGGATAAAAATGTTGACATTAGAGCTAGAGAAGACAGAAAAAAGAAATTAGAGATTGTGACTAGCGCTGTGGTCTTGGCAAGAGATGAGGCAGATGATAGTGATGAAGATGCAGGAGTCATCATGCTAGATGACGAACGAGATCGAGATAAGCTGCATATGGTGATGTCGCAGCTAGAAAAGACAAATTTAGATATAGATAGTCTAAGAGAGCTAGGCGCATCTATAGTAAGGAGATAATGATGAAAAAGACAGAATTAAGTAGAAGAGCACTAAGATCTGAGATCATTAAGGTGATCAGTGAGGCGTGCGGATGTGCTGGCGGAGGAGATGATCTTCCCATGCCACACGCAGGTGAGGCATCACCGCTCAGTTCACCTACAGTTGAAGTTGAGGGACTTTCAAAGGAAGAGGCACTTGATCTTGTCTCGATAATTGCAGCTCGGACAACTTGTCCTGTCACTAGAGAAGCTCTAGAGGATGTCGTCGATGATCTCGAACCGGAGGATATGAGAGGTGATGAGGGTGAGAGAGTAATTGATGCGATGGGCATGGACCAAGACTCTGCATTTGGAGCAGGATACACACTTGGACAAGATGAGAGGGGTTCATTTGATTACACAGGAGACATGAGTGAGCTCACACCTGAGCAGGCATTTGAGCTCGGGAGTAGGGCAGGTGTGATGGGACTCCAAGAGAGAAAAAGCCTTAGTAAGCATGAGGTGAGAAGGCTTCTAAGATCTATCGCTCAGCAGCGATAGCCACTCACTAGATACACCATTGTCTATGACACCCATGTAGAGAATAGTGTAATCCTCTCATATTTCTTATCACTCTCAGGACAACTAGAGTATCCCATAGAAGATGATATGATGAGTGCTGGTGGAATTCCACTTATTATTTTTCCAGTCACACTCACTATCGATACTAAATCACCTACATTAAGCTTCATGACAGAATTCTTCTAGTTGCCTCAATAATTATCTATGTGTGAGGATGACATAATGTTCCTAAGTGAGTCCAGACTGAGAAAAATAATAAGAGAAGAGATAAGAGAGGCCCTCAGTGATCAGGCTAAGAGAGCAGCCGGAGAGGCCCTAGCGGGAATAAAGTCTCAGTCAGACTCTATTCGTTCACAACTCAGCTCGCTTCAAAGAAGACTATCTGTGGGTGGAAATATTGATACGGCTCCAATAGATGATGCCATAAAGAAATATGATGCTGGTGAGACAGATGCACAAGCAGTGATAGATGATATAGGGAAGCTATCAAGAGGTGAGCAGCCTGAGAGTGCTGTCACAGAGTCTGACATGTCTGAGGATGATGAAAGGGATTGCTTTGAGAGAGGTCTTAAGACCTTCAAGGGAAAATCTAGTTGCATACAAAGGACTAAAGGAATGACAGCTGACAAGGCAGATGCATATGTTGCTAGTGTCTTGAGACAAAAAGGTGAGATCGAATAGGGCTATTATTCGGATTATATTTAATGATACTTAGCAAGACAAGATTAAGAAAAATGATATTATCTGAGATACAATCAACCGTGGATGATCACTCACATAAGCTGCCTGACTTTCTCTATTCACAGCTTGAAGAGGCTATAAGTCACTCAAACTTTTGGACCCGGCCTAATACAGAATATGATGCAGACATGGAAAGTGTGCGAGGGGAGTGGCATCTCCAGACACCTGCAGCTACAGATCTTGGATGGGCCATCGAGGACTATCTGAGGGCATCAGGTATTTCAATTAAGATAATCGTCATCTCTCTAGAGGCAGAGGACACGACCATGCCCATGCCTGTGGATCCTAGTCACAGACTCTATCCAAATCACCTAGTGGTGGGTGGACAGCAAAGTGTTGGCTCTCGTGGGCAGTTCATCATGTATCTCTTCCTAGCACCTGTGAGTGATGACTTCAATCATGATGATGTCAATCCTGCAGAGATATCAAGAAGAATAGGTAACATTGTTAGACATGAGCTAATTCACACAAAGCAATTCGAAAAAAGGAGACATTCTCAAAACATCTCTAGAATGAGCGCAAAGGATAGATTTGAAGCAGAGGGTGAGATATCCCCTGATGAAACTAGATCGACACACTTACAGTCTAAGATGGAGATAGACGCATATGCACATGAATTTGCTGAGGAGTTGCTCCAGATCTACGGCAAGGATCAGGCACTCAATATCTTGAGAGGTGCGATTCCTCTTGATAATCTTAATATCTCTGATCAGTTTAGAGAGTATCTAGATAACGTTCCTGGGGAAGCTTCTGTCATCAGACTAAAGAAAAAAATATACAGCCACATAATTGATCTCGTAGATAGAGGGATATACACAGAAGCTAAGAGAAAAAAGAAAAAGAAGAAACAAAAAAGTGATACATCTTGGCCACATGATGAGAAGACATATAGCGCAGGTGACAAAAAAAACCTATATCTAGATAAGCCTACATCACACGGAGGCTGGCCAGAGGGGCCGAGCAGGAGCTATACTAGTAATAAGCCTGTAAATGTACAAATTTCTAACTGGCTCAAGGGCATGGGATTAATGAAGTGATATTGTGTCTAAATATCTGCCTGACTACACCGTGAACTAATACATCATATACATCATAGCTAGACCACCTGGGACCAGGTCGTATCTTATCAGGCCTGCCGGCACATTCTATTATAAGCATGAAGTCTCCGTCTGAGACTTGTGTTGACTCTCCTAGAAAATTAGAGATAGACGGAAACTCTCTCATATTAATTTTTTGAAATAATCTAGCATCACGTGTTCCCTCTATCATTGTATAGCCTTCCTCTGACAGCGTAGATATATCTAGCTTAATCTGGCACATCATTCCATGTGATATTCTTTGTGATTTCATAAAGTTAGGTTTTTCATCATAATTTAGCATATTTAATTACTAGGAGAACTTAAATGAAAAATTTCATATTTTTATTTTTTATATCCTTATCTATCGCTTGTACTTCTTGTGATGTGACTGATCCAGTTGATGAGACAGTTGATCCAGTTGATGATCCGGCAGATCCAGTTGATGAGGTAATTGATCCAGTTTCTGATATGCACGGAGGGAGTCCGACACCTGTGATCTGGGATACATGTGGAGGAATGATAGGTGACCATCCATGTGACTTTTCTCTAGTAGACCAGAATGGAGATATATTTCAGCTTTATGATAACTACGGAAAGGTTATTTTACTTGACTTCTCTTCTATCTGGTGTGGCGTGTGTAATAATATAGCCCACCACGCTCAATCATTTACAGAAGAGTTTATTGATGAAAACTTCTTATGGGTAACAATTTTAATTGATGGTAATACTCATGGAGTTCCTCCTACAGAGAGTGATATAAGCGACTGGTGCACACAGCACTCTATTGAAGACTCACCTGTCTTATTAGGTAATAGAAGTCTCATAGACCTAACTGCAGAGGCTGGATGGCCTGTATCAGCATGGCCCACACTTGTAATAATCAATAGAGAGATGATAGTTAGTCATGGGATTCACGGCTGGAGCGAAGAAACAATGAGAGAGTGGCTTGGAGAGGTATTATGAAAATAACTAGAAGACATCTAAGAGAGATCATCTCAGAGATAGTCGATGAAAATGAACAGTCTGATCCATGGACATTTGCGGACACTGCTCAAGAAGAAGCTGAGAAGATAAATGCGCAAACTGGTGCGGGTGAATTTGGTATGACCCTAGTCACTGATCAGGATTACTGGGAGAAGGCAGGAATAGTCACTGGAGAAGATCTTGCGAGGTCAGTTCTAGCAAGCACATACTCAGATACATATAAGTCACTCTATGGAATCCGCCCGCGCTGGATGAGATTCAGTGAGATGACCCCTAAGCAGATTCAAGCTGAGCTAGATGATCTCTATAATAGAAGTGATCCACAGGCAGACTGGGATCGAGACGATGAAGAGTGGGAAAGACGACAAGCCGAAGAGCAAGAAGAGGACAAAAGGATGAGAAGAGAAGAGGAAGAGCTCAGAGCAATGAGAGAGCCTGAACTCGGAGAAGATCTTCCTTCTTTTCAGGGAATGGGTAGAAGACCTAGATCAGACAGTGATCGTGGCAACCATCCACCAGGGCGCGGGCAGTGGATGACAGAGATGGAGGTCGGAGATGATGCAAGATCTGCTGAGGGCGGTGATGACCTGCCAATGACTCTAGAGTCACTCATGCTGTCAGACAGTAAAGTAAGAAGAATCATTAAAGAAGAGCTACGTCTCGCACTCGAGCAAAAGAGTGGTTCTGGTGGAGATATGTACGGCGGCCCAAGTGGAATAGCAGTTCCATATGGAGATGATCTAGAAGAAGATGAATGCTCTATAGATGAAATATCTGATAGTGAGGAAGATGCTAAGATAGGTGATCTTCAACTTAAGCTCCAATCAGACACAGCAGCTGCAAATAAGGGTGGCGGAAATCTTGCTAGGGCACGGATGAGAGGTGACCAGCAGGCCTTAGCACAGACACAGTATGCTTAAAAATAGTGTTGAATTACATACATATAATATGTTACATAGTTAAAGACTTATAAGCTGAGGTTTGAATCATGTCGAGTAGTGAATTTGAAAATGGTATTGAAAAATTACGCTACTTAAGAGAAAAACTTTGCACTAGTGATGATGAGTGGAAAAAGGCTTTTGAAGTTAGAGACACTGTTATTAATGGACTCAGATCTCTCCAGCTTATGCTTGACAGGAAAGGAACCACAAAGAAAGAATGTTCGCTAGAGTTAAAAAAACTTTTAAAATATTACGAGGATAATAGCAATGCCTGAATCAAGAGACGAAGGGTGGGGAGAATACTCTAGATTAGTTCTCAAAGAGCTTGAGACATTGGCCTCAAGCATACAGTCTTTGAACTCTGAGATTCAAGAGCTGAAGCAGGAAATTGCTAGGATGAGAGAGAGAGAAGATAGAGTCGATGAACTTCGCTCCTGGAAAGAAAAAATTGATGAGGTTTCTTCTCCGACACAGCTATCGAAGGCCTTCCAAGAGATAGAAGACCTGAAGCTGTTTAAGACAAAGGCTGTCACAGTATTTGCAGTTGTACAATTTGGAATGGCGGCCACGATGTGGATATTAAAGGTTTTTGCCTAGAAAGATATACTTATAATAGAATTCCAAAGAGAGCGACATGAAAAAAGTAGGACCCTCATATATTAAAAGACTAATAGCTGAAGAGAGAGCACTTCAAGATGAGCAACAGAGATTCGGTGAGATAATCCTTCGAGAGAGTGCACGTCTCAAGTCAGCAGGATACCCTCGAGAGATCATCAATGAGGGTCTTATAGAGATGGTGGCGAATCTTCCTGACGCAACTATACAGGCATTCAAAAAATATGTAGCTATGAAGGTATTAGTAGGGCTGGGCTTCCAGAAAACGAGCATACTAACTGATCTCATCGCAGAAGTTGTCGAGAACATACACATACTAGAGTTTAAAAGATACATGAGTCGTGACGGATGTGATGACCTAACTGTGGTATTCACAGCCGCTCTGTCAGAGGTTGCGACGAATCCCCTGATCGACAGTGTCATGGCTAATCTAGGAGTCAACCCTACAACCGGGATCTACTCGACACTAAAGGAAGCAGTCACGACAACTCTCCAAGAGGGAACATTATTTCAGACGCTAGCTCGGCATGTTGCAGGAGCTATCTGTGGATTAGATGTCACAGGAGCGGTCGAAGCACTCACAGCCTCAGCTTCCGGTGGGCGATCTGGTGCACCGTGACATGCGTGAGAATAAAATAAGAAGAGCGATAAGATATATTCTTGAAGATCTGGGGAAATTTAATCCAAAGGCTGGAAGAGGATGGGGAACAGGTCAGGGAAGCATAACTCAGTCAACAAAACCTATGCTAGGCTATGTAGAAAATGAAGCTGAAGACGTAGAGGATGAAAAGAGACCTGTCAAGGTGAGTAGAGCATTTTTTGACACTGACGACGATCCCTCACACAAATAGGTGACAGATAAGCAGCAATAAGAGAAATAGCTTATCTTGCCTCATAATTAACTATATAAACATCTGAACGGATTTTACACACAGAGGAATTTGAGGAGATCGATGTGAAGATTACAGATAAACGAATCAGAGATATCATCAAACAAGAGATCATAAATAAAGAGTCTAAGATATCTGAGAAACGAGATGCCGGTAGGCAGTGGAGAGGCAGACATGCCACAGCAGAGGAACGTGCACAGATGACCGGTGCTGAGAGGAGTCGCTATGAGCGAGAGAGGGCTAATTTACCTCGGGGCGGGGGTATCGACACACTCGGAGGTGAAGATATCGAAGGTCATCGCAGGAGGATGTCACGATATAGAGGCACTCGGCGACGTGCAAGTAACATATCTGAAATCCAGCTAGCTCTCGGCGTAGCAGTGACTGGCGAGCTTGACCAGGAGACAAAGAGTGCTCTTATTGATCAGATAACAGCTGGATATGAGACATATGGTGTTGCGGGCATGCCTGATCTAGATGATGTAATCGGTGATGGAGCATCAAGACCTGCACAGTGGTCTGAGAATAGACCATATGCTGCTATGCGACTGGGGTATGAGGCTGAGATGAGAAGATCCCCAGAGACAGCGATGGTTGCATTCATAAGCAATGGCTTCGGACCGAGTCCCACAGGTAACCCACCATTATTCTCACGATGGCTCAAGGCGAAGGTCTCATCTCTTGGCGGTGTATCACCAGACGGAGTAATCGAGATACGAGGCGCGGGCGATTCAGTTCTTTATGCCATTCTAGGAAGTAGCGACAACATGTGGGATGTATATGTCGCTAGTATGCCTAGTGATCCCTCATCTGTTGGAAAACTGGTAGGTGCAATAGAGCTAGATGAAGAAAGAACAACTAACTGGGTAGCAGAGACTGAGGTGCCTAGAGAGGTGCTCAGGGAGATGATACAGCGACGAGTGGATAGAGTCATCGTAGAGCAATCACAAGATGAGGAGATGAATATCGCATCTGGCGGGAATGTCATGGATGCCGATCAGGAACAAGCTCTTCGGGACTTAATTGCAACAGGTATGCCAGAAGAAGATGCTCGAAAAAACCTCTCTATGCCTTCAGCGTCGCCGACGATCGTCGGCGGTGGTGCAACTGCTGCTACACCAGTAATCCCGCCAGCGACATCTGGACAGGCATCGGCAGCCGCGGCTTCTCTTCTAGGTGGAGGCAGCACTAGTGCTGCTGGAGCTGGTGGAGCTTCTGTCACTGACGAGATGAGGCCTGCATACCTAACATACATAGACATCATAGGTAACGCGTCTGAGCAGTGGACAAGCCCAGCTGCAGATCAATTTGCAATTGATATCGGATACACAGGTGCAGTCGGCTCTGCAAAGACAATTGAGAAAGCATCAGCACAGGTAGCTGGTATTGCAGACGGTGTCGTAGAGGAGTTAGAGAGAAACATATCGAAGGTCATACGAGAATATCAGCCCCTAGTAGATGCCTTTGACGCTTATCTCGATGGAATCACAACTGATGCTCATATAACTGACATGGTCAGGAAGACTCTTGGGCTCGTCATGGAAGATAATGACGTCCTGAGTAATTGTAGGCTTGTAAACGGGATGTATGCACGTGAGTCATGGAGCGCGTGGGAGATAGGATTAACCACAGTTGCAGCCACTGTCATCACCGCGGCAGCTCTTGCTGCTCTTCCGGCCGTCGCCGCAGTTGGTGGTGTAGCTGCACCTGCGATTGCATTGCCAGGGCCGGCGGCCATTGGGCTGGGTGGTGCGGCTGGTACGGTCACAATGGCGGGGGCTGTACCTGGTGGGCTCGCGGCGACTGCTCTCATCGGTCCAGGCGCGATGGCGATGTGGCCCGCCGGCACTGTTGCGTCGCTCGTGGCGGGCGGTGGAACAGGACTGCTTACAACTGCTATAGGCATTCGCCTGGCAGACTTTGGAAAAACTGAGGAAGCTGCTGTATTTAAGGCATCATCGCAAAACGAACTAGCGTCAGATATAAGCATGCAATTCAAGTTTACGGGTATGTTTTCAGCTACGTCCCACAGAAAGAAAGCAATAAGAGATGCACTCCAAGAGTTCTGGAGGGAAATTGCTGATGATGCAAAAGCATTCCAGAAGGGTGAGATTTCCAAATTCAAGAAGGCAGATGCTATCAGGATTCTACAAACTAATCTTGGTAAGGAGATAGGCTACGATGTAACTCCTTGTGCTCCCAATGGAGGAAGATGTACTGATCTTGACTTAGGGCTTGAAGACGATGACGAACCAGAGGTGCAGAACGAGTCAGTAAGAAAGAGAGTTCTCAGAAGTGCTATCAGGACAGCTATGCTGAGAGAGGGACTGCTTGATGATAACTGGCGCGCCGGCGATGGCAGTAGTGCTCCTCGGAGTGAACCTACTTCATCTTCCCCTGCAGAGACTCGACCTGCTGCGGAGGCTCAGCCCCAGAGAGGGAGCAGAGACATGGGGACAGGTCCAGGAGTGGGAGGTGCACACGTATATGACGTCGAGAGACTATTGGGCATGGGTGAATTAGCTGATACTACTTGGGATGAGGACACGTGGTCTAAGTGGTCTTCATTCGTAGAGCCAAGGATGCGCTCTACTGGATTTGAGCCTACCTATATAGGAAGAATCTCTAACAACTGGCAAGGGCTCAGCGGCGGGCCGCCTGGATATGAGGCGGCAGGCATACAGCATCAGGTACATTATAGCAATGATGCGAGAGGTGCCCTAGCATTCCTGACTAGACTCATAGCTGATGCAGGAGAAGGTGGTCAGAGAACGGCATCTGGAAATCTTCCAAATAGGATGGGCTGGGTTGCAAGGTCCGCGTCTGAGGCAGCTGCTGTATCGACAGCTCAGCTCGGACAGGTAGGTCTTCTTGTGGCGACGGCGGCAGATGGCAGGGGTGACAAGAGCGGTACTGTAACAGTATGGATAACCGGAGCAGGAACAGTGAAGATGGCTGCATCACCAGGTAGCATTATACCTAGATCCCCTAAGCGGGGGGCCCTCAGGAGAGCAATTAAAAAACTAAATATCGCACCTGATGTTCATGTCACGATTGACCTGACAGATCGCCGGCGCCGGTGATTAAGGCTGGAGGCTACACGACATGATCTTGGATGAGTCAAGAATCAGAGAACTCATAAGAGAAAGTCTCATAATGACAGAGATCAGACAGTCTCTGAGAGGTAGCACCATAAGAGAAGAGCTAGAAAGTGAGATTGGTGTAGGTGCAAAGACACGAGAGCTATACATATCACCTGCTAGTGTCGGTCGTGGTCGACGTAGAGGTCAGGAAGATTATGATGCTGACATGATTCCTTACATTGTGTTACGTCCAGGTACTCCCGCAGCAACTCAAGCACGTAATAGGCTGTCAAATTTTCATGAACCATACTCTGGATTTGTCTATAACTCACTTTATCCAATTATGCCTGAGGAGTTGACTCAGTCTGTAGAAGATGTTCCAGAGGGTGAAGGGTGCTGCGATCTCTCAGATAGTCCTTCTACTGATGGTTTTGGATTATTATCCGAGAGACCTGCATCTGCTGGTCGATATAGCATAGGATACGGACACTTCATAGATAACGATGAGTGGGACTACTACAAACAATATATAAAGCCAGGTGACCTTCAAGGAAGAGATCCTCTTCAAATTAATACTATTGGAGAAAGTGAGAAAGAGAGCCTGCTAGATAGTGATATGATACGAGTGGGTGAGAGTATTAAGTCTGATCTACTCGAGTGGAGTGAGACAATTGATGAAGAGTATAGACTTTCTGTGATGAGTCAAGACATGTTTGACGCACTTGTATCTGTGTTTAAAGACTTCTATGTCAGCGGAGAGATAGATGTATTCCCTGGCGCATCGGAGTGGCTCCGTGATGCTAGCGGTGGAGGCGGTGCTCCTTTTGTGAGGCTTATGAAAGCCGCAGTTGATATTCGAAAAGTGAGAAAGATTAAATCTGATAATATGATCTTGTCTATTCCGACAAATAGACACAAGCCTAGCAGTAGGGCACGACGAGATTATGAGCAGAGGCTATGGAATCTTGGATGGGAACATTTCAGTTCATCGCTTGAAGGATTAAGCGGCAAAGATGAGGTACCTAGTGACCTGATAGGGCCGATGCCGTCTGAAACTTATCAGAACTTGACATCAGGAGATTCTGTAGCACCAATATCTGTCCTTGGACACGTGGATAAATCACGTATTCAACATATTGTAAGAAGCAATCTAGAACAAATACACTCTTGTAACACAGGCGGATATAGTGGCAAAGTAGGTATAAAGATCACGATAGGAGCAACAGGAAGGGTTGAATCTTCTGATGCGTATATGTGGGATAATCCTAGGTCACTTAATCCGAGACCGTCACTTGATCTAGAGGATTGCATAACTCAGCTATTAAGCCGAATAACATTTCCAGTCTCTAGAGGAAAGACGATTGTGAAGTATCCTTTTGAGTTTTCTGATCTCTGTGATGAGGATCCATCTCTTCCCGGCTGTCAGCAAGGTGATGAAGAAGATTGTCCGCCGGGAGAATCGCGGGATCGTGCTGGTAGCTGTTCTTAAAAGCTCAATCTGGGCAATTTGATCCTTCATATATTCCACGATTATCTTCACTACTCTTTGCAAATCTCTTGATTATCTCACCTGCCTTAGCATTTGCTTCATCCTCTATGTCACCTCCGGCATCTTGGATCACACCTACTAGCATTCCATTTTCATCCTGCATGAGATGAACTAGCTCATGTGCAATTGACCTGCACACATCTACAAGTGCCCTATTTTTTCCATATATCTTTATTATTCCAGCATTTCTCTGATATGCTGCTGTCGTCTCTATTCCGTGCCCAGCTCTGTCAGACACGACAAAGATTTGAAATGGTGATGATATCTCTAGGAACTTAGAACAAAAATTACAAAATTTAGACAATAAGAGGATTTTTTCCTTGTCTAGCCCAAGATCTGATGAAATTACTACTTTTCTCATATCTAACCCGTGTAAATAGATTTCCTATATCATATAATTATTACTGATGCCTCTTGTTAAAAAAACTAAAGCAAAAATTAAGATGCTAGAGATGGGACTTGTGCCGGCCTTTACTGGTAAGGAGTTGGTGGAGATGCTTAAGTCTTTGTCTGCTGAGGAGCAAGTTATAGCAAAAAGAAAATTTAGAAAGCAGTGGAGAAAGATATTAAAAGAAGATAAGCGTCGAGGCTATCCCCCAATATATGATATATTCGATCCACATGATGAGCATCCATCTAAGCGACATCTGCGGAATCGTGCATGTATTGTGATATCAAAAATATTCAGTGAGATAAAAGATTGACTTTAGTTATTTCATGTACATTTTTAAAAAATAAAGCTATGCTTTCTCTTGACGTACTTATTGATACTGAGTCAAATGCTACTGGCTTTTTTTGAATCATTCCGACTATCTCATTTTCTCTATTTAATATCACTCCACCTGAACTGCCGAAGGTGGAAGGAATGGTAAAAAAGCAATCTCCGTGAATATCACATCCTGAAAATTTTCCCCCAAAGTGAAGAGATATATTTCTACCTCCGATACCTGCTGGTGAAGCTATTGCTTGAACACTGTCGCCTAAACTAGGATCTGAATCTGAAACGTATATTTGTTCTACAGACGGCATATCTGATTGAATGAGACAGAGATCTGTTTGTGCATCTTGATAAACAACCTCAGCTACCCATATTCCTCCCTCCACATCTATTACATGTAACTCTGTTGTTGTCATCACATTTAGCTGTGGAATATACATTTCTTCAAACAGCTCATTGCAAAAATGTGCGACTGTTAAAATGTATGTGATATCGCCTATAGTCTTTATTGCTAGTCCTGAAGCTTGTGTCTCCTGTGTTACGATTTCATCCTCTGACATGTCACATATTTCATCATCTGATGGGCATGGATCAACTATGCTATTTATCATGAGTAATACAGAATTCTCAATGGGTAGTTGATTCTCACCTAATCCGTCAATTCTATTCTGATGAATAGATGAAGAAATTGTGATAAAAACAGTTACCAATGTTAGAAAGAATAATGAAAATCGAAATGATCTTTTCTGGGTATTAATCTTCAAATTACCATACCATTAAATGACACATGTCCTAAAAATATGTATCTTTGAACGCAAAGATATAAAAAATTTAATCTCTTTATGGTTCCCTCCTTTTTTTTTAAGAGAAATAGAAGAATGATACTGATCATACCCTACCCGCTGATATGATGTTCATATTTTTAATTTCTGAAATTATGTTAAACAATTATCAGTCTAGTAAGAGATAATTAACAGAATAGAGAGAGAGAGATAGAGGAACATACTTATTATAGAGTATGAATCATTCACTCTCTATTCAGGAGACTATAGGTTGTCTATTTTTAGAAATCATAAAACTTCTGCTGATAGATCAGCTACAGATAGAAGTAGGCACAAGAAGAAAATATCTGAAGCGTTACGTGAAGGTATTTATGATATTGTTTCAGATGAGTCTATCATTGGGCAAGATGGAAAGAAGAAGATAAAGATTCCTGTTAGAGGAATAAAGGAATATCGTTTTGTATACGGTGATAATAAGACTAATAAAAAAGTCGGCGCGGCACCAGGAAAAAGCCTAAGAAAGGGACAAAAGATAGGAAATGTAAAAAAGAAAGGTACAGCACAAGAGGGAAAGGCTAGTAATGAAAAAGGAGAAGAGTTTTATGAAGTAGAGATAACTCTTGAAGAGTTAAGTCATTATCTATTTGAAGATTTAAACCTGCCAGATCTTGATAAGAAAAGATTCAAAAATATTCTGGGAGAGAAATTCAAGAGAAAAGGGTACAGAAAGACTGGAATTCGTCCAAGACTCTCAAAAAAGGAAACACTTAAGAGCAAGATAAAAAGAAAAAAGATATCAGAAAAGAATGAAAATTTCGATGAAGAAAATTTTTCATTTCATAAGAATGATCTGAGATATAAGCATATTAAGCTCAAGCCCAAGGAAAATAGTAATGCTGTGATATTTTTTATAATGGACACATCAGGATCTATGACACAAAATAAAAAATTCATGGCAAGATCATTTTTCTTTCTCTTATATCACTTTCTCAGACACAGATATGAGAGAGTAGAGATAGTATTTATATCTCACAGTGTCGAAGCAAAAGAGGTCACAGAAGATGACTTCTTTAAGAGGGGAAGCTCAGGTGGCACAATGGTTTCTTCGGGATTATCAAAGTGTCTAGACATCGTCGGAGCAAGATATAACCCGTCAAGCTGGAACATATATGCATTTCACTGTTCAGATGGTGATAATTGGCCAGAAGATAATGAGAAAGCAATTACAGCTTCTGAAGCTGTTAAAAATATTTGTCAGCTATACTGCTATATTCAGACAATTCCAGAAGATGAGACGCTTCAGGGATCACTATGGACAGAGGGTGGAATGGCTGCTGTTTATGAGAGAATATCAGACAAGAGGTTCAAAATAGTGAAACTCAGTTCTGTGGAAGATATATGGCCAGAATTTAAAAAAATATTTGGAGGATCCTTAAATGTCTGACTGGAGCCTTAAAGTATTGCAAGAGTGGGATGAGAAAGTTTGTGAACTAGCAAAATCTCATAATCTTGACTGGTATCCAATAAACTATGAGATTTGTGATTATTATGAAATGATAGGTCACATGTCATATCACGGAATGCCCTCACATTATCAACACTGGTCATACGGAAAGTCATTTGAGAGAACTCATCAGACTTACAATCTTGGCATAGAGGGATTACCGTATGAGCTGATCATCAATTCTGATCCATCTATTGCATATCTGATGAGAGAAAATCCTCTCTATCTTCAGATATTGATCATGTCACACTGTGTGGGACACAGTGATTTTTTTAAAAATAATAGATTGTTTTCTCAAACTCGGCCCGAGTCTATCGTTTCTCGGCTAAGGGGAGCAAGAAAAAGAATAAAAGGGTATATTGAAGATCCCAATATAGGACTTGAAAGAGTAGAATCTTTTCTAGATGTATTACACTCAATAAGATTTCAAACAGAAAGAAACAATCTTAAGAGAGAAAATAAAAAGCAGAAAGAAGAAAAATATGTGAAATTAATAAACGACGACGAAACTGGAAAATATTCATGCATTGATCTTGAGAGCAAGCTATTAGAACCTGACAATGATCTCTTATCATTTTTAATTGAATATGGATCACACTATGATGACTGGCAAATTGATCTTTTAAATATAGTTAAAGACGAATCACAATATTTTATACCGCAGATCAAAACTAAAATAATAAATGAAGGATGGGCATCATTTTGGCACTTCAAGCTTATGAATGATCTTGATCTTCCTCAAGAATATCATATACCATTTTTGAAGTCGCACAATCAAGTCATTAGACCCCAGTTAGGAAAAATAAATCCCTATAACCTAGGTGTATATATCTTTAATAAGATAGAAAAAGAGATGGGAATTGATGAGTGCTTTTTTGCTAGAGAAATTCATAGTGATGAATCTGCACTCCGATGCTATCTAGAATTAAGTGACTTTAGAGAGCTTAATTTATTTTCCTATTCTACAAAACGAGATAAAATAAGCATAGATCATGTTTCTGATGAATATGAATGGACTGAAATTAGAGATAATTTGATATCAACTATGGGAATTAACTCGATGCCAGTTATTAGAGTAAGAGACATATGTAAGAATAATGAACTAGTTTTAGAGCATGTTCATGACGGAAGAGATCTAGATCTTGAATATTCTGAGGAAGTTATATTAAAGATAAGATCAATTTGGCCTGGAGGTATAAAATTTTTAACAATCATTGAAGAAGAGGTGTGGGAGATATGAAATCGTTTAATTTTATTGATAAAGAGATTATTCATGACTAAAAAGAAAGAAAGCAAATTTCTTGATCTTATTTTAGATCAGAGAGATAAGAAAGAAGACAAAAAGTTTGAAGGAACTTTTCTGAGGTATCTTGAGAGAGTTAGTAAGAATCCTGATATTTCACAGACCTCTCATAAGCGTCTGTATCAGATATTAGTTGATCATGGCGTCTCAACTCTTGATGACTCTAATCCTAGAAAGAATAAATTATTTGATTCTGATAATGTAAAAATTTATGATTATTTTAAGGATCACTTTTTTGGAATGGAAAGAGTTATAGAAAGACTTATGAACTTTCTCCGATCAGCATCTCTAAAAGGAGAAGAGTGCAGGCAAGTTCTCCTTTTTATGGGACCTGTGGGTGCAGGTAAGTCTGCACTAACTGAACATATAAAATCATCGCTAGAGGGCCACACATATTTTCACCTCCAGGGTGATCCACAAAGGGGTGAGCCATTACAGCTCTTACCCAGGAGCCTAAGAGAGGAATTTGAAGAGCTACTAGATCTAGCAATTGATGGTGATCTCAGCCCAGTAGCAAGATATCTTCTTCTTAATGAGTATGGTGGTAAGTATGAAAACTTTCCCGTCGTAGAAACATCATTTTCTCAAAGAGCTAGAAGGGGAATAGCTTCTGTTCCTCCAGTCGATGCTAATTCACAAGATGTTTCAATTCTCATCGGATCAGAAGATATTTCTAAGCTTGATAAGTATCCTGAAGATGATCCGAGAGTACTATCCTTAAATGGAGCATTCAATGTTGGAAATAGAGGAATTGTTGAGCTAGTTGAGATCTTTAAGAATGAGATAGAGTTTCTTCACACAATAATAACAGCGACCCAGGAAAAGCGAGTACCCAGCCCTGGCAAGAATGATATGATCTATTTTGATGGCGTAATTATTGCACACTGTAATGAGTCAGAGTGGAATAGATTTCGATCAGAACACACAAATGAAGCAATTCTTGATAGAATAGTCAAGATAGATGTGCCATATGTTCTAGAGATCAATCAGGAAATTAAGATATATGAGAAGTTCTTGAAAAGGTCGGACTTTGATGCTCATATAGCACCTCATACACTTAAGATAGCTTCAATGTTTTCTATTCTTTCTAGAATTAAGCCGTCACAAAAATGTGATATCATGACAAAGCTAAAGATCTATAATGGCGAAGATGTGATCGAGAAGGGAAGAGTAAAGAAGATAGATATCAAGGATCTGAGAGATGAGGCACCAAAAGAGGGAATGACTGGAATTTCCACTAGGTTTATCATGAAGGCGATCGATAGTGCACTATCTGATTCCGAAAAAAATATGATAACACCCAATTTTGTCATAGAGTCACTTATTAAAAAGGTAAAGGACCAGATCATTAATGAGGAAGATAAAACAAGATATCTAGAATTATTGCAAAAGGTAATTAGAGAAGAATACCTTAAGATATTAGAAAGTGAGATAGCGAAGGCATTTGTTGCTGCATATGAGGAACAGGCTCAGAGTCTATTTGATTCATATCTAGATAATGCCGAATGCTATACAAATAGAACAACAGTAAAGAATAAGATTACTAAAGAAGAAATGCAACCGGACGAAAATTTTATGAAGTCTATAGAAGAGCAAATAGGAATAATAGGCTCATCTCTTGATGGATTTAGATCAGATGTCACAGCTTATATGTTTGCCAAGATGAGACGAGGAGAAACAATTAATTATCAAAGCTATGGTCCGCTAAAAGAAGCAATCGAATCATACCTGATATCTTCTGTTAAAGATATAGCTAGAATCGTTACGAGGAGTAAGTCAAGAGATGAAGATCAAAAGAAAAAGTATAATGAAATGGTCCAAACACTAATAGACGATTACTCATACAATGAAGATTCAGCAGAAGAAGTATTAACTTTTGCTGCCAATAATCTTTGGAGAGATTCTTGATAAGTGTCAGGTCAATTGATCAAGATCATCTCTATAAAAACATCCTAGAAGAAGTAGAAGAAATAAACTCTTCAAAAATTTTATGTGAGAAGAATATTCTCTTAGCAGGAACAAGTAGAACATCAGATATTGTACAGAGATTTCTATATCATAAAAATAGTGACTTCTATAATAGAGTCTTAAAGCCAGTTCTTTGTGATGCAATTTTCAAGGCAGAAAATCAATCAGAGGGAGCAGGAGAGATATGCTTAAATATCACACTAGAAAAGATACAAGAAGGCCTAAGACAGATCAGCCTCGGCGAAGACATAAGAGATGTTGAAAGTAACATATATCATGATTTAAATAGAATATTTTTACAAACTCAGAAGTTTATTAAAAATCCCAGTAAGACTGAAATAGAGAGCCTATTGGGAGAATTCATAACACGAGAAAGTCAGCTAAGTATATTGAATATGCTATTGAGCTGTGGAATTTCTACATCACCAGTCTTCGTAGAAAAAAGCAATAAAAGAGAAACAGTGATAGACGTTCAAGGGGGATTTATCTTTAACATAGGAGCAAGTCCAGACTTTATCTTGGGAAGAGCAGCCTGGAAAAGAAAAAATGTATCTTGCTTAGTTATTGATGGAATAATAGAGTCTATCGGTGAGATTCATCACCTGCTAGAGAGGGCATCAGAAGATAAAAATCCATATATCTTATTTGTCAGAGGCATGTCAGATGAGGTTTCACAGACAATTAAGCTTAATCTTTCTCGAAGTACAATTGACGTAATGCCAATCTGTGTAGGTTTTGATGAAAATACTCTAAATATTCTTAATGATATTGCTATCTGTACAGACTCTCATCTAGTGTCTTCTTATACTGGTGATCTAATATCAAAGGCAGCCATGGGACCGTTTCCCATGATACAGTCTGTAGAAGTCACAGAAAATAAACTAATCTTAATCACTGAGTCAGATAGAGAAAAGATATCTTCTCACTTAAAATATCTTAATAGTAAAAGAGATGATGCACATGCACCTGAGCTGAGAGATCTAATCTCTAATAGAATAAGATGCCTAACAGAAGGAAAAATCGTTTTAAATGTAGGGACTGATCTAGTTAGAGAAGAGCCCACAGTATTTGAGATATTTGATAAATGTCTTAGGGCAATGGGTTCTGTTATGAAAGAAGGAATCATAGAAGATAATGATCTAGATATATTCAAGTATATAGCTTATAGAAGATTCATACCCTCACTATCTGTTTACTTTGGACTATCATTTTCAAAATCATGCATACACTCAATTTTATCTATGGGTCACTGCCTGCTAACAGATGATTAATTTTACAAATATAGAATTTTTAAATAACATTAAAGAATTAAAAAAGGGAGAATCTTTAAATGTCACAGCGCATGAACGTCTTATCATCAATTTCTAACATGATTGATTTTATAAAAGAAAGATCTAGGGCAAATCTTGTTGAAGCAAACAGGGGTGATAAACTAAATATAGATGAAGAAAGCCTTCGACGGGTTTTGAGCATCGTTGATCAGTCTATCTCACAAGCACATTCACAAGCATACCAAAGTGTTGAAAAATCATTAAGAGAGCTTAGTTTCCAGCAGGAATAAAAGTGTCAGGCGAAAAGCATCTCATTCAGTGTCATTGTGTCTTACCGCAGTTTAGAAAAAGAGCTGATCCTATTTTTCATAAATTTGTAGTTTTTTCAAATACAGATGAATCAGGAAATATAATACCCAAAATTGCTAAGTGTAATAATTGTGGTGTTCTGCACAAGGTTGTAGATTTTTGTAAGTCTGAGGTGGTCTATGGTATAGATGAGACATTTGCAACTATGACAATGGCAGATCTAGCTAATCAAATACCGGATGGAATAAATGAAGTATTAGAATCACATAAGTGTGATATTGCAACATGGGAGCAAATAAGTGACATCATTCAAAATAAAGAATGGGGCACACCCACAGTTATAGCAAAAGATGAAGTATCTGGAATGACACAGATAAAAGTCTTAATTGTTGACGAGGGGTATAAATATAGAATAGAAACACATACAAGACAAGATGACATAGAACTGGTAAAATAAAAGATGAAGAAATATGGAAAAACAGAGTCTGATATAATAACAGAACAAAAAATTCAATGTAGAGAGATTGTAAGTGAGATATTAGACTTTGGTGTAAGCGAGATACAAAAACAACAAATAATTAAATTGATATCACTAGAGCTTGAAAATACAGAGCTCATGCGAAAAATATCACATCTTATTGATGAGTGTGAAGAAGATCATACAGATAAGAAAATTTTAACTTTAGAATAGGAGAGATAATATGTCTTTATTAGAGAAATGGAATGAGCTAAAGGTCTTAATTGAAAGTCTAGACCTAGATGTTCACAAAAATGCTAATGGAAATAAGTCTGCTGGTGTAAGAACTAGAAAGGGATTAAGGTTGCTTAAAAAGCAGTCTTCTGATCTTGTTAAAGCATCACTAGTAAATGATAAGTCTTAGTGCATGGGCCCGACATGGTTTCGACGGGGTAACGAGGGAGTATATTAGTGCAGGCGACCTCAGGAAGCAGCTGGTCTAAATAGCGGCTTCAAAACTATAATTGCCAATAACAATTATTATCACAACAACGTCGCTTTAGCGGCTTAGTTGTCTGGGCTTCTAGCGGCCTTGTCACCCAATGTTAGATAACAGGTAGAGATCCTGCGAAAATAAAAAAATCAAGATGGATACCTCATCAGTATCGGTGAAAGTCCGACTGTAGGGATGAGTGGACTTCTGAGGCTACATAGGGAGAGGGTTTCTGTGGCTACCTTGCTGATTTGGGAATAAATCAGACAAGCCTGTGAATGACTTGATCCCTGACCTGCTTCGGACGTGGGTTCGATTCCCACCGGGTCCACCATTTTTTATCTTTCAACAGCTGGTTAATAGTTATATCTGCACAGGAGATCCGGAATGAAGATAACTAGATCACAGCTAAGAAGATTGATATTGAAAGAGGTGAATATTATCAAAGAGAATAGAACAGTAAATGATTTATCTTCTGAGGAAATTTTTAGCTTAACAAGAAATACAGGTGAAAACTACATCGAACAATTTGAAGGTGCTGTGGTTGATATTCTTGGTGATTTAGTGCCAAACATATCAGAAGAAGCAATAAGTAGAATAACACGCAATAGTGGTGAACATCAATCAAACTTACAAAGCTTGGTCAATAGAAGCTATAGTGTTGAAAGTGCAGGCAGAGAATTTATAGAAGATTTAGTTGCAATGGCACAAAGATTGCCATAGATCGACTCCCCCCGGGTCCACCATTGTCGATGCTTCTGCAAAACTAGAGTACAATTAGTAAAAGCCAATTATAATCACATAAGATGAAAGAAAGAAGCAGAAAAGAAATGATTACTGATTTAAAAGTTATGCTAGACGCCGCAGTATGTGGACTAGGTGAGTCTATTAAGAATGATGAGTATAGTGATATAGGATACTGGACTTCTAGAATTCGATCAATTGAGAGAAAAATTTCTTATGAAAATAAACTTCCAATAGATGAGGCCATAGAGGGCAAAGAATCAGAATATGAAGATGTTATTGAACTTCATAAGACATATGGTGGTGACTAGTCACTGCTCATTATTACTTTGACTCTGACACCCTGACCTATGGCTTTATTTTCTATGAGATTTGCTTCGTACTGAGACAGAGGAATATCTGTATCAAAATCAGATATTATCAGTAATGTTTCTCCTTCTTCCATATATTCAAGAACTTTCCAATAGGAATACCAGATTTCGGTTCCTCCTTGAGGATCAACTGAATTGATCGACTGACCATTCCTACAGCCTGTCATCATAGAAAGATATATTCTATTTCCTGGAGCAAACGATGTGTTAACTAATTCACGCCAAGTTCCCCACTCTTCCCACATTGATCCCGAGCCGTCCACAAGGTACACATCAGCAGGAATTTTTTCAATACTTGTAGATAGTGAGCTTAATGTGTGAAAAATAATGTCAACTCTTCTAGAATCAGGGTTATGGTTTGAAGTTTCTTCTTCTTCAACCTGAATAGAGATCCTAGCAGAAGGCACCTCTTCAAGAATTTTTAGCTTGATAGTATTGGCTCTATTAGATGCAAGATTTCTATTATACTCTCTTTCTCCACACCCATCTGTATATCCAATGATTGTTATATTGGGATGGGGCTGATTATTTATACTCAATAAGTTTGAGATTTCTACATCTTGATAGCTTGAAATCTCAAATTCATCTTCTTGAAAAAATATTCCATATCTTCTATTTTGTCTAATGACTTGATCATTTCTTTCTACTCTATCATCAGCTAATACACTACATAAACAATCTCTTACAGCACATCTATCTCTTCCGCTAGACTGTCCGAAGACTGAAATAGGGATTAATATAGAAAATAACGTGATTAAAAATAGCTTCACAACAGCTATAAATAATCACTTCTATAGGTTTACTTAAAAAAAAGTAATACACTTGATGAATTTATATTTATAGTTATGCTTTTGAAAAATTAAGCAGGGAAGCCATTGTGTATAGTCTTATTAAAAAGAAATTTTTTAGAAATCCAGCAAAGACTTACATGGCTGAGATTCCTGAAGACATAGATAAAGAAATTATTAAGACTCTAAAACAATTAGACCTCACTGACAATGAGATCAGTGAGGCAATCAAGTCTTTAAGAATGAGAAAAGATTTTAATTCTTCTTCTAGATAATTATTAGTGTGGTTTTACTGATCAATAAAAAACTAAGAATTTTCAAGGCTAACCATATTTCCTTCAAGTTTTTTAAGTATCTTTTTTTCAATCTGACAGACTCTCATTCTCGTTATTCCAAATATATCACCGATTTGCTGAAGTGTCATTGGACCGCCCTGGGCAGCAATAAGGACACAGTTATATGAGACAGGATTGTCTATCCAGTGTCTACAGGACTCTTTCTTACAATGAGCTTGAAAATTTTTGTGAGCTTGAAAACATTTCATCTTTAAATTACCATACTTTATCAAATATAACAAATCAAAGGAGATTTGATCATGAAGAGTGAGAGAAAAATTTTTATTTTAGACACGTCTGTTTTGCTTTATGACAAAACATCTATTCATTCATTTCCAAATAGCGATGTAGTTATCCCGCTTGTTGTTCTAGATGAGCTAGATAGGTTTAAAGAGAAGTCAGGAATATTGGGAGAATATGCGAGATATGTGAATAGATTCTTAGATGATCTCAGAGTAGACGGCAGCCTGCATAAGGGAGTATCAATAGCTGATGGACAGACAATAAGAGTAGAGATTAATCACTGTAAAAATGTACCACAGGGGCTAGATGAGAAGGCAGCTGATAATAGAATAATTGCTGTAGCACATGAGCTCTCTAAGTGCGAGAATCAAAAAGTAGTAGTTATAACAAAAGATATAAACTTTAGAGTGAAGTGTGATGCTCTTGAAATTGAGTCAGAAGACTACTACAAGGACAAGATATTACTAGACCAGGATCAGGTGTATGGTGGACAAATTACAATTTTTGAATCAACAGACACAGTAAATAAGCTATACTCAGACGGATCTATCAATATATCTGATTTAGATAAAGAGGTGACACTATACCCAAATCAGTATATCATCATGAAGTCATATGAGGATAGCTCTTCTTCATTTTTGGGTGTTGTAAGTGGAGAAAAAATAATTCATCTCACCTGCAATATTTGGGATGCACTCTCTGTGAGTCCAAGAAACAAGGAGCAAAAATTTGCTTTAGACTTGCTAACTAGGGATGATATTCCACTAGTCACCATGACAGGCATTGCAGGTTCTGGAAAAACATTTCTAACTCTGATGGCTGCTCTCTCTGGGCTCAATAAGAAAAAATATGATAGGATAATCATCACAAGATCTATTCAGACTGTCGGAAAGGACATTGGCTATCTACCTGGTACTATAAAAGAAAAAATGAATCCGTGGATAGCTCCAATCATTGATAACTTTAGACACGCATTTAAGGACACAGCTTATTTCGAGCTCATGAGAGACAAAGGGCAGATAGAGGTTGCTCCCATGTCATTCATACGCGGAAGAACATTTAATAATTCTTTTTTGATTGTAGATGAGTCTCAGAATTCTACGATACATGAGCTAAAGACTGTGATAACAAGAATTGGAGAAAATTCTAAAATTGTCCTCTTAGGAGACATAGAGCAGATAGATACACCCTATATTGATACACTTTCAAATGGATTAACTGTTGTCACAGAAAAATTTAAAAATGAATCTTTGGCTGGTCACATAACGCTAATAAAGGGAGAAAGATCAAAGTTAGCTACTTTAGCATCAAGAGTTATTTAAAGATGGATTTATCGAATATTTAATCTTAGGAGGATAATCCCGTGGCTAGTACTAAGTTTGTCAAAAGAGACCTGAATAGGTATAGAAGAATATATCCGTATATCAGGAGAGCACCTCACTGGGCTCTTATCTCTGACAAAGAGGCCATGATAGAGGTGGGTGCAATTGATTTTAATAATGCTCACCAGGGCAGCTACACGTTTTTGGAATCATTTCCTGGAATCCCAATGTTAACTGGTATATCTTATGACTCTGAGACAAATCTTTCTGCTGATGTAAATGTATTTATTACAGCTCTTTCATCGACATCAGTCACATTTGAGACTAGCAATGATTTCACCGGCCAGGTTCACTTTCACGCGGTATGGGTGTCGCCATGAGTAGTTGTCCACCAAGAGGTGTGTGCTGGGAAAGTCAAGAACTGACATTTAGCGGCACTGCCCTCGCAACTGTCAATCTCTCTAATGATCACGTCAGGCCTCCTCACATCACTGTGACACCTTCTGATAGTGTGTTGGCAAATTTTAACTTTTATGTTTCTAGCATCGAATTTGTGGCTCCAGTCATTGGGCCGCACCCCACAGACTCGTATTGGCGAGCCAAGGTCCGTTGTAGTAATTTTTATACAGGAACAGTCTATGTTCACGCAGTTAGCACACTATAGGTAAAAAATATGGGAGCACCACAAAAACCATTCGATTTTTCAGCTAGGCAGATAAGAGTTGCACAGCTACTCACGTCTGGTGGCATCGACGGCACAGATGCAGGCCTGATCATATATAGCGCATCTGATGGTGAGGACTATCAGGGATCATTCCCCGCCAGCATGCTCACCGGAGTTGGAAAGGATGTGTATGTCTTTGTCTCTGGGTCTAGAGGTTCAAAGATCTCCCGAGGGGATGCTGGAAACGGAGATACAGGTGTAACTATGTTCGGTGGAGATGTAGTCTTCTCTGGAACGATGTACGCTGATAAGATGGTCGTAGAGCTTGACATGTCAACCACCGGAAGTGTGATGATATCAGGTTCACTCTTTGTATCAAGAAGTGCAACGATAAATCAGGGATTAGAAGTCAATAAGAGTAGTGGTCAAACTTCAGAGCATGATTTCTATGTGCATACTAACGGATCAGCTGGTGGGTCTTTCTTCAGGGTTGACGTCGACGATGCGGAATACGGATCAGTATTTTTTGGCGATTCAGCAAAGGGTCTAAATGTTCTGCTATACGGCTCAGCCGGTCCGAATTATGTTTATTGGGATCAGAGTGATAATAAGTTTGAAGTTCATGGAGAGCTACTTCAGCAGAGAGGCGATGCCACTTTTAATGAAGCGGCTGGAGACTATGACTTCCGAGCTGAGTCCCAGTCTATTCCAGGTACAATCGTTATCGATTCTGGTACAGACCAGCTCCTTCTCCACTGCTCTGGAACAACAGCGGGAAAGGCGGGCGGTGATCACGCAGGCGCACCCTCTGCTGGATCTGATGTAGCAACATATATCAGCGGATCAGCTGGATCCAAAAATATAGCAAACACCAAGGGCACGAC
>Ga0080013_1001030_pt1 | contig 37808 bp, 46 predicted proteins | sample ETNvirenome_6_85_FD_69236 | JGI IMG/M metagenome (GOLD analysis project Ga0080013, IMG submission 69236) | Marine viral communities from the Pacific Ocean - ETNP_6_85 (SPADES assembly) (version 2) | ecosystem: Environmental > Aquatic > Marine > Oceanic | place: Pacific Ocean | collected 2013-06-19 | reverse complement strand
CTGATAGTATAAAGTGTTGTTCGTTGATTCCTTGCGCTTGATCGCCTGCTTCCGAAAGTCTTCGAGGATCTTCCCGATTTCCTTCTTCTCATCAGCGGTTGGGCGCCTCTTGTCATATTTCTCCCGTACTTCCTTCACGAAAGCCTCGGCTGAGTTGGCCATCATATCTTCGACCTGCTCTTTAGAGGTATCTTTATCCGCTAGGATTTCAACACGAGTGGCATGTTCAACACCAAACTTATCTTTCGCTTTCAAAGTAAAGCGGTGAGAAACAATTCCTGATCCTGTTTCCTTGTTGCCGCCCACAAGGGTCGTCCCAACCGGAACGACCCCCTGTGGTGTCCAAATATCAAGCGCCATTAGTACCTGATTTGTAGATCGACCAGAGAATACTCCGTTGTCGCAGCTACGTGGATCACTCCGCCAATAAGGAACTCAGCGCTAGAATCGTCTGCCATCACATCGGCCGAACCATCCGTGGTCGAGCCAGTCATAACATTCTTTCCTAGTACAACTGTTCCATTTGTCAGTACTGCACCAGGCCCTGCGGTCTGATACCAGCCATAGTAACCAGATGTCTGGTCACACGTTGGAACGCCGACGAGAACCCCGTCAATATCATTAACGTCCCATACTTCAGCAGCCCGATAAATGGTGGTCGAAATTCCTACCTGCGAAGATGTCGTGAGTGCAGTTCTTACGGAATCATTCGGGTAAAGGTCAACCGTGATCGCTGCTCCTGTTGCTGCCGTGGAATGGTCCATGACCTGAAACGTCTGACCTTCACCAGCGGCATCATTCACGAATAGATATCCGTCAACTAAGTCGCCTTCTGTCGTGAAGTCACCCGTGTATTTGCCAGAACCAGTCACAGCAGTGGTACCGCCATTGGTAATCGTTAATTGCTGTGCGCCTTGGGCGGCAGCAGCAGCAACTGCCAAGTCTGTAATATGGTCTGCATTCGGTGTCTTCATCATAGCAACTTTACCTGCTGTGATTGCCTCACCTGATTTACCATAGTAAAACACTCGGCCATCTGGAAATTGCATTCGCGTACCAAGCCGATGCTTTTTCCCTGATGTCATCTCTTTATCAAAACCGGGAGATCCCTGTACACTTCCTGGGAATGCCATCAATTCGTCCTTTCTTACGGGTTCTCATGCCCCGCGATCAACCGATACTTTTATCTTTCGCTAGGCTCGGCCAATCGATACACCTAGCTCTTCAACCTTTGTAATGTGGGCCCAGTTTTGATGGGGAAGTATTCTTCTCTTCCCCACCAGTTTCTTGTTTTTCTACCTTGGGAGCCTTGGAAGATTCCTGGCACCAAGGACAGACACACCCATCGCTGGGAGGCCACTGGAACAAACCGATCCGTGCCTTGCTTAACACATAATCAGGGGCTCCGGGAACATTACCAACTGTTGTTCCGACCTCTGCAACAATGTCGCCTTCCGCATTGTAACTCGGCTTATGGCGATGCAATGTTGTCTTCGGCTGCCACTCGTCAATGTATTTCATTGAATACCCGACGTTGGCCAGGTCCAGCTTCTGTTGATTCCGCTCCGTTATCCCTGCCATCTGTTACTCCTCAATTATGACGTTGCAAGGTCAGCAATCTCAAACTGAACTGCTGCACCGCGGGTGTCATCTAATTCAAAGACACCATAGTCTGCTGTTAAAACAACCTCAGTTGCCCGGAGAGACGCATCCCTCTGGCGCTCTGTGCGGTTATCGACGCTCTTCAAGACGGCCAATGCTGTCTTGTCTGCAATGACACCATATCCTGAGTCAACGCCGGATACCTTCGCAATGTTTCCATCCTCAAAGATTGGAACATTGTTGATGGGTCGTAATCCGCTGTAGAAGTTCTTCAACAAATCCGTACTCCATCCGGAACTCAGCTCTGCGCTTGCAGCGACAGTTGCTGATGCCTTGGATAGTTCTGCAACAGCATTGGGATGGTGGATGAGGTAGAGTTGGTTTCCGAACTTCCCTGCTTTTGCGTTGCTGATGACGGCATGTGTGTTCGCCACGGTCATGCTGCGTCCATCATCACCGAGGACAGTTCCGCCATTAAGGTTTGGCCAGAGAGCGATCACATCTGTGTCCTTCTTCCGGGCCATTCCATCACCAAGCTGGCGACCAATCATGGAGAACACGTTCTCCGCGCTCTGCCGGACGAGCTTGTCCGTGAGAATGATTTTTGCCCCCACCTCAGATGCGGTGAGATCAACCGTCGTCATTCCGATATCTTCTTCATCAACGATATCTACGCCGTCTACGAGGTCGTTCACAGACATCTGGCTGACCTTGGGAACGGTCACCTGTTTACTGCCACTCGGCAAGTTAAACTGCTCAATGAGCGCCATTGCTGGAGCGTTATGCTCCTCCGTGTAACGAGAACTCGCGATGATAATCTTTTGTGCGTTCTCTAAATTTCCCGTCGTGGCTGTCTGAGCCATTCTTTTACTCCTTTAACTTCCGAACGTCATTCTCCGCGCCGCTTCTGTTGCCGCCGGTGACCGATCTCCATTGTTGTATGCGGCCAAAAGGCGGTCATCTGAAGTGGACGCTTCCGCAGAGCCCTGACTGTTGTCAAAAGTCTGTGCGGGAACCTGCCCTTGTCTCAGGCGGGTGAGTTCTGCTTCGGTTGTGCGATCTTTTTTCATTCTTTCAGCAGATTGTTTCATCTCATCCGGATTGGATGTTGAAACAAGCTGTCGATATGTATCGACAACTTCCTTTGAAATAAGGTCATTCTGCTGCATAAAATGTAATGCAGCTTCCTGCCTTCCCTCAACGTACCCTAAAAGCTGAACAGCTTTCTGGTCCTGTTCTGCCAGTTGCAACTGGTTCTGCACGTATCTCCGTGCCTCTGCCCGTGCGTGTTCTGGCATATAACCACTCTCGGTCAACTGCTTTTCAAAACCAGCAGCATTTTTTCCGAGGTTCTGTTCAAACTCCATTTGGGCCTGCTGCTGCCGCCGCTGTTCTAACTCTTGGACTTGCTGTTGGGTTAGCTGCGGCTGCGGTTGCGGTGGTGGAGATGGCTCTGTGTTTACTTCCTGTGGCGCAGGTTGTGCGCTCGTTTCACTTCCTGGTAACGGTGTATCTGGTTCAGCAGGCGCCGTTGTTACTTCAGGAGCTTCGGGCGCTTCCGGCGTTGCCGTATCTGATCCAGACTCAATGCCCAGTTGATCGCTTGATGTCAGGTCTGTTATCCCTGTCGTTTCCCCACCTACTGCGGGAGGGGCTTCAGGCGTCACCTCTGGTGCATTCTCGTTTGTTGTCATTTCCTTGGCCTCCAAACTACATACCACATATGGTAACTACTTCCTTCATAGTACTACATCTGTAAATATTTTGTTATCCGACCCCGTAAGGTTCACGAGTACCGCGCCACTCCTCGTATTTTGTCTGGAATTTAGTATCGTTCTTACGGAGCTTCTCGTTTGGGTGTCTATTGTAGTGGTAGAGAATGAATTCCAAATCCCAGTATTTCCCGTCTTCCCGTAAGTCATCAATATGTTTCAGTTGGCGATCTGCGAGGTTGCTCTCGGCATGGGCCCACCAATGGGCAATCTTTTTGTAGACATCCTTATATTCGGATCGTACCGTCATGTTGCCCCTCTTGCCCCGATCTGCCTCACTATAGGCATCAATATACGCAGAAAAACGTGGGGCCATCCGCCTCTTGATATATTTCGCAATGGCTTTATCCGTTGCGAGGCCGTCGTAGCCGCTGTCCTGAACTTTCTGTAAGTCGTCAAGAACTCGGTCGGGTTCTCCCTCTACGATAGATGCCTTCCGCATGGGGTCTATGAGATCCCTTCGGCCAATCTCCGCAAGATATTTCGCCCGTGCTTCTATGGCTTTATCTATATTCACCGTCATGCTGGTTCCAAGTCGCAAATACAGGCGCTGTGGGAGACTTTGCCTGTTGAGGTTTCTCTCAACATACTCCCTTTGATCCGAGGTCATCTCGGCCTCCAGTTCTGCGATTTTCGCATCTGCCACAGAACGACTCTCCCTTAATGCATACACTTCATAAATAGAGTCGAGGGCCTTTTCATTCTCTGTTTGAACCCTTGTTTCCAAAAATGGTTCATTTTCTTGTTCCCTCTTCCGATATCCGTACCATTCATTTTGGATTTTATAGTATGCGTTCACAACATCATTCTCGCTTAAACCACTCTGCTTGGACAAATCCAGATACTCATTAAATTGGTCCTTTCGTGACTGCGTCCATACCGTCTCTCGATATGAATCTTGCTCGTTCACTGCCGCCAGAACCATATCTTTCATCCACGGTTCTGGAAGGTCACGAAATTGCTCTCCAAACATATCTGTGGCCATCATGTCTCGTGGGCTGACACCATGCTCACGCATTCCCAAAGATGAAGCCACTCCCCCTGTTGCGATTCCACCAAGAGGCTTTCCCTCAATCACACCTTCTGTGATAACAGGAGACGCCCAGAACATCATGGTTCTCTCTGCGATCAGTGTTGCGATGCCCGGCCATGTCCGTACCTCGTCACCTTTCCAGTCCGAATTCATTAAAAGAGCAGCGATTGCTGACGTTGTGGGAGCCGTATTGCTTCGCGCAAAGCGCTGCACTGCTTGAGAAACTCCTTTCGCCTTCCCTTCAAATCCTTCGTTGGTCACGAACCCGGCATAGATGTTGCCGAGAAGTCTGTACATTGAAACAAATCCTCCGCCAAGTCCAATCTCTCGCCCCCAGGCGCGGATGGACATAAAACGGGAATCACTCGGATCAAAAATAGAGCCGTCCCCAATAATGGGGGCACGAGCCTTGTTTGCCTTGGAGTCAAATACTCCACCGAGAACCATGGATGTTGCACCTAAAAAGATAAGCGAGGCAGCCAATCCGCGCACATGTGCATCTCGTGCAATTTCACCACGAACCCCACCCTGAAAGGTGTCCATGAGACTCGCTCCAATACCGCGACGGTAGTTCGAGGCGTACCACAAATGGCCTCTTTCTATGGACTGCCGGGTTTCCGTCACGCCAAGCTGCCGTGCCGAGCTGACGCCAGTCAGATTGTCAACGGCCTTGGCCATCTCATGGAGATCTCTCCTAAGACCGGGTTTCGCGTCAAGAACATCCAGAGGAATTGCGGAGTTGATATCACGAATCTCCACTCCGTGCCGGAGAGCAATGGTGGATCGATATGACTGATACTGGAGAACCCTGACCTGATCCATAAACATGTTAAACATGGCGGCAACTCGCTGTGCAAAGGGCATTTTCGCCAGTACTCCAGATAATGATGCCTCGACAAATTCGCTTGCAAGAAACGGTGCCGATCCAGACCGCCCCATCTCTGCCATGACAGGGCCACGATCAACCATGGTCTTCTGGACCAAAATAGGGTCCTTAAGCGCCCGGAAACTCATATTTGTTGCCTTGGCCCATTGCCTTGAGTTTGCCGCCAGAGGCATTGCCCCCTGAATAAACGGAGCCGCCACATCAAATCCCGTTTGTAAGAACCGGATTTTGGAGTTTAAAGTCTGGAAAAATTTGGGGAATCCCGCTTCAAGGCCCGCTATCTTCATATCACGGGCGTACTTTTCCATTCCAGCGGCCAGTTCCTCTGTGAAGAGAACACCCTTAAATCTTCCCCCCCTCCAAGGGTCCGTTGGATCAAAATAGACCTTTCCAAGATGTTCGGTCGTAATATGTTCTCCCGTCTTCATCATGGCCAGCGGGGGGCCTTCAGGAACAATCTGACGAAAATATGGGTTATTCGGATCTGATACAACATTAATGAAGTCCATATCTGCCCGTGCCTGCGCGGACGCAAGCAGAGTTTTTCTCAGCTCTTCGCCTGGAGTTGCGGTATACAAAATCCTGCCACCCGTCTTCGCGTCTTTCACAAGATCCCACTCGCGAAGTTGTTCTCTGGACTTTATCGTCCCAGCAGGAATCAGCTCCCCTGTCTTCGGGGTAGTCACTGGAGTGTCTTTCAGTCTCTGCATATCCAAAACCACGCGAGGCCAGTATTCCCCTTCACTGAAATCAAAATCAACTATAAGGGCCTCATCTATGGCCTTCCCTGGGTCTTCAGGGTAGCGGAACCGCAGCTTAGGTATGTCTATTCCCGCTTCTACGTTCATCCGATGAGATTCGCGCAAGAGATCATAGGCAATGGCCAGCCACTTCTTCTGTTTACTCGAAAAAGAATAATTAGCTGGATAGGTGAAAACATCGTGGAAATCATGCGAGAGTCCCTGTTTCGGGGGGTCCGCGAGGTTCAGAATATTCCCGTACGTCGGATTGTTTCGGTTCGTGTCAATGAGCCACACATCATTCCCCAGTGAATTCAGTGTGGCCATTTGTGCGTTGACGTTGGTCGTCATAGAATCATCCATGGATTTGCGACCCGTGAAAGTCATATTCGCCCAGTTCGCCATGTTCTGTTCTTTTTTATTGATCATTGCGCTCGGATTGATCTGGGCCCCAAAATCTAATATGTGTCCAACTTGGCGAAGAGTCCGCCATCCTATATTGGGATATCTCTGATCCGCCCGTAAGTTCTGTAGCTTTAACGCACCCCAACGAACAGGGCCCATTGCATTACGGTATGCCGCATTCGATGCGGTTGTCATCCACTCTGTTCCGATCTGTGGGCCAATATCAGTTCCCGGTATCGTAAACAATTTAGACTTGCTCTTACTCGGATCATAAAAAAATCGCACAGCCAACTCGTCATTAAGTTTTTTGTCTACGTAAGAGACTGCTCCAGAAGGAAATCGTTTCACTCCTTCTGTCGCGGGTGGTTCTACCCGTATAATCGTCTCTGCTGAAAATAGTTTGCTGGTTGTGGGGATTTCACTGATAGGCCGTATATCGAGAGTTTCTTTTCCGTCTTGCCACCGCCGCGTGAAGTGTAGTTTGGAACGGTCAATGAGTGTTTCTCCGAAAAATTCAATATCCGCTTCGTCCAGAGGCTTAGTGGCCGCCGTCTCTGGAACAAATGCCTCTCGTATGAGGGATGGTCTCCCTAACGGCTTTGGGGTGGTTGGTGCCTTGGCAGCAGGAGTCACGGGCGGGATGGCTGCTTCATCGTATCCTTCACGGATATACCTTAAAAATGTTTCTGGATCTCTCGACTTTGCTTCAATACGACTCAATGGCGCGATAGCGTCCTCGTACCGCTGTTCTCCTATTGCTATCGCTGCCTCCTGAGCGTCCCGATGCGCTTGGTTATATGTGGGAAGCTCCCTATAGGCATCAGCATATTGTTGACCGTGGTCATCGATTATCTTCTTAGCTTCATCAAAGCTCATGCCCTGACCAGCAGCATTACTCCTGATTTGAGCGTCTATCGCTTCCCTGAGTTCGTCGGGATTCTGAACATCTCGAAGGGCCCCCTCAGCCTTTCGACCTACTACATCGTAACCGCTGCCCGGATAATCGGGGCTCATACGGTTAATAATGTCCCCTACGTTCATAACTAAATTGAACCGTATGCCCCGTCCAACAGGAGGGACACCATCTGTTCCTAACATTTCTGGCTTGCCCCGTTGCATCTCAGCCAGTGCGTCAAATGGGTGCATATCAGGAGCCACGGGTGGGATGACTTCTTCAGGGGCAGCACCATAACGAGGAAGCTGCTCTCCAGGTAGAACTTCTCTTGTTGGGTAGACAGTTCCCGATTTCATCATCTTCATCCGAGTGTCAATCGTCCTCATATTTGGCGAGGGCAATTCATTAAGGCTTTTTGTAAATGCTTTGTACTCTGATGGGAATGCACTGCGGAAAATGTCTGGCTGAGTACGGTACAGCGCATAAGCATCCGCCCATACTTCAGTTAAATCAGGGATTGGCATTCCGCCTCCCATACCGGGAGCCCTAGAATGATTTGTAACATAGTTTACAAATACATCCTCATAGACACGCTTGGATGCTTCTTCATAACCGCCCGGAACATCATATGTGGTGACAATCTCATCAGCCCTTTTTATGAGCTTCCTAATAACATTATGGTAGTCCTGAATACCCTGCGATGATTGATTGGCCGGAACTCCCAGTATGCCGTGAGCTTCTTCGTGAGCTGCCACAAAGTCCGCTGACTGCGAAGGCCATTCTTTTAGAGCAGCTATTTCTCGTGGGATGGTGGACATCCTCAAAGGTTGACTCTGCTCATATACACTTCCGCCCGGTAGGAACTCCTCAAAAGGCATATTTGTGAGTTCTGGGTCTACCCATACCTCAAGACCACCAGTAAGCCCCCCTCTAGTACCAGGGGTGACTCCTTCAGGGACGGCAGATACAGGGACGACTTTTTCAGAGACGGCACTTTCTTGCATTGCGTATGCTGCGGGGTCGTCAAGGAACTGCATTTGTCCTTCTGGAACAGGTTGCGTGGTTGGTGAAACGGGCACATCTGGTTGTGTGACAGTTGGAACATCCACATCTGGTTTCGGGGCAGGTGGGGCTGCTGCGGCAGCGGGTCTTCCCTGATCAATGATCTTATCAATGGCATCTGTTACAGCTATGTCAACCGAAGGGTCAATGGGGTGGGGATACGATTGGGACGGAAGAACCTTTTTGTCCTTCAGTCGTTTCCAGGCATCATCAGCGATAGATTTCATACCTGTTTTCGTAGACTTCGGAACATATTTTAGAACATTCGCGGCAGTCCTAATCTTCTTTATCTGAAAAGCGTCAGCGAGTATAAGAGGGTCCACAAACATACGGATAGCCGCATCTTCCCACGCAGACACATCTCCTGCTTCCAGTGCCTCTCTGTAGGCTTGATCCCGTGAAACAAGTATCCCCTCTGTCTCCCTGAGTTCACCAATCCTCTCCCTTAAGTCTGGAAATTGCCACCCTTCCGACGGCCTAAAACCACCAGGAGGTTTAACATCAACATCCGAGATACGAAGTCCACGGCTAACGTCCGCCTGATCTTGGTAGTAGCCGAGAAGTGCAGGCCAATCTTTCGGCGCGATTTCCGCAGCCGCGCCATACAAGGGCTGAATTATATCTTCATAGGTTCCAGTAAACACTTGCAATTCTGGTTGAAACCCGGCCATCATCATTTGACCCATTGCTGGCCCTAATTCTTCCGGTAGGGGGCCAAGTTCTGCCGTTCTCTTGGCTCCTTCCCATGCTTGAATAACCGCCCCGAGTGGATTCAGTCGTTGACTGAGAGTCGATAATCCCGTTGCAATTTCTTTCCCTCGTTGCCCCCACTTCACATCAAGCATCGGTATGCCCATCCTGCCATACTTCGTTTCGGATGTGGGAGGTGTCGGCGGAGGTTTCATTCCGGGCGGAGGCGCTCCGCCCATCACATCCTCAACGAGGGAACCCTCGGCACTTGTTGGGTAGAGCGACTTCTCAATAGTCTGAAGTTTTTTGAGTTCTTCTTCGGTCATGGACCGTCCTTAAAAGTTATACAGGTAGCGTGTGCGTGGGCTGGAATATGCGCCCGTTCTCCCTCGTGCTGTTTGCGGGAGTGCTGCATAGCGTTTCGTCCACGGGTCTGTTTCGAGGTAATCCATGAAGGCCATGGGGTTCTGTCCTGCGCGGAGAGATTGGCCCAGTTGTCCCAGGTAATCAGAATAGACATCCTGATACGCATTCTGGAAGAACCGCTGTTGGGACGGGCTTCTCTGCCCATAGGCCATACCTGTCGGCGAACTACGATAGGTCGCCTCCGGCATCTCCCCTAAGACGAGATCCTGCCACGATCCCTCTCCGCTCATAAAATCCATGTAGGGAGTCGAGTTTGTTGTCATACGATTATCTCCCTACAGGTCGCGTGGGGGCTGAATTGGCTGCCCGCCCATACGTCCTGTGAACCAGTTGAGGAAACCCGTTCCGGGGTTACCCTGTGCAAGCCGTGCCGTGTACAGTTCGTTCATCACGTTTCCGATTGCCCGGCGAACGGGAGCAGCGAGAGCCTGCTGTCCAACCCCGGCAGTTTGTCCGGGTGTCTGTCCCGTCGGCGCAGCGAACTGTTGTCCGAGCAGTGCGTTGGCCCAGCGAATCTGGTTCTGTGCCGCGTTTTCCCCGGTGAGGTAATCGCGCCCCATGACGGCACGACGCTGACCCATCGCAAGGTCTTGTAGGTTCTGTGTCTCCGGATCATATGCGCCGAATTCATCCGTGAACTGTTGAGCAGTCAATCCCGCAACACGACCTGCTTCTGTTGCTTCATCAAGCATCGAGTATGGGCGATTCTCAAGATATCCTTCTCCGGTAAGAGCCTGCGGAGTCTGGGAAAAAGGAATTCCCGCCGCGTCGGGCGGAGTATAGGCTTGCAAAAATTGGCGGAAGCTCTGTGTCGGATCGCGGTATAGTCCCATCTGGTATCGGGCCAGTGTGGGGTCTAACAGTGGTCGGGCCTGCATCCCAACGTCCCGTGTCTGTCCAGACAAGAACTGCTGGAACTGTGCTTCCGGGCTATACGGGTCGTACCCGCCGCCATAAAATGGTTGGTACTGGTTTGCCATCTTCTTCTCCTTTTCTCTTTCCTACATTAATAGTTTGGTGGAGGTGTCATAAATTCTGGGTCCGTGTCGAATGGGTTTCCTGCATAGGCCACCACTGGTGCGTCCTTCTGGTATTCTGGTGGAGGTGTATCAAATTCCGGATCAGTTGATTCCATGTTCGTTGGCAATGGCCCCTGCACCCATTCTTGTCCTGTTTCCTTTGCTTGTTCTTCGAGTCCGGTTCCCATCGTCTGCCGTGTCATCAACTCTGCGATCTGGGCATACGTCCAGCCGCTTTCCCGCATTGTATCAGCAATCATGCTCAGTTGGCGGCGGATTGCATTGGAGGCAGCGGGCGTCATCCCCATCGTGTTGGGAACGAGAAAGAGGCTTGACCAGCGCCTCTTATTCCCGGAGAAGTTCGGATGGAACAGCCCTGCTCCCATTCCCATTTGATTTTCATATGCTTTCTCGAAGTCGTCATAGTGCTTCTTCCACTTCACAAAGGCGTCATCATCTTCAAACTCATTCGGTGCAGCGTCATTCACATCGCGGCCCGTTGCCGTGTTGGCCTGTTGTGTGAACCAGAGATCGATATGAGAATCCTGATTCTCATTCATCCATTCCGTGATGTCATACGATTGCCCATCCACCATGACGGATTTGAGTCTATTCTCCAGGTCAACCATTTTGAGGGCCTCCTCGTGCGCTCGTTTGGCGAGGCCACGCGGATCACCGCGCTGGGCTCCATCTTTTCCGTCGGCGTCATACTGTTCGACGAGTTTCTGTGGGTTCTCAAGCCATCTCTGTGCCCATGGGATAAAGGTTTCTTTATCAAAATCGGGAACAATCCTCCATCCCTCTTGACGCAAATCTTTCGTTGTGTCTTCGCCCAGAAGGTAGACTGTTTCCGCCTGTTGCCACATGTCCTCCTTGTTCTGCTCCATCTCGTACGTGCCTGATCCGGGGATCTTGTTCAGTTCGTTCATAAACATCGCCCGGTTGGACGTATCGGTATATGCCTGCCTAAACTGTTCGTCCTGAAGTTTCGGTAAACTGGAAGTCGTTTTGTTATATTGATGATGCTGTTTATTCCCTTCCCAGCTCCGATCTTGCAAATGCAGGAAGATGCTGGCCATGATGGTGTGTCCGGGTGACTCTGTTCCACTGGGGAAGTTTGCGTTCTGGAGCTGTTCCATCACCGCATTGAACTCGACGGCACCGGGTGTTCCGGCAACCATGCGTCCATTGTCATCGATGCGTAGCCACTTCCGGGTGGCCTGGTAATCCATGCGGGCACCCCTGTTATCCGGAAGGCTCAGATCGTAGAGCATTTGCAGGCGTTGGAGTGATGCAAGAACGGCATCCGTCTTCAGGTCTTCATTTTTCAGTTTTGGAAGGATGGATTCGCGATAGCTCGAAAGGTTCCGGGCGATGATCTTGTCATACTCCCAACGATCTGCATGGAGCTTCATTAGAAAGGACGAAGGTTTATCAATATCTGGGTCTGAGTAGGGGGTGAATCCAAATGGTTGCAGCGGGTTGTTTACGTCTCCCTGGTCACCGTCCTCCGTTCCGTCGCCGTTTTCCGGCAGAGCGTCCATCAGTTCTTGCAGGTACTCTATATAGGGGTCCACGGCTTCTTTCCCCTTGATGGGGTATGCCTCTGAAAAGGATGTGAGTTCTTCCATCATTTTTCCGTAGGAAATGAGGTCATCAGCGAATGCGTCATCTTGCGGCGTTACCGCAAAATCAGGAAGACGCATTCCCCCAGTGGGCCCGCCTCCGGCTCCTTCCTCGTCGCCGCCGTCGTATTGCGTTTCCGCAACCGCCTGGCGCATGACTTCTTCGGCAGAGCGTCCATTGACAAGCATCTCATAGAGATACTCCGGTGGCATCCCTGCCACCTTGTGCATTTCTTTGAACGCGGTCAGCATGTTTTCGCTTTTGATTTCACCGTTTGCCATTTAGACGGGTCCTCCCTGTGCGCCGGGGCGTGGTGTTCCAGGTGGAACGACGGGTCCCATCGGTGGTGTTGGCATGGGTGGTGGAGCGCCCATCATGGCGCCCGGAAGAACGGATGGATCGATGCCGGGTGGCCCCATGGGTGGTGGGCCCATCGGTGGTCCCATGGGTGGCGGTGGTCCCATTGGAGGTGGTCCCATTGGCCCGCCCATTGGTGGACCCATTGGTGGACCCATTGGTGGTTCTGGTGGTGGTGGTGGTGCCATGCGTTCCATGGCCTGTTTCTTCTTTTCAAACAGGAGAATCATCAGTTCTCCCGTGTAGAGATCGACGAGGTCGTTCCGTCCCTGTCTCTCTGCTGCCTGGATCATTGACCAGAGTGCTGCTTCGGGCAGCATCTTCTCGGCGATTTGTTCCTTGATGGCGTCGTCCATGTTGTCCGCATCCTGTATGGCAAGGATACGATCCCGGATGGCGCGGTCGGAGAGGAGCGGTGTTTCGCCTTCCCGTGCAATCTGTGCCATAGCGTAGCGGCTCATCTCATCCTGCGGCAGTTCGCCGACGAGGTTGATTTCTGGTGAGCCTGCGCCCTTGATCACATCGGGTGTAATCTCTTCGCTAAAATAAATACGGTTCCGATCCATGCCGGAGACTTCAAGCGCTTCGTATGATCCTGTTGCGTACTGGTCACTGATGCCGTCGAAGATCATCTTGTAGGCTTTCTCCACGCCCCGGAGGTACTTGGAGATCACGGTTTCCACGCCCTGTCGGAGCGTGTTGATGGCAAAGCCCGATAGCTGGAACGGCACTTCACCGTAGACGCTATGCGGGATACTCCCGCGCTGCATCTCCCCGGTGACCAGGCTCATGAAGGCACCTGTTTCCTGTGCGACTTCCAGTAATCCCAGCGGTTGCACATCTTCTCCCTGTCCGAGGGCGACTTCGCTGCCTTCGAGGTAGGGATCTTCGTCCAGTGTTTTTGTTCCATCCCGGCTGATCACCTTGATTCCCTGCCGTCGGCTCCGGGCGGTGAGTTCCAGCATGGTACTCATGGTCATATTGTGCTTGTCGTAGAGTTCCCGTGTGGATTTGAAGACGGATTCTCCCATATCGGAGATGGTATCCTGCATGGTTCCCTGGTCGATGGGAACGATCATGGGGTTGGCACCGATGGGACCAAGGAAAACGGGAACGCGATCCGCGCCGTGCTTCATCTGTTTCTTCACGACACGGAGGTTGGGGGATTCCATCGACCCGTTATGGACGATGATCGTATTGTATTCCTTGTCATAGAAGTCATAGACCAGTGATCCCTCGGCGTTGGCCGGGGTCTCCCAGTCGATCTTGACGTTATACTGTGCAAAGATCTGGTCTTTCGTCTTGACCATCTTATAGCAGGCCCAGTCCAGACCATCGGGTCCTGTTCCCCAGTAGGTATGTAATGGGTCCCACGGTGTAATATCCACATAGGTGCTTCCGTCTTCGCGCTTGGCGAGGAGGGAGCGACCGGCATACCAGCCCCGGAGGACGGAATACCATCCAAGCTGGTCGCGGAGAGTGGGTTGCATCATGGAGCAGAGTCTGTCGTCGGCGGACGCGAGGATACCGATGAGGAATTTTTCCTTGAGGTCGTTCTTTTCGCGTCGGTCTGCATCCGCTGCTGCGTGGGGAATGCGGATGGTCATCTCGGAGCTGGAAATCCAGCCCATGACCTTATCGGCGTAGGTCTGTGGTTCGTTCGAGGTATAGCTCTGGTAGCCTTCCCCGGCGTCGTATGGTTTCAGGCGGTAGAGTTCGTGGTCGTCTTCCATCCGTTGACGCAACGCTTCCGTTGCATCGTAGTGTCCCTCGACGAGCGCGACAATATCTTCCGGTTTTCGTCGTCGTGCCATTTATGACCACCTTTTGACTGCTATTGTATTCCTTTTGTCAATATATCCATAGCCAAAGCGGTCGATCAGGCCATAAATCAGTGCTTTGACCGCGTGATTGTTCTTATCTTCCGGTGTATCACCCATAATATTCCCATCGCGGTCGGTTTTCCACTGGTAGGCCCGACTTTGGCCATCGAACGGGTTGGGAACGACCCCGAATTCGCTGAGAACGCCATGACAATGGGGTGCAATCACGAGGCGTGGCGCATGTGTCTTCGGATCGATCTTGAGCCAGCCTTTCAGGCGTTCTGTTCCTTCGGCGATCCGGACTTTCTGGCTGGAGAGGTAGAGTCCGGCCTGTTCGAGCCAGACTTCTGCGGGTGCGGCCATTGCCTGGTGTTGATTCCCGGCAACATCGATGACGCCCCACTTCACATCCTTCCACCAGTCCCTGGACATCGCGATATCGATCATTTCATCGGTCACAAGGTTCTGTTCGTAGATTTCATCCACGACACGAACCTGGTCATCATATATCTGGATCACTTGAATGGCGTAGGCGCTGGCATAGCCGGGGTCCATCCAGAGATGCACCTCTTTGCCGGGCTCATACTTGATATCGGCCACATGTGCATCGGGTTTGAACTCCGAGAAGACGATTCCCTGTGGTGGGCTCGGCTTTCCCTCGATTCGCTCCAGATAAAAGTCATCACTGGCGGTCTCCCTGAGCCGGAGTATTTCCGGATCGTCTATCCCACCGGGGTAGAGATAGGTATTGGTATAGCTGGGGAGGCTGAACGCCCGGCTGTCGGGTTCTGCGCCGCTTGCCCAGCTCGTAAACATCTGGGGATACCATCCGAGGGAGCCCTCGAAGGTTCCTGCGAGGAACATCCATCCACGTTTTGGTGCAGCACGGCCCCGAAGGCGGTAGAACGTCTCCAGATCGAGCTGTGATGCTTCGCATCCGATAATTCCATCGGGTGCCCGCATGGCCAGTGTCCGTGGGTCCTTCGCACTTTTCGTTTCGATGCGCGTGCCATCCACCAGAACAATCCGTCCGGGGTCCACGCGCTTGGATGCTTCCTTGAGGATTCCCAGCGTGGCAAAATCTTCCACGAGATATTCAAATTCTGCCCGTGTGCGCTCGTAATCGGCGGCCACGAGCCAGTAGAGTCCCCGTCCCTCGGTCTCTATGGACCGGGCAAGGAGATATTTGGATGCGATCATGCTCTTTCCGGCCTGCTCCCCGCCTGCTACAAGTGTAAAGCGGTAGGCCGAGTCGAGAATATCCTTCTGATGGCGGGTTGGATGGAAGTTGACCTTCTCATAGAGGTACTCAACGAGATCCTTCTTCTCCTGTATCTGTGTCATCAGACCCCTTTCGCTTCAGGATTTCCGTTAACTGGTTCTCCACGGGGTCTCCCAGCTCCTCTTTCTGTTCGCTGGGCCTGGCGTTGGTCTTTCCCACCTTCCGCCATTCATTGAGCAACTCCCGTGCCGTATCCTCCTGCACCATCCCCGCAGTCGGCCGATACTTCTCCGGTAAATTCGCGTTCAATAACGTAATCGCCAGGATCGGTGACTTCTTCACAGCATCCGGATCGAGAACAATCCCCACAATCACCTCTTCCAACTTCTCCCCAAACTCCTTTTTCGCATCAGCGAAACGATCCGCAAAGGCATCATCACCCGCGTTCCACCTCTGCACCGTCTTCCGGTCAATCCGGGCAACCTTGCAGCCGTTCCGAATCGTCCCATACTCCAAAAATCCCTCAATGAAAGCATCCTGCCTCTGCTTCTTCGTCTCACCACGAACATTCGATCCCTTTGCCATATCTCCCCCTCTCAAACTCTCCCCCTCTTTTCTTAATTACTCCGCCCCCCTTAAGGGGGCGTGAGAGTAATTAAGGAAGAAAAGAAGGGAGAACATATCTATAGAAGACGTAAGTCTCTTTTTATCTTTTTTTCAGTAGTAATTTCGTTAATTACTCCTCAAATAGTAGTAAATTTACTAGTAATTAGGAAATAGCCGTTCCTGTAAGGTCATAACTCAGAATCCTAATTACTCCAACTTTCCCAGTAGTAATTTCGCTTTAATTACTCCATCGATCCAGGAGTAATTACGATTTCACCTTGGATCATAACACCTTTTAGGGAAAAAATTCTGTCATGGGTATGCCACGGGATACACACAACATTACAAGACATACCCCCCCCTTAACATATGCCACAGACCAACCATCATCCCACAACATCTCCCATAGTCCAGCAACGTCAGCAATGTCAGCAAGTCCAGTTAGCTCAGCAATGTCAGCTACTTCAGCTACGTCAGCAATGATCGATATACAGTTGTCTCAGTCTTCAGTATCCGTAATCATCAACAGTTCTTAACAGGCATAGATGTTCTTATTGTTCTTATTGTTCTTCTTGATCTTATTGTTCTTCTTGATCTCTTGCATACATATCTATTGCTATTAACTAACTAATCCCATCATATAAATCATAAATAGCTAGGTTTTCGCCATTTTTAGGGGGGGCATAGGCGGTCGCCAAGCTTACTGACCGCAACAGTCACGGTCGCATTATGTCAATCAAAAGTGAACTAAGTTCAAGACCTTATCTTAGTATGAAGTTGTTGCCTTCTAACCCACGTGAGAGTATAATATATATAGATAAAAGAAACGAGGTACAACATATGAACAAAGTGCGTACCGACCGGTACGCACTGCAAGCAAAATAAGATTAGGCAATCTTACACATAGTAAAATAGTTGTTGCGTAGTTGGTTTGCTTGTGGAGGTAAAAAAATGACTAACTTCATTTCTGTTGAAGAAGCGATCAAGCAAACCATAGATTACCAGAATAATGAAAGTTCAATCAATCTAACGTCAGAGTCTTACGTGTACCTTTCAGAAACCGTAACGCACTTTTTCAAAGTTTGGGAAGCATTGGCAGGTGATGAACTAAACACTGAATCAGCCAATGAGAGTGAGAAGGCTACAATCAAGATGGTAGCCGATCAAGTGCGGGGAGCAAATAAAGAGTACCCAATGTTAGAAAATTATACGCTTCGTGATGATGGAAAATCAAAAGTAAAACAAGATTTTACTTTTGCCATTCATGGCGAGCGATTGACGCAAAAAGATTTTCTAAATATGGCGTATAGATGTTCATTCATTATGGCTACGCGTAGCGGAATTGTGAACAAGAAGCGTAATCCTTATAAACTAAATTCTAGTAAGTCTACATACCATAAGGACTTTATTGACTTTGTGGCAAGTGGAAAGTTAGATGATTACTCTAATGACGAACGACAATCAAGAAGGATATTTGATGAGAAAATGTCCTCTGACTGGACAAAGTCAAAGGTAAAAAAGAGTAAGGACAAACCAGAAAAGGGTACGCGTATTGTCTACAAGCGGGACGGCATCAAATACGAGGAAAATCAAAATCTTGTTGATGCCTTGCCAGAAATTCCAAGTGGGAAACTTGTTGAAGAAGTTTTTTCCAACTTACGCGCAGACGGTACACCATCCGAATCTAGTGCGGCAGATGACAAAAGTAAAAAAGTTCACACTGTCTTCTGTAGTGTAGATGAGTCCCATATGGATAATGCCAATGTGATGTTAGGCATCAAAGCTATGATGAGCAAGGCACAATTTGAAGCATGGAATGCTGATTTACCGGACGATGTAGAAAAGCTTGAAGTTGGAGAAAAGCGAATCATAGCTTTTAAAAATCCCATGAATTGCACCAACTGCAATGCTCCGTTAAAGGTTGAAGAAAAACGCGAAGAAGTAGAAACAAAAAATAAATAATTGAAGAAGCGCCAACTTCGCCACAACACAAAGACCACCTACCTAGCGATAAGGTAGGTGGTCTTTTGCTTTTCATAGTGCGTACCGGTCGGTACGCACTCTTGCAGCTCGTATGCAAAACCAATAGCCCCGGCCTGGATTCCGACATATCCACACAGGCACAACAGGCACAACAGGCACAACAGGCACAACAGGCACAACAGGCACGACAGGCACAACAGGCACCGGGAAATTCGAATCCTGATTGAAACTGAATCAAATAGATAAGGAATGAACATGCACTTTCACGTGATGACGGGAACGGTACACGGCGCACCAGATTACCTGGTACGGTGCAACACATTACAACAGGCAGAAGACCACGCTGCCGAACTGATACATGATGTTGGCGAGACCAGCTATCTTGAGATCTCACAGTGTGTCTTTCGCGACAGCGAACCCATCTGCCAGGCAGACTTACTGTCGAAGGCAGTTATGTAGGGGACATAAGATACTAGGAAGTTGTTGTCTATACCACCATATATATGGTATGATGTTATTAACAACTACAGAAGCACAGTATTTCACAAAGTTAATAAAATCTTTGTGATGATGGTATTGAGAGTGCGCACCGGCCGGTGCGCACTCCTAGAAGGCGAGGTGACGCATGATGACAGAGCCAAGAGGAACCCCACTGTATCCAACAGGACCGCGCATCCACTGCAAGTGGTGCGGTAAACGTATCAAGACACTGCTGCACCATAAGCACGACGGAAACAACTACCACTATAGATGTTTACAGGAACTCAAGGCTGATATGGAATGGCTCAAGAAGGGGGATTAACATGACGACAGGACTACAGTTCTCACCAGAGAACGCCAAGCTCCAGAATATACAGGACTGGGCAGCACTGCCTGAGTACTGGGGCCGACAGGTCAGGATACATGGCTTCAGTCTACCTGCCGGGTACACATGCCCTGCTGCGAAGCTCTGCCTGAGCAAGGCAGATAGAGTGACAGGCAAGATCAAGGATGGGAAGCACAACGAATTCCGGTGCTTCATGGCATCCATTGAAGCCTACAGCCCACAGTTACGGGAGATGATATGGAAAAACTTTAACATACTCCGTGGCCTTGATATGGAAGGGATGGTATCGGTACTGTATGATGCCCTGCCGGATACAGATATTGTCCGCATTGATGTGGGTGGGGACTTCTTTAATCAGGCATACTTCAATGCATGGGTACAGGTCGCACGACTGTGTCCAGATGTGACGTTCTATGCGTACACCAAGAGTCTCAACTTCTGGGAACATGCACTCAAGTACGGTGGTATCCCGGACAATCTGAAACTGACAGCATCATATGGTGGAAACTATGACGACATGATTAATGGGGACAACGGCAAGGTATCAATGGTGCAGGAATACGGCATCAAGTCGGCCCGCGTGGTATTGAATCCTGAAGAAGCGGACAGGCTTGGCCTACCCATAGACCACGACGAGTGGCACGCCATCGCAGGGACACAACCATTCGCACTCTTACTCCACGGCACACAACCCAAGGGATCAAAGGCAGCAGCAGCATTGAAGGATCTCAAGCTCAGAGGGATCAAGTTTGCGTACAGCAAATAGGAAGGTAGGGAGACATGATGGGAATAGCAGGATTCAAAACCAAGAAGGAGCTCAAGGCAGCAGTCGGCACGAAGCCGCGCTTCATTGAGACAAGCATGTTCGGGAAAGAATATACAGGGGATGGCAGGTATGCCGTTGTCGGTCCCGATCCACTGATACGCAAGTGGTACGCAGAGATAACGGTCGTTGAGGGGCTCATCCACAAGGTGAAATAGGAAGGTAGGGAGACATGGCAGATACACGCGAGGACAACCAGGAATACTTGATGCAGCAACATATCAAGGCACTTGAGGCAGACCTTGATGTACTTATCCGGTGGTCTAGCATCCGTGATATCTATGATGGTGCATGGACAGGAAACAACGGGCGGCTACAGCAAGGGCTCACCAATCTAGCGAACACCGTGCAAGCACTCCGTGAACGAGAATGGAAGGTGAGGTGACGTATGACGACAGGCAAGAAGGTCAAACCAGTCTGCGAAAGATGCAAATCAAAAGACGGGGAAGGACAAGAGGCAGTTCCCGTGGGAGAGGCATACGTTGTATGGGGCATTGATGTACAGCGTATGGTCATTGATGATGATGCAGGCGCACCAAACAAATGGTACTGCCCCATATGTGAAGACGAGGTAGAAGTCGAGTGGGTGGACGCATGACCACAGATAACCCAGTGACAACATGCCACATCTGTGGCCTGACCAGCAGTGATGAGAGGAGGTTCACGTACGGAAACAAACAGGACGAGGAAGCGATCACCGGAGACGGATCAATCCGATGCGGGAATTGTATTGATGATGAAGACACAGAAGGAGGAGAATGATGAAGAACATTGATAAACAGGGACATCAGATTCTGGTGGATGAATTGAAGAAAGCAGCACAGGAGATTGCAGCCAAGCATGGTCTCGTTATCGTGAGCAAGGGGGGGAAGTACACACTTGATACCGGCAGTGTCAAGATGGAGTTTTTAGTACCGAACCACGACTTCCAAACGGATATGGGTCAATCACTGGGTGCAGAGTTCGACATTGGCTTTGGGTTCAGGTACAAGAAGAGGGACTATACCGTGATCGGATTTGATTCCAATGCACGGAAGTATAAAGTCATTGCCCAGAGGGATGACAACGAAGAGGTGGGACTCACTGTTGCTGGAGTGAACATACAGTACAGGATCAATGAGGAGGCAGCTCGTGGATGACGATGACATTATCGGACAACGTATCACAGGCATACGGAACCTCACGCCTGCTGAACTGAAGAAGGAGAATTGGAAGAACAATCCCCATCACGGTCCAGCCACTGGCCTGGAACTGGAGAACGGTGTGTTCCTCTACCCATCACAGGACCCAGAAGGGAACGGCAGTGGCGTGTTCTTCTACTCACTTGGCAAGCATTTACACATGATCGGGGAGGTGAAGGCATGACATTTAAGCTCAGGTCATGGCCTGATGTCGGGGATGTCACAGAAAATACCGTTGTGTATTACTCCATGTGGCCACAGGGATACAACATCCCGGCCACACCCATACAGAACTACGACTGTGATGACCATACGAAACAATGCACAGGACTGACCGCACTGAAAGAGAAGGGAGATACGTGGGACCTCGAAGATATGGCACAGGATACCTGCTCAATCTGGTGCTTTGAAGTGAGCAAGCAACAGATACCAAAGGCATTTCCGTTTGATAGGAACTGGGAGGTACACCATAGGATGAAAGACGAAGTCGTTGAGTAGTAGTTCTACTACATGGTATAATATGGTATGGAGGTGAGACATGAAGCAGGAGCAGGAAGATGGAGTGCGCACCGGCCGGTGCGCACAACAGGATGTCTGTCCAGAGTGTGAGGGGACAAACCTCAGCGAGGACAGAACACAGTGCTTCAACTGCCAAGCAGAAGACTACGCAGAGGGGAGAGAGGTATGACGAAAGAGGCACGTAAGAATGCACTTCGCACTGCACTCAAGCTGGAGATGGGGAAAGGCAAAGACAAGGAGCAACTCGGCAAGATTGTTCGTATGGTCAGTGCCGGACTGACCAGAGAAGAGATTGAGGAATGCATGGCCGTTGTTCAGGCAGAACTTTATACAGAAGAAGGGAGCTAGAATGTGGATTATACCCAACAACCTATCAGACACTTATCCGTCTGTTCTGGATACGAAGGACTTGGGCTTGGAATCAGAAGAATTTTCCCAAGCATCAGAGAAATCGCTTTTGTGGAGGGGGAATCATGGGCCGTCGCGAACCTGGCGAACAAGATGGAAGAGGGAAAGCTACATCCAGCACCTGTCTGGACGGATGTTAAGACATTCCCATTCAGACAGTTTCGTGGAAAGGTGGACATCCTCTCTGGAGGATTCCCCTGCCAGCCTTTCAGTACTGCTGGGAGTGGCAAGGGAGTATCCGATGAACGACACCTCTACCCATTCATCAGCGCAGGGATCAGGGAGTGCCAGCCAACAGTTGTCTTTCTTGAAAACGTCCCCGGAATTATCACAAAAAAGCTCCCCGACGGAACACCCGTTCTCCAACATGTCCTCCAAGACTTGGAAGGCATGGGTTACACAGCAGAGGCAGGAATCTTTAGCGCGGAAGAAACTGGTGCGCCTCATAGAAGAGACAGGGTATTCATCTTGGCCTACGCCAAGGGCAAGCGAGAAGTATCAGGGGGATGGGGCTGCGAGGGCGTATCAGGAAGCGGGGTTCAAACAACCAACCCATCGGTACGACAAGGACGGGAAGCTAGTAGTGAGGGATCAGTCAACATTCGACACAACGCTAACGACAGCAACACAAGCCCAGAACTGGCCGACACCCAGAGCAGTGGACGCACGAAGCGCGAACCAACCACACAAGGATCGGGGAGTCAAGCCCATCGCCCATCTCAACGCCGCAGTCAAGCAGGAGAACTGGACGACACCCACGCAGGACACATCAGAGAGATCCAAGAACTACGCACAGGGGGGAACTCCACTATCCAAGCAGGTCAAGAAGGAGAACTGGATGACACCCGAAGCACTCAACCACACAGGATATCAGGTGAGCGGGGGCAAGCGTATCCCTCGGCTGGGAGCGCAGGTCAATCAGGAGAACTGGCCGACGCCGACAACAGCCGAGGCAGGGAAGATCGGGAACCAAGCCAACTTCGGACAGACGGGACTCAGCAATCACCCAGCCATCCGGGGGGAGACAGAGAGGGGGAAGATGTTGAAGAGCCGGGAAGGGGATGGGAGATCAACAAAGCCAGGTGGCCCGCCCGACCCGGACACGAGCAGCACGAATGGGAAGAGCCACGGACAACTCAACCCCAACTGGGTGGAACAGTTGATGGGGATACCAGTGGGGTGGACCCAACTCTCCACCGAATGGACAGGCTCCGAATGATCGGGAACGGGGTTGTTCCAGAGCAAGGAGCCCAAGCGTATCAAGTACTCGCAGGAAGATTGATAGGGGTGGACGCATGACCGATGAGCATGAATGTATCTGGGTATGTGAGGGATGCGGTGAGAGCCGTGTCCTTGATGCGACAGGGATTGACTATAACGCTTATGGAGGCCCAGCTGGTTTGTGTATGCCCTGCGGTGAGCATATGCGGTATGTATGTAGAGACTCAGTAGAGGGCAAATGCCCAGCGGAAAGAGAGGGGGTGATATAGATGTCAAAATCAGGAAGAGCAGCCTACGACGCACAGCAACAAGAGCGGGGAGCAGATAACTACATGGCGGAAGAGGGTGAACGTCGTCACGATATCGATCAACGCATCACGGCGCTTGAAGAAGTCGTGAACGCGGATGGACTGAGAAGAGGTCAACACATAGCAGAGCTGAAGGAGGCAGCGACTGCACTGACGGAAGCACTCCGGGATAACGACTACCCGAAGCAGCCAGAGCCAACACAATCGGAAGACATACCATTTTAGAGGAGAGGTCAATGGAAGAATTAAATATCGTTTTCAAGTTTGAGAAGTCAACCCCGGGAACCTATCGGTACAGAGAAGACCAGGATCCAGCAACTGCTGTTGTTGGCGCACTGTACGTGCGGAAGTGGGTGTTCACTGACGAGCCACCGGACAAGATCAGCGTGACCATTTCCGAGGAGGAAAAATAATGCGATACACGATCATGGTCATTCGTGAAGTCTGGTCAACAGATACTGTTGTCGCGGAGAGTGATGATGTAGCAGAAACAATTATTCAGAACCGATACGCGAGAAGACCGTTAATGGACGGCACACTTAAGGTGCAAGATGACATCAGAACCTACGTTATCAGTGAAGAGGACAGGAGCTGAATCATGGAACTGATCATCGGAATCATCATAGTGGGGATCATCAGCATCCTGTAGATCGGTTGCACTGATGCACGGGTTTCAGGAGAGTGGCCACCCCCCCCCCCCTATAACCCGTAACAGGTGTAACAGGTGTAACAAATAGATAGCCAATGACGTTACGGGTGTTACGGGTGGTGACGGGTGTGACAGAGTGACAGAATCGCAAGTAACCTTACCTGTAACGCTCGTCCCTATCTGTTTGCTACGGATGCTACGGGTGATACGGGTGTGACAGAGTGTGTGACAGAGTGTGTGACAGAGGTGTAACAGAATGTGTGACAAGCGAAGCAAATAGATGTAAGGAGACCCTCTCGAAGGCCGTCCCTGATATAGACCATGCATGAAGAGACGGCCTGAGAGAGGTACACCGGACGCCACAATCCGGTTACCTTATTCTAACACAGGACTGGTGACACCCAGTTGTATCTAGTTGTGACGGGAAAGGTGTATACTACTACAGAGAAGTGAGGTGATATATATGAGTGACAAAAGGATTGTCGATTTCGCGGACGAGGATGTGATGGGGGCTCTGATCGGGATCAATGAACAAGTTAAGCGAATCGCTGATGTCATGGAAGCACAGTTCGTACAGGAACTGACTGGATTTCCTTACATACCGGGGGGCAAATGGCAGAAACCATTGTGGGAGAATCTTCCCACCTTGCAGTATTCCACAAGGTGGGAAGAGAAAGATGGGAAACTGCACAAGTTTTATGGGAACTATAATAGCTAGAAAGGAGGCGAGGAACATGAAGGAACCAGAGGCATACATTATTGATGGAGAGCAGTACAAGCAGGAAGATTTCCTGTCGCCTGTCCAGGCACAGGACTACCTCGGAGTGGGCGAACAACAGATGTGGAGATGGCGATCAACAGGCCACCTCGATTATGTTCGTCTGTATAGAAGCAATGCGTTGCTGTATACGAAGAAGCAGTTGGACGCAGCACTCGCATTGAAGAGACCAGAGAGAGCTACAGCAAATAGTTAAGGAGAGCCATGAGTACCGTTGAAGAACAGCCACAGTATCAAGATGGAGAGTCGAGTCTTCTCCCCAAAACAGGATCAAATAACAATCTCCCCAGTACAGCTTTCGAGACACCACCATCGGTGACACGAGATGCTCTGGAACAGTTTTTGAGCCCTGAACACAACAGGAGCATCAAGGGAAAACCATCAGGAGCAGAGAAGGACCTGTTCATTGTCCAGTGTCTCACCAAGGGGATGAATCCCCTAATAGGAGACGTTCATGTATTCTCAGACGCAAATGGGAAGCTAAACTTTATCGTCAGTGAATCGTTCTATCTCCGTGTTGCTGATGCACACCCCAAGTTCCGGGGTATCCGGTCGGGTATCATCGTTGAACGAGATGGTTCCCCGGTTGAAATTGAAGGTGGATACTCAACGAAGGGAGAAGAAGTTGTCGGCGGATGGGCTGAAATCCATCGGTCCGACCGTGATTTCCCCATCGTCCACAAGGTGAACTTCCGGGATTACGATAAGAAGAATGGTACATGGAAGCAGTTTCCCGGACGCATGATTGAGAAGGTAGCCCAGGTGGGCGGTCTACGACAGGCGTTCCCATCACAGTTTGGTGGGCTCTATTCATCAGATGAGATGCCCGATGAGGGAACCGAAGATAGCAAGACGAAAGCAAAAGCAAAACCCAAGGGACATTCGGTTGCAAAGGCAAAGGATCTTGGCGCCAAGGTCGAGGAACCTGAAGAGCAGAACACAGAGCCGATCTTTGAGCAGCCGCCTGAAATCACAGCGACTGTCCAGAACACAGGAGCACTCCCTGAAACCACAGCATTGCCTGAGGCAGGGACGGAGACGGAGCCTGAACCGGACCCGGATTTTGACCTAGAGAGGGATAGGCTGTCGCACCCGGATCATCCGGACAAACTGTTCTTCCCATCAGCGAAGTGCCTTGACCATGACACCTACTGGACACTTCAGGATGGACAGTACGGCCCGTGGTGGTCATGCAAAACTCTTGTGACCTCACAAGAGGACTCACCAACAGGCAAGGCCATCTGGTGTAATGCGTTCAAGACGGTCAACGATGGGAAACCGGTGGAGATTGTTGATCGGGGCAGTGCCTAATGACGAAGCATGAGGATCTTGACTTTCCTCATGCTGCTGCTTGGTGTGATGAGTGCAGTCAGAAACAAACTGCACTCGACACACTGGATGAGATGAAAAAGCAGAGCAAGCTCCGGGAAAGACAAATCGTTTTGAAGGAAATAGAATTGGATATTGGGCCACAGGACCCACCGCCTCGTCGGATTTATATGTCTGCGCCACAAACAAAACCATCCGAGCAGACAGCAAAACCAAAACAAGGGGAGCTGATCAGTGACAAGCCAAGAAATCGGGAAGCTAATTAACGACGCAGGAAATCTCTACGACTTCGACATCTACGGAGACAATCCGTACGAAGTGAAGTGGGAACAACTGGGGATTCAAGCCAAACTTGATCGGTTTGAATACGAGAAGAAACAGTTGTTTGGTTTTTGCAGGATCACACCCATTGAAGGGGGTGTGCGTGACCGAGGTAGCCAGCTTGCCTGGGCCAGAGGGCGCATCAACCTATCATCTTTCAGTAGCAGAAGCGCATTCATGAGCGACCTGAAGAAGAAGGATGAATCCCTTGAGTGGAAGGACATGATGGAGCAGGCCACGGAGAACATCGAGAGCCGATACCGTGCCGGGACACCAGAGGTCCAGCTCCACGGGGCAGAACCAGAGGAAGAAGAACTGAAATGGGTTGTGAAACCGATACTAGAAAAGGAATCCATAACGGTCATCTATGCCGATGGTTCCTCAGCAAAATCCTACTTCGCCCAGTACCTCAGTGTCCTTCTGTCTGAGGGGATCAGTGCAAACGGACTGAATCCCGATGGGCTCCGAGTCCCTGTCTATTACATGGACTGGGAAACAACGGAGTCAGAGCTTAACCAGCGACTGGGGAAGATCCGCCGTGGCCTTGGTGTCGCAGCAGAATCTTCTGGAAACTTTTGGTACAAGAGGATGTTCTTACCTGTCTCTGACGAAATCGAAATGCTGCGTGACAGCTTCAACAAGCACAACATCCAGGTCTGCATCGTTGATAGCCTTGCGGCAGCATCCTCTGGGCAGCTAGAGAACGCTGAAGCAATTACCAATGCATTCAATGCGCTTCGTGCCCTGAAGGGCGTGAGCTTTCTCATCATCAGCCATGTGAATCGTTCCAACGAAATGTTCGGTAGTCGCTACACATGGAACAACTCCCGGAACGTGATCCGGGTGAAGAAAGAACAGAACGAAGGCAGCCCAGAACTCACAATGGGATTGTGGTCAGAGAAATCAAACAACGACAAGAAGTTTCACCCCATGACATTTGTTATTGATTTTGACATACCACATGTTGTACGTGTGAAGCGTGTTGCAGTAAAAGATTCTATCTTGGCAGATCAGTTGAGCGTGTTTGATCAAATCAGAAATGCGTTGAGCGAAGGGCCCAAGACAAAAGAAGAACTTGCTGAGGAACTGGATAAGGAAGAAGGACATATGGGGAAGGAACTTTCCAATCATCGTTACGATGAGAAGAAGAATCCTCTTGGAGCTTTTGTTCGACTGGGGAAGGCGAGAGAGAAAGATGTGAAGTGGGGAAACAAATCGGAAAGCAACGTAGTAAGGAGTGAGTGAGTGTGTAAATGCCATATACCAGCCACGCTGGTAGACGGGAAAGGATTCATGCATGTGTGCCGCACATGCGGAAAGACGTTATCCACGATGAAGCAGGCCATGCGACATTCCTGCCCACGAGGAACCGAAGCATGCCGAAAATAGAGAGAGGAGATATACAGATGGGACGCAAAAAGAACAAGAGCGGTAGAAAACAATTCCGCGATAGTAATTATGATCAATGGAAAAAAACCCTTGAAGCGGTGAGGAAGGGACTGGAGAATAATCCATCACCGGGAGATAATCCATCACCGTATATTCGGAAGGAAGATGGGGTGTGTTTGATGCCGAAATTACGGCCGCGTAACTCATCCGGGGGCAAGTACGAATGGCCTCTTTTGGAGGAATATACAGATACATGGTCCAGTCAAAAACTAACGGGAAGAAAAGCCTATGAACAATACTTGGCCCTAGAGGTTTGGAAGAGAGCAGGAGAAAAAGCTCCACGGGGCCCTAGTTTCTATCCCAAATACTACAGGGACAGGATACGGTGGAACCGCTTTATGGAGGACAACAATTACACGGACGAAGATACGTGCGGGGAGGCTGCCGTCAGTAGTATTGACGGTCAGGCGTTGTGCGAGAGGCATGTCGATCTACATATTGACAAGGGTATGATTCCAGAAATAGAGAGGCGCATTGCTGAAATCAGGAAGAACGGACTTGCGAATGATCGAAAGGCCAAGCAGGTACGATCATTCCAACCGCATAAGCAGAAGAAAGATCCCGGTCCTAAGACGCTGCTTGAAGTTTTCACTGGGGAGAAAGCCCCGAAACAGGGACTGGAGTTTCTTTCAGACGGAATGGAAGCGTCACAGCCCGTTCCTTTGAATGCAGAAAACATCCGATTGATTAGTGAGATGATGCAGAAAGACAGTAGACTCACATTCATTGAAGCATCGAGTCGCCTAGAAAACACACTGAAGTATCAAGGGAAGTCAGAATTGCATTCCGATGTGGTTACAGAGGAACCTAACAATACACAAGGGGACCTGAAATCAAACAAAGATTGGGACGGGCTGGTCTTTGGTGGGCAGACAATTGCGCCGGAAATTGATATCTCGGCACCGCAAAAGAAAACCACCAAATCGTCAGCGTACTCTGAAAGGAAGTTCAGTCAATCCAAGGACGATCAGCTTTGGGAGGATAGGAGAGAGTACCTCAAGAGTGGCAAGGCACGGGCAAAGAAAAAGTATGACTCACACAAGTGAGAGACCGTTCGTCATCCACCTCAACCACCTGCCTGACAGGAACCTGAGCCCCAACGCCCGAAAGCACTGGCGTGTTGTTGCAAAGGCCAAGCGGGAGGCAAAGGCAGAGACGTACTATCTCTGCCGGGAAGCAGGGATACCGGAACACCCATTCGAGAAGGTGACCCTAACCGTCACTTTCAAGGTGAACAATCGTATCCGTAGAGATATCGACAACTTGTTCGCGGCCTTAAAGCCATACATCGATGGGTTGGTAGTGGCAGGCGTCCTCGTTGATGATTCCGCTGACCGAGTACGCTACGTCATCAACGAGTTGGTGGTCGGAGATGTTATGGATACAGTGCTAGAAGTAGATGCAGAAGGAGAGAGGTAGATGAAGAAGGGGGGCGTGGGTTTGCAATCGCCCCCCTTCGTAGGAGGTGGGTGACTGTGACTACTCAGTCATCCCAATAATGAGCCATTCTTGTTCTTCACGTTAAGAATGGCTTCAGGAGTATACGAGAAATCGTTTGAGAGGTAAAGGAGTACTGTCATGGAGAGACGGAAAAAAATTAAGAGATCAAAGATGATGAAGATGGTTGAAACCCAGTACGGAGAAAATCTGGAAACGCTTCTCCCTCGTATGTATAACATATACGATGGGTTGCCAGGCATGGTTGAGCATATGAATCTGAACAAATCTACGATTCACTACTGGATGAGAACATTTGGAATTGCTATTGAAAGCAGAGCCTACGCACCCGGAGAAAATACTACTGAGGATAGGATTAATGAATACGAATCGCGTATTCAATACTTGGAACGCCGGGAGGAAATACTCAAGCATTCATTGCAAGAGACAAACGATGAAAACAAGAGACTGAAAGAGGAGCTGGAGTTTGCCAAGAGGAGTTCCGGCCCCGTTTATTGATGATACAATGATTCGGTTACGAGTTCTGAAGCGGGCTCGTAACCAGCGGAGAGGGTAGGGGTTCTCTGACCCCTGCTCTCAACCACTCTTTTAGGCAACGAGTCCACTGATCCGGGAGACGTTTCCACCGCAGGCATTACATGACCCACGTAGGCTGCGTCTCCCATTCTTCAACAGAACTTCCTTCACTTCATTCATGGGGTGTGTGTCTTTGCATTTCATACAGAACGCTGTAACACTCGGTACTTGCTTCACGAATGGCTTGGCCATCCACTTCAAAAACCCAAACATATCATTCTCCTATTCCTACGATGGCGGGCTAATGCTCACCTCAACATTGTCCTCATTCGTAAACGTCTTGTAGATGACGCTTGTTGCGATTGTAAAATCTTTACTCGCGAAGCCCGAACCCGAACCGATCTCATTCAGGATAATCTCAAGCGTTCCTGCCTTGATTCTGGACAGCGTACATGCGCCGCCCTTGGTATAGAGGTTGCTCAGAATCAGGCGATCCACCTTGCCATTGACCCCGCTGGTTGTCGAAGAAATTCGTATCATATCGTAAAAGCCCCCGCTGGTCCGCATCACATCGGCGCGATTGCCTCCTCCGATAGCTCTGGCTCGTGGCGTTCCAGCCACCGCTGAAATTGACTGTCCGTCACTGGCGTTCTGCTTGACGATGAGGTGATGGGCCTCGATGTTCTCCAACGTCATGGTCGTGCATCTCCACCGATCAACGGTCATATGGCCCACTTCGAGATATGTTTCCGTGAACGCAGGATCAACGACAGCAGCAAGCCCACCAACGATCACGACCGATGTTTCCCCTGATGGCAAGGCTGAATTGGCATAGGCGGTTCCGACGGTGACGTTCTCAATCTGTAATAGACCGATGGGGGTGGAGCCTAAATCAACACGGAGGGTGTTATCTTCATCGGAATATTCCGTCGGGATATCAGCAGGAGCAGAATAGACTCCGGAATCCCCAGCGCTGAAACTTTTTCCTTCCATGACTTCATTGACAACAACCGTGGAGGTGACGGCGGTTGATGCAAACAGAAAAGTCCCGGCCATCTGTGGCGAGAACCCCATCGCCCTGAGGAGAGAATAGGGCGACTTGAGGAGGGTAAATGTTCTCCGCCATCGGTCGCTTTCGTCTTGGAGATAAGCAACCTTGGCCAATATCCAGTCGCGAGAATCCCGGAGCGCATAATAAGTTGTCCGTGGAGATCCCATCAGAACATGGAAGAACTCCACAGCTAGGCGGAAGGGCGCCAGCGAGAAGCTGAGTAGGAAACCAGCCAGCCAGATCAATTCAGACCTAACACCTACTCCAGCTTTGCCCATAACTCTCCCAGATTTTAATCTGAGAGCCCCAAAATTGGGCCATGGTAGCGATATCATTCGGATTCCAGCACTTTCATACCTAATGCGATAATTCCGCTTGAACATCCTGCCGCAATCTCAACAGCCTCGTTGAGTATTCCGAATATGCTGAGACTCCCCAGAACAATGATCGCAATAAATATCTGCGGCCTGACTTTGCTGATCCAATTCATATTCCTGCTCCTCTTAGGCTACAGCGAGTGCTGCCGCCTTGTCTCGAACTGATGCTGCTGCATTCTTCTCCGCAGTTGTCGCGTTGCTGACTGCTATATCTTCACGAACTCGTGTTAGTGTTGTTCCCCCATCTACCAAAGCATAGTTCACAGTCGCCTGAAGAGAACCATCTGCTAAAACCTCAATCCCCTCAACAACGGCGTTCGCCTTTTCAATTGCCATCAGATACCTGCCTTCTCTAATCTTTTATCTATCTGTTGCATGGCTCGAACCAGTAGTGTTTCCAATCCATACGTATTAATTCCGGGGTACTTTGTGCCATCTGGACGCTCAATCTCATCAAGAGCTAGTGGCTCTTGAACAGACTCAGCAATGACTCCTAATCTTTTGCTTTCTGAATCATCAAGCCATTCGTCATGGTCATACGTCACAACGCTCATGTCTCGTACAATTGATAAGGCATCATTTTCGTAATCTTCAATGTTACGCTTCACGGTTTCTGATGAGTCCACCGTAACAGCATTTGTTGATGTTAGGTTTGTATGATAAGACTGCGTTACTCGCGACCCAGTAACCGCCAGTGTCCCAGTGAAAAGAAGGCTTGCATTTGCAGGACCAAGTGTCAGTGCCCCGGCAGATGTGTTAATCGTTGTTGCCTGCTGGAATGCCCATGTTGCCCCATTAGAACTGATCGTCAGACGATTGTCACCACCCTGCCATATCTGGAAATTGTGTGCCGTACTTGTTCCAATGGCTCCAGCCGTTGTTCCAGCAATGATGGTCGTTGTGACAGAGTTGCTCGTGTCCTGTATCCGTACCAATGTTTCTCCGGCAACCTGATACTTGAATTCGTTCCCACCTGCAACAAACACAAAGTCGTTTCCACTATTAAATGTGAAGTCTGTTCCATCTGAACTGATCTTCTCGCCACCACCTGCGTCATAGAAGTAGAGATTCGCAGCTCCTGCCAGAACGAGATCATCCGTACTCTCGTCCCATAACATATATGCGCCGCTTGTGGCGCCAAAGAATTTCACATCGTATCCCGTATCATTAACTCCAACAGTGACTGTGCTATCTATCTGAACAGCCCCGTCTATATCCACTGCATCGAGGTTGGTCGTTCCATCAATATCAGCATTACCTGAGATATCTAATGTAGCGGCATCCAGCTCCCCCGATAGGGTAATGTCGGTTGCTCCTGTAATGGCACCGTTTAGAGCCACCGCACCGTTGATATCAATGGTCGTGGCTGCTATCTGGATCTCCGTGTCAGCGACTAAGTCTAGCTGGCCATCCGCAGAGGAGTATATGTATATGGCAGTATCACGTAGGTTAATTCGCTCTGCCGTACTCATAAGGATATCGTCAGAGAACTGGAAGTAGTCCTCGTCTTCCATCCACGTAATAACACCGTCGGCACTATTTGCATCAAAGGTTAGGCTGACATCCGTGTCAGCACCAGACCCGATAGTCAGGGCATCCACATTCATATCGAAGGACATGGCAGCAGCATCACTTGATGTGATTGTCCATACCTTGGTAAGCGTCCCTGCCTTGATAACATCAAACTCTATCTGGCCATCTTCCGATCCAGATGTAACGTCTGTTGCCACTATTGTCATCCTGGCAAACTCGTCAATGTTTCCAGCGGAATCAGCTAACTTAAACGACAGATAAATCTCATCGTTATCTGCCTTCGTAGAGTTAGCACCGCTGAAGACAGCGACCTGATTGGCCGCACTATTTGTGAGGTTGGTGAATGTACCAGCAGGTGTGCCTGCTGCCGCGTTGTTCCGTACATCGATCTCCTTGAGAGAAATCTCGTCGTCCCAGCGAATACGGCGGACGGATGTCCCAGATGTAATCTCAACATCGTACCGATCCTGATCAGCCTCATTGAAATACCACAGACCATTTGAATCTGTCGTGGCTGTCGAGCCCTCCTGCGTCGTCGTTCCCGTCTCTAGGAGCTTGACGGACGCACCAGACACCGCAGTCCCTGCGTCATTGAAAACATATCCGCGAAAATTAACTGTCATCTCATCGGCCCCCTAGCTGGCTATGATCCTTGTAGTTGAGAGCCTCCCGGCAATAGTATTCCGGATCGTTCAGGAGGTCATCGTCATCAATGAATATCAAACTAATCCCCTGTCCGGCCATCTGCGCCCGTGCCATGACGTCACGGCCTCTGGCTTCCACACCGAATTCGTAGTGATAATACACCCCTTGTACGTTCACCGCCAAATCTGGAGGATTGGTGAACATGAAGTCCAGAACAACGCCACCCTTGTCCAATCGACCGCCCATCAGGGGGGACTGGTAAGTGAAGTCCTCTCCGGGCTCCTTGCCCAGAGAGATAAACGTGGAGTATGCAACCCACTCTGGGATCGAACCTTCCCAGTTCTCTGGAACCTCAATTTGTGATGCCTGTGTTGTCACGCCTTATCCCTCCAAGATCATGAGCCAGGAGATTTTATCGTTGCCTGTTTCGACATCCACATAGAAAATATTTGCCGGGACCGACCCGCCAAACTCCCCAAAGTTTAATGACACCGTGTTCCCTGCGCTGAGTTCATATCCCAGTGACGCGCTGACATCACTCACGCCCACATAGGCCAATCCAGAGTTGCCTGCCAGTGCCTTGAACTGCACCTGCTTGACCCTGTTCGTGACGTTGTTGACCTGTACTCTTGTCCCGGCACTCGACACATTCGTGATTCCTGCATCCAGACGCATACGTCCTCCTAGGGTTCGGCCACGGTGATTGTTGTTGAACCACGCTCATCATGACCTGTAAATTCCAGACCAGTTGCACTGGTCACATCAACATAATAGTTCCGTGTTCCACCGCCATCATCACGGAATGTGAACTCCACGAGAGTCGTTTCCTCAATTGCCGACACCAGCTTCTCGCGTAGGTCTTGCGGCGTGTTTCCTTTATAGTCATGTGTGAGATCAACATCCACCTGATGCCCCCACTTCGCTGGCATTTTCTTGCGCCACTCCAACGTCAGACTCACGACATCAGGGCTTTCAAACTTCTCCAGCCCCGTTGTCGTTGCATCGCTTCGATTCAACGTCAGCTTGAACTTGATCGCACGGAACTCTGTTCCCAAGGAAGACCCAAACGTGTAGACATGTGTTCCGCTTGCCGCACCCATCGTGGATGCATCGAGGCTAGGAACAGCCGTCGTGTATGATTCCGCATAGTCCGTGGCATATTCCACCTTGACCTTCTCTGTGGATGTCAGGTCCTGCGCTTCAATCCGCAACTTGAGTGCCAGCTTATCAACTTCGCTCTGGCCTGCATTGAACCATGGTGTTTCGTGAATACACTCCTCGGCGTACTCAAACTCGGCCATCTCAGAAGGATTGATGATCGCTGGAGGCAAATTCATGAACCAAACAGAATTGTTGTGCCCCCACCATACACGATATTCCTCGTCGTAAGAACTGGAAACATGCATTGAATCAAGGCCCTTACCGAGGTTTCCGCTCAACCATTTTGTTTCCCATCCCATCTCGTTGTAGCCAACGATACTGCTGTACCCTGCGTCTGATTCAATCACGGGTGAGTGCCCAGTTTGTGTCGTTCCCTGTTGATATGGGATTGATGTACTGGCAATTGATAGAGGGGAAAACCGTGCATCAATTCCAGCCAACAATTCATTGTGTGATCCCTCCATCATTCGGATCGCACCGCGCTTGTCAAAAGGCATACCATCATCGCGATCTGGGCCCACAACGGTAATCACCGCACTGTTGCTCCCGTTGATATATTTATAAAGCCCTAGACCGCTCGGAATGTAGACAGAATCCCTCCATCGGGTTGTTCCCTTTCCATTCTCTGAATGAATCGGGAACTCCATTTGCGTCTCTTCAAACCGTGCGTTATCCGCGTTGTGCATGAAGAGTCCTTCTTTTGTTGCAACATAGATGTTTGGAATGCCTGCTGCATTCCGGGCGACAAACATTGCCGTCACTGACCCGTCCGGTAAGGGAAGAACGGCATCATTAACCTCTGTTCCAATGGTTGTCGCGTACCAAAGCTGACCAGTATAGCTAATTCCCCAGAGGCGATCATCCCAGACAGTCAGAAATTGCGTATCCTTTGCATCATTCGATGTCCATGACGATCCGTCGTAATGCGTGTACCCACTCCCATTGGCGTCATAATGTGCAAACACAAGGTGCGAATTTCCTGAAGCATCCGTGAAGACAACAGAATCTGTGACCTGATCTTCTGTTTCATCCAGCGCACTGCCCCAGCTATCACCCGTGTTGTTGTACTTGAAAATCTTTGCGTTCTCGCTGTTGCTTCCATTCCATGCAGCGTACACTTCGTCGCCATATGTGTTGATGGCGCCAATCGTTGCATCCGTCAATCCATGTGATGGGGCTGTCGATTCTGTCGCAAGGCCTGGCAGAACGAGATGGTTCTTGTAGCGGAGCTGGGCAGTTGAATACCATGCCCGTGATACCTCACCCGCACCCTCCATGCGGTTGATGCCGATCCCTCCACGCCAGTCCGACCATGCAACAATCGAGGATCGAAGCTGATCGTCCTTCGACGTATCGCCAATGACGACCTTTGCCGGGTACAGCGATGCGAGGACGCTGCGAACAGGCTTCGTCGTCGGGAAATAGGTATCGTTCAAATAGATTTCGTTGGTCTCAATGACTGAGGCTGGCATTATTCAACCGTCCGCGCATTCACCAAGAATGGTAATGCTTTCCGCGCTCTTTCCGCCTGTGCCGCCCAGTACGCAGAAAGATTTCTCTTTGCATCAGGGTCTGTTGCTGGCCCACCTGACGTTGCAATCAGCGCCAAGTTTACCGTGTTGCTGATTACGAAGTTCTCATTGACCTCAGTCGCTGTGTCGTCACTGGACAACAGTGCTGGCTTGTCGCCACCCTTGATTTTCATCAAATGGTAGCCGACCGTATCCTGTCCATCACGGGTCAGGATGAGATCCCGCGCCTCTTTATCGATGCGCCAGTTCCGTCTGGGGAGTGTTTCCCATTCAGCCGTGTCATTGGCAACCGCGACAATGTCGTCAATCCATATCGTTGCTGCCCCGATATCCGCATCGTATTCAAGCCCAACAGAAATGATTGCCGTATCCGTCTCGGGATTCGCCATTTGCATCCGAACGAATGTCCAGGTGTCTGCTGTAAGAGCAGGAATGCTCAGTGTTTCCAGTGGGCTGGCACAGGAAGCCGAATCATCGAGCAGGAGCTTTAAGTTTCCTGCTGATGTCGCAACCGTACTCTTGACCCACATCTCAATATAGTTGTACTGGGAGAGATCCTTGCTGGTAATGCTGTCCGTTACGAAGTCTCCAGCAGATGCACCAGCAGCGACCACCATCTTCAGGGATTGTGTCCCCTGTTTCTTGTCCTGTGTGTCCAGCGACTGGGTGAAATCAGAGTCCGTCTTCTCATCAAATGTTGCAGCACAGGCGTGGATACGTGTCGATGTGATCTTGTCCCTGTACTCGATTTTGTTGATTATGGAGATGTTGCTTGGAATATCAAAGCGTGTGGTCTTCCCATCTCCGTGGAGCGCAATGTTTTCAATGGGATCATAGGCGTTGCCTGTTGCTGAAATCAGGCTCTGGTTAATGAAATCATCTATGATGGATGGGTTGTACGCATCATCCCATAGTTCATAGGATTCTGAAGCTGTCTGCGCCGAGGAGGCTGGCATGTACGCAAGCGTTGTTTTATTGTCGGTAATCGTTGAGTCTGTAACACGCCGTATTTCTTCATCATTGGACCCACTTGTAAATCGAATCCATTTCCCAATATGGTTGTCGTTCCCTCCGAGAACCAGGCTTGAGTCAACGAGAGTATTTTTTCCTACTGCTCCAGTTTCACTGGCAGCGCTTACATAGAGAGCGCCCAGGGCGTAACCGACATGCTGTCGTATCTGTTCGCGTGTCCGGCCTTGTATCACGGGCATGGATCACTCCTAGTACTTCACCTTCTTCATCTTCTTGCCGCTCTTCTTGGCAAAGGCTTTTGCCTTTTTCTTCCCGGCTTTCGTATAGGGGAATTCGCGCTTTCCTACCTTCGGCATATCATTCCTCCTTGTCGCTTGCCCCATTCTCCAGCTCGTGAACACGAGCAATCAGTTCTTCTATCGTGCGTCGCATGGACGCATTCTCAAGTTGAACAGCAAAAAGTGCGTTGTTCTTAATCACTTCTTGTATGTCCTGTGGTTTAATCTCTACATCAATTCCATTTCCTGAAGTCATATTATTTCACCTGATAGTATAAAGTATTGTTCGTTGATTCCTTGCGCTTGATCGCCTGCTTCCGAAAGTC
>Ga0080013_1001029_pt1 | contig 37815 bp, 60 predicted proteins | sample ETNvirenome_6_85_FD_69236 | JGI IMG/M metagenome (GOLD analysis project Ga0080013, IMG submission 69236) | Marine viral communities from the Pacific Ocean - ETNP_6_85 (SPADES assembly) (version 2) | ecosystem: Environmental > Aquatic > Marine > Oceanic | place: Pacific Ocean | collected 2013-06-19 | reverse complement strand
TTTTTCCCCCGCGTTGCCCGCCTTTGGGCGGAGGGGGGCGCACGGGGGCGGGTATGTGTTCCTCGGACTGGTTCCAGCCTGCTCGAAAGAGTAGCTGACTATCCGTGTTGCGCAAACTCTTCGAGCAGGCTGGAACTTGTCCGGCAAACACATCCCCAGTCGTAGATACCGCCGAACTAGCTTGCTCTCAAGAGGTCCCGATCGTTTCGACGGGTGGCCATTGACGGGGAGCGCAACATGGATGTCATTACCTGCCGACATGTTGCACGAACTGACGCGCGACCTGGTCGTCCCGCAGCTAAAGCGGCTGCTCCGACCAGGTCTGCTCTCCTAACTTCCATCGTGGAAAAGGAGAGTATACGGCCATCATGGCCTAGCTCCAGTTCGAGCACAGCGTCGTACGGCATTGATTTGTAGTTCGTACAACACCGTCTCTTAGCTCGCTCAGAGTAGGTCTCAGGCGTTTCGCCGGGAAAGCCGTCGATCCTGAGCACAACGGAGGTGATCGCCCTGTCCTCAGCCGGGAAGCTCGGCTGGAGGGCATGACTGCTCCATCCCGGACCCACGGGTCGATCGTTTCAGACTCTCAGGAAAGAAGGGTGTTTCCTGAGAATCGAAACCGGTACATCAGTGTACCCGTCTCGAACTGCGACCATCATGGTCTTGGTCTTCACGATCTACACCGGTTTCCGGGCTTCCGTTTGTAAGAGACAAACCATCTTGCTTTCCCTGCCGTAGGCCCCGCGCGTTTCGCCGGATAAACCGTTTGATGGCAGGCCACTGCGACACTCCGTTGATGTCCAGGATCCTTTCCCGGCACCGCGGGAGATCTTTCCTGCCATCCGTGTGAGCCGCCCGGCCGTCGTGGCCTGGCTCAAAGATCTCCCGAGGTTTTGCTCTAGGATCCATGACATCTCCTCCGCCTCGAAGATGGTTTCTAATTACCTAACTAACGACTAGCTCAGTCACCTCAGTCCCCAGGCGTTTCGCCGGGTACGGCGTTCACGGTGGCTACAACAGCAGCCTCTGTGAGCTGAGACCAGGGCCGCCTCATCGCCTAATCACCTTGTGCCGCCATCGTGGCTGGCACGAGGTGATTACCCTTCCCGACGGCGAGTTTCCCACAAGCAACGTCCGTGTTGATTGATGGAAAATTCTCCGTCGGGTGCACGCCGGCGTGAGGAAGCCCGAGTCTCTAGCTCCCTGTTTCGTAGTCGTTTTTCACCCCATGGAGTTGCTATGCAGGTACTGCGCATCCCAAAAGGAAACGGGAAGTACCGTACGGTCTACGCGCCTGAAAAAGAGGAGAAGGAAAGGCTGCAATCGCTGCTCCCTAAACTCGTCAAGATCGCGAAGGCCAGGTGTCACCCACAGGTTGTACACGGCTTTATGCCGGGCAAATCGCCGCTCACAAATGCGTTACCGCATGTGGGCTTCACGTACACGTTCAACATGGACCTCAAGGACTTCTTCGATACGGTCCTGATTACCCACGTGATGGAGAGCATCCCAGCGGAACTGCTGGCCGAGGTTATGAAGTACGGGGCGGCCAGACAGGGCTTGCCGACGTCTCCGCTGGTGGCAAACATCGCTGCCGCAGCAATGGACTGGGAGTTTATGGCGGAACTTCCTGACGGAGTTGTTTACACTAGATATGCAGACGATCTTAGCTTCTCGTTCGACGACCAGCGCTTCGCTAGTCAGATCAAGACGATCGCCGAATGGTTAATCCCGAAGCACAAGTTTGAGATCAATGTCAAGAAGACGCATTTGCAATGGGCTGGTGCAGGCCGCCGCATCATCACAGGTGTGGCAGTCGACGACGCCCGGGCACACCCAACACGATCTGTCCGCAGACGGTTGCGGGCAGCGCGACACCAAGGCAATCCTGGCTCAACTGCCGGGCTAACTGAGTGGTGTCGTATGAAGTTGCCAGCCTTATACCTAGAAGAAATACGAAAGCATCGCGTCGCGTTGGACAACCAGCACGCAGCGTTGCCACACATCGCCCAAGAGGCCGACGCATACGGGAAAGAACATCGGTCACTGAGATTGGAGTAACCATGGCGAAACAGGTTATCCACGTAAATAAGAACACTATTCAGAGCAACGCCAAGCATGGCGACAGACTCCCGCCGCTGACCCTCAGGAGGGGTCGCAACAAAGTGGTTGCACGCGCGCAAGAGATTCTGATACAGACCGATCCACCAGTCATCGTCCGGTACGAACCAGAGGAGCCGTTGTCCTGTGGGGCACGTGTGTGGATCGAAACGGACGCCCCGATTGGAGTAAGAAACCTTGGCCAGACAGCGTTCCAACCAGCGACAGACGACGCGACAGAGGTCCCAAGAGCGGACGTTTGTTCCGATTGACGAAACATCGGGCGTTGCTTTCAGCGGCGGTACTATGACCGTGAATGGACAATCCCAGCGACCAGTGAAGGTCGAACATTGGGAGAGTTCCAACGGCCTCACCACCTACTCGACAGTGGAGTGGAAGGATCCGAACTCAAACGAACATCGGACCTCATGTAACTGCCCCGGTTGGTCCAACAAGCGAAAGAATCAACCCCGGGGATGCTGCCACACGAAGGACTTGGAGGGCACGAAGCCGTGTCCCCGCAAGAAGGTCGAATCCGTGGCGGTCACCTCGCTCGCGCAAGCGATCGAGGAGATACCCGAACTTATGGACGGCCGCGAACTCCGCGGCATCATGCTCGATTGAGTATTACTCACCCATCAAACTGGAATTGATCACAAGGAAAATAATCATGGACATGGGCAACTTCCCATCCCACCAGCCATCGTGCCGCGTCAAGATCCACAGCATGCTGCTGGGGCGGCCCACTGGCGATACCAATAAGGAGACTGGCGTTGTCGACGAGCGATCCCAAGCAACTAACTGAGGGCCAAGCCTTAACTGTGTACGACGTTGACGAGGACCGCGTCCTCCTCATGTCGCACGCTACGGCAGACGGCCCTGACGACGGGAACAAGTACGAGATCCCTCTGAACGTGCCCGACTTCGACCAGACGCTGATCGAGAGCTTCATTGATGGGCTCTACATCACGAACGCCATCCACGTGCGGCGGGGATACCGTATCAAAGACACGACTCCTGAGGTCATCGCGATCCACATAATGGAGGAATGTGTCGAGCTTGTTGAGGCTACTCTGGTCAGCAAAGACCCGGACAGTATCAAGGAGGAAGCCGGGGATGTCCTTAGCTTGTACCTACACCTTCTGCGAAAATGCGGCATCAGCTCACAGGACGTCATCCGAGGCGCCCTTGGCAAGCTGAGTCGTTATTGGACTACCGACCCGGAGAAGGTCAACACTGAGGAAGCCGGCTTCGGCCGGCAGAACCGAGGAGCGCCACCGGAGATTGAACATGGACGGTCTACCGAGAACTGGTCACCCCGTAATTGACATAGGTATGGACGCGGGCTTTTGGCTTGCTACCCATCCACTGATCGTGGGACAAATCATTGTAATGTGTACGACCTTCATAGGTCTTTCCGCTATCGTGTTACTTTTAGGGAGATCGTTTCCTGTGAGGAAATCGCGCCCCACTACCAACCATGGCACGATCCCGGCCAGACAGCCCAGCCACGTGAGCTGGAGAATCTGTTGACCATGCCGGACTCGCCGCCTGAACTGGAGTTTAATAAGGACCTGCGGTCCATTGAGTTGTAAATGTGAGGACCTATGAAGACTTCGCCGAGCACTTGCTGCACGGCAAAAGCATCCTTGAACCAGGGCGGCCGATTGCGAACAACACACGCGTTTACGTGCACGAAGAAGACGCACACCTGATTCAGTTCCTGGGCGACCGCGGTCGCGAGGGAGTGATCCGGCCCCGTATCGTCATCCGACTACACGCCACCGAGATCCTGACGTTTTGGATGGATGGCACGGTGGATCTCAGCCTTAGTGGCTGGCAATCGCGTGTGACCATGGACCGGATCAACGAGTTCTCGAAGCTCTCGATCTGGACGTGGCGGCCCAAACGTAACTATGAACCTGTGACCGTGGTACACCCCGAGGGGGCTTGCTGGCGGCGTCACAACGATGATTCTAAACGGGATCGTCGGTACGTGATGACCGATTACCACGCATACGAGACTGTTCGGTTTGCACCGAACAAGGTCGAGAATCCGCGGGTCTACGGCACTGCTAACAAACTCAGTACCGTGACGACCTACACCCGTAAGCTGGAGGACCAGCTCGCGAAGGAGAAGGCCGCTAAAAAGCGGGAGACCGCGCGGCGTCGGAAGATCCGCGACATGATTTACAAAGTCGCTCGCTACCGTGATAGCGTGATCGCAGACGGCAGAGACGCCCTCAGGGAGTTGATGCCGGAGTACGAGGACGCCGAGAAGCGAGTGGCAGTAGCGAGGCGTGATGTGGATCAGCAACGGTTCGTCATGCAGAAGCGGCTCCGCGAGATGGAACGCAAGCTCTCGATCAAAGAGGTTGAGAAACGAGGCGTTGAAGAATCTCTGGAAGCATTGAAGAATGAACTACGCGTTGTGGCGCCAAAGGAACGGCAACGCATCGTACTATTGGAGTAACCATGCCAAACGATTTCATAGACCGGCTCCGCAGACAGCGAGATGAGCAGGGGCGTGGTGATCTCTCTAGCGAGCATGTAATTGCCCTTCACGAGCAAAAGGTGACGTTCTACGCCCCTATTGCAGACCTGATCGGGCAGATGTACGACGCCGGGGTAACCTTTCCTGCCGGGAGACCGCCGACACGGTCCATTGCCATGGCGGCAGCCGAGCGGTCCACCGTTGGGCCGCGCGTGCGTATCTCGATCGACACCCGCCGGGAGATAATCCTGGAGCTTACGTCGCGAGACCAACAACTCATGTTCTCGGCCTACATTTGGGAGATCAGTCGCAGCACCAGCGCCCTCGTCACCGTAAGTATCGGTGAGGTGGCGGACTGGCTTGCTGAGCAGGTCGCTCAATTTGGATACCAACCGTCCAGACAGACCCAATGGAGACCCAGGAGGCGGGCCGGTATGCCGCCAGCAACGCCTGGACCTCCAGTACCACCCGAAGAAACGGTGGTGATCGAGGATGATGATGAAGGGTCAGATGGACGCGAACAAAGGGTCATTGACCTCAACGAGTGAGTATTATGCTAGTTCTGTCAAGAAAAACTAATGAGAGGATCCACATTGGCAACGACGTCGTGATTACGATCGTCAAAGTCAAGGGTCAAACCGTCAAAGTGGGTATCGAAGCGCCCCGTGACTTGCGAGTTCGACGTGGTGAACATGTCGATTCCGAAGTAGAATCTGTTCCAGGAGGAACCGAAAATGCAGTACCAAGTGACACTACAGATCCCAGTCCAGACGCATGATGATGCGATCTGGCTCTTTCAAAAGCGGAACGTGATGACGAGCTGCCCGGTTTTCCCGGGTATGTTGCTCACGGGCCGCGGAATCCCACAAGTGCTGCCAGATCAGACAGGCTGGGCAAGTATCGTCCGAGAAGTCGGGGAAGATCTCGACAACGGGATCGTCTTCGTGACCCTGCAAGGGCTCCGCGAAGTGACCTACTCGAAGGACGAGATGCTTGCACAGCTCGGCCCTGGTTGGAAGTGCAGTGATGATCCACTTGCTCGTATCGGGAAACAACAGCCCGTTAAGCAAGATGACGAAGCCCAAGGCGGCTACGATGACGGTTATCCAAAGTCGCAATGGGATGACTAGGAGCTTCGTGCTCCGTGTACCTGAGGAGGTGGCCTATGGGGGCAATCCTATGGCTGGGTACCTGTGGCATCTTCATCGTTTTATTTACGGGTGCGCTTATCGCTAGTATCGTAGACATCTACGAGTACGGGAAAGAGGGGGACTTTGACCTCTTTTTCACTAGCATAGCTGGGCTCGTTGGTTTCACGTTGGCCGCAGGGCTCCAGTATAACCGGCTCTTTTGAGCCAGGGCGGCTGTGGATCTCATCAGGTCCGGTCGTCCACTTTGTAAGCAATGCAGGACCCCAGATCCCTGGCGATCCGTCGCATAATTAGGGAGAAAAAATGCCGGATTACGAAGCAAAGATCAGAATTAGAAAAGGGACTTCTCCTAAAGAAGTCAGACTGTTTGCTCCTTCTTACGAAGATGCCGAGAAGGACGCAAAAAATCTCGTCGAACCCGACGAAGGCGGTGAAGTCATCGCCATCAGTCGAGTGGTTATGTACCGTGGCAACGGTGGCACGGTCCTGTTCGACCAACGGGGTGATCGTACCAGGCGAACGAAGCTGCATAGCTAAACCCAACTGAAGGACCCAACTGAAGGGAACACGAAATGAACTACCACGAAGACGATCAGCGTGTCGTCGAACTCAAGGTATTTGTGCATACAAACTTTGAGGAAGGCGAGACGCTGGCAGAAACTGGCGACCGCATAGCGGACCAGATCACCGAAGACCTTCGCAGCGGAGGCGCGTCGGCGGGTATCGAGTTGATTGGCACTGAGCCGCTCGACGGGGCCGAACAACCGGAGACACAGAAGACGGTGATCGGTATGGCTGGGATCTCCGCCAGGCAGGTCGTTCCGTCTTTGCGGATCAAGTGGGGATCGAAGGGCTGGCGTGCCGAAGTTTACAACGAGGGCGGCGAGGAGCCGTCTGAATACACGTTCGCTACGCTCTCGGAGCGTGACGGTTTCATATCGGCACTCCAGGCCCACGACGGGTACCTGGAGTGCGAAGTTCTGGAAGAGGAAACAGCAACCACAACGGAGAAACGAAACGGGAACAACGACTAAAACCAGGAACGGTCCTCAAGCCGGTCACGCTCATGTGGCAAAATCCATGGCGATTGCCTCCAATCTGGTATAGCCGCCGACAGTGATGTTGGTAATTCGGTAGAACCGGCCAAGCTGGGACCGTTCTGTTTTTTCATTCGTAATTTCTGACTCGTGAAGAATAGCTGGCCACTAGGCAGGATTTTTCAGTCCCGCCGCCTTTTTATTCCTTGCGGAATTTCCGCTTCCTGACGCCGACAAACTTCTTCCGTCGCCTGTGCGGGTTGAACCCGTCACGCCAGGCTCTCACCCACTTGTAATGCTTCGCCGTGTAGATCGTGGCGGGCATGGGTAACGAGCGGAACTCGTCAAAACGCAACTGGACTTCGCGCAGCAGTGCTTTGTCCTCGTCTGTTACGACGAGCAGGGCCTTGGTTACCGGTGTCCAACCCACTGTCTGCTTAACAGGTTTGAAGGGCGTGTGCCGTGTTTGCTTAGCAGCTTTGGCGATCCTGTCGAGACACTCCTCCGGCTGCGACACCATGTCGCTGTAGTCGATGCAGCAAAGAGAGCTGTGTAAGATATGCTTCTGGATGTAGAGCCAAGTCTGCGGTGGCGTCATCCAGAAAGCCCGCTTGAACGTCTTGGTAGTAGCCGTGTGCGTCCGCCCGTTGAAGACTGCTTTCGTCAGGCTCGTGCCAGGGATTTCATACCACGGCGTGCGAATAAATTCAGCAAAACTGACTTTTTCATTGCAACCGAACCGACCGCGAAGGTGCCACATCGACACCAGAGTGGGCGCAACTTCCCTCAACACCCCGACGTGTTTTACGCCAGGTTTGTTGAAGGGAGGAATATGTCCGTCCCAGAGTTTATGGTACGCGGTGCACTTGGTGGCGAAGTTCTGATGGATCAACTTCATCAACAAGTGAGTCCCCGTCCTGGGGTGGCTCGTTACACGGAGCATAAATTACAGCACAGACTGATCACCGAGACCGGCTGCGTTGCCGTAGGCAGCAGCCAGCGCATACATCGCGTCTGTGCTAAGGCCCTCGTCAGCAGCGGCCTTGGTGACAGCGTATGCTGACACCCCGCCCGCGTTCGCCATGCGATCAAACATCTCAGCGTCACCACGAGGTAACGTCGGTGCAATGTCCGCGATTTTTTCAGGATCAACGTAGAGATCGCCAGCAGAAACTGCGTCGGCAAAATCATCACCAAGCCAGGTCTTCACGTGCTCCAGCGCCATGCCGTCGAACGCGGACTTCTCATAGACCGTCCCGCTCGTCATCTGCATGTGGTCCAGCACGAAATCGCTGGCGTGCTTGGCGGTCAGCTTGAACATCGACTCCTCAGGGCGATCAAGACCACCTTCGTCGTACATCCGGTTGAGTTTCGTCTCGCGGTCGAACTGGTCGACCACGGTGGCGATCTTCTCACGCACACCTTGATCGCGCAGGTCAATGCCGTTTTCCTCGACAATACTCGCCAGCTTGGTCATTTCACCGGCCAGCGCTGGGTGCGATCGGTTGCACATGTTGCCTCGCTGCTGGAGCATCTCGACGACATCGCAGGTAGGGGCGTGGCCCAAACCGGCAGTCTTCTCGATCATCTCCGGGTCATGCAACAGGACGCCGTACTGGGCAGCCTTCTCGTGGAGCTTCTCCGCGATGCGGCGGCGGTCCGGCCAGAGGAACTCGTCGCGGAACTGGGTGAACCAGTGCTCTGCCATCTTGACTTCCTCGGTATTCCGCAGCGGATAGTGGCGTTCTTTTCGCTCCTTTCCACTCGCAGAATCCTTTTCTACGTACACTAGAGCGAAGTCTTTGTCGCCCACACGAGACAGGTCGTGGGCGGTGCTATCTGCAATCTTCGTCTTGAGTTCATCGACCGCAGGCCGGATATTAAAGAAGTCGGCGGCCGAAAGGATACGCTGTTCAACGACTTCCGCCTTTGCTGGGTCCAGTTCGGCCTTCTTGTCAAAGAAGAACAAGCTGGACATCCAGACGGCAGGAGCCGCGTGGACGGGCCAGGTACGAGATGCCTGGTCTCCGTAGACGTGTGCCGGTAGCATTTCAGGATCACCGTGAAGCCGAGTGTGATCGGCTTCCTTCACGAACTCCGGTGGTTCGTGCAGGCTTGTTAGACGGTGAGTCTCAGTGCCAGAAATGTCTTGGGTATGATCAAGGATTGACATGGGACGTTTTTCCTCCCTGAATCGTCAAGTGCCGTGGAGTCAACTGTTGCCCCACCTAGGGGTGACAGTGAAGGGAGCCGTGCTCCCCGCGTTAGTTCGTTGTCCATTATGCCAGAAGAAGCAGCTCCGAATCTACCACGATCCGGTCTTCGACGGGCAATGGGGAAGCTGTCGCAACTGTGGCTTCCATGGTGACATGATAGAACTTGCGGGCTCTGCGTGGAAGTTGAATGTGCGCGCAACTTGCAGAAGACTTGATCAAGCTGGCTACGATTTGGCCAGCGAGATGCCTCTCACAGACGCAATTGAGGTCTACGAGCGTAAGTTTATCGCTGTTCGTGAGACGGCGGCAAAGTTCTGGGAGGGCTGTCAAAAACACTTCGCAGCCGGGGTAGATTCGCAGCTCAGGCACCTCCAGCAGCGTATTGGGGCAGGCAATAGCAATCTTGGCCAATTGTGGGCGGACCACGGAGGAGAGGTCCTCGGGTCCTGCCATTACCTCGAACCAGACACGGTTTTCAACAACCGCGGCGAGTATCGGTTGCGTACCGGGGCTGGTCGGGCTGGCTCAAAATACTTCAAAGGACGAGGCTGGGACAACTGTTTGGTCGTCCCATTTTGGCGTTTACCGGACCGGCTTGGGGGATTTTTGTTCATTGGACGGGACCTCGACCCGGAGAAAGACTTCGTTTACATCCCAGTCAAAGAGGGTGGTTATGGTGAGCTGACGTCGAATCGTAAGTTCGATGCGGGCGTGGGCATGTTGCCCAGCGTGTTTGCTAAACCCAACCCGAAGCTCGGGAACACCCTGGTCGTGACGAATGACGTGCTGACCGCCGTCAGGCTGCAAATCCGCCACCTCAAGTCACATGCGGCACTGCTCCCGATCGTCTGCACCTACGATAATGGCCTCAATATCCGCACCAGCGACAAGATCTGGAGCCTGACCTCCCGGGATAAGATCACCTTCTGGTCCCCGCGTCCCGACATGCAGATTATCTCTGATGCTTGCCAGGCCAAGGCACGCTTCGCCGACTACGACGTGCCGCTCACGGAAATGCGTGGGGACTGGGGTGTACTTCGGCATCACCCGCCGCACGAATGGCTGCACATCGTCAACAATCACTCGAAACGCTGGGACGTCGCCCTTCGCCGCCTGCTGACAGGGATGAGCGAGCACGAAACAGAAGAAATCATCCTGAACCTGGAGCTGACTGGTCCGGGGCTACGGGATTTCATCTCGGGCAGCAAAGATCAGCTCCGAGAGATGCTGAACAACATCTACACCGCGAGGTCCCGCGCACGCCAAGTCCGTTATGACAAACTGACCGTCACCGAGGAGGCTGATGGTTGGCATGTCCAAGGGGCTCACATCTCGTCCGCTTCTATTCGGATCGAGCAGCTCCTCCAGGCCCGCTCTGGCCGGAACTATTACCGGGGAGTGATCCTGTTCAACGGCGAGGAGGTGGCGTTCACCGAGCGGACCGACAGCGTGAAACACAACATGCTCAAGTGGGCTCGCGACTACCTGGAGATGGCAGGGCACCCTGGCATGACCTACGTCAACGCGTGGGACACCAGAGCAATCAACATCGCGCTCCAGTTCCACACTCCGCAGGTCGTGACCGGCGTGGATGCCGTGGGCTGGGACGTCGACAGAAGCCAATTCAATTTCCCGAAGTTTGCGATCAAAGTGGGCGGCGAAGTCCTTAGCGATTACGCCTGCCTGTTTACCGATAAAGGCGTGCCAGGGCGGTCGCTTGACCCACCAGCGGCACTGAGCAAAAAGGAGATCCGCACATTAGGAGAACGGGACGAGGAGACGGCGATCTTCTGGGCCACCGTCGGATGCGTTGCCTCTAACGTACTGGCGCCGGCCATCCATTGCGACACCGTCGGGCTTATCCTCGACGGGGCAGGCGCCCAGACCATTGGGGCTGCCGCTGCCGCTGCGCTGGGTTGCCCGGAGTACGGCTCCACTGAATATCACATGGCCAATCCCCGACGACTTTCGCGGCTCGGGGATCAGGTTGGGCAGCATCACTGGCCCTACATCTTACGCTTGGGCAAGTCACCGGACTTGTCCGCTATTGAAAGTTGGCTGGCTGCTGATGAGGCTCGCCAGGCAATCATCTCCCTGCCCTGGGCAGCCGCTCGGGCCATGGGGATTCGCGGATGGAACGTCCTGCGATACGAACGTAAGCTGGGCTCCATGCAGTTAATGACTGCTGCTGCCAGACGAGTGCTGCCCGCCTACTTGGCGGACCTCTGCTCGCGTCAGCTTTTCATCGACAACGTGTCAGCGAACCACACCGAGAACGTCTTGCGAGACGTGGCAGGTTGGTTCACAGAGCAGTGCGGCGGTGATGGGCAAGCCGTACTCGACTCGCTGACCTTGCTGGAACTTCCCGGCAAGTACCCGGCCTATCAGCATTTCCTTGACGTGGTGTTTCGCTTCATCCATGACGGTCGTATCCAGTTGGTCCGCAAGACCTTCGAGAACGAACCCGACGGAGAGAGTGTTGTCTACCACGTGGAGAATGAGGCGGTAGTTTGGATCCCAGAAGACCGAGTGGTTGACACGATGGAGAAGCTGGCATCCGTGCCGCCAACCATCCTGGCAATCAAACGTGATCTGGATGCCGCTGGCGGTTTGATTGGCCAGCGTACCTATGGAGACAAGCGAGGGTGGCTTGTCGATGAAGCATGGTGGACCAGGGAGCACGCTACTTGGAAAACCAGGACTGCGAAAATCGGAGGACCGATTCTATGAAACTGAAATGCCTGTATCCGTTGCTGGAAGAAGACCTTTGCCCCGTAGCTGACGGAGATATGTTCGTCACCTGCCCCCCAATCATCATATTCGATGATGACGACGAGGACGACGACTTCGACGACGAGGACGAACTTGACGACGAAGAAGACGAAGAAGACGACTACGACGACTACGACGACGATGATGAGTTCGATGACTAATTTCGTTTAGGGTTGGCCTAAGAAGCCCGCCATCGTGCGATCTTCTTCCCAGCCGTAATCCCTATTGCCGGCCGCCTGCACGATCGTATTCGTGATGCGTGCAATCTTGGCTTCCTTCGCGAAGTTAGGCCAGCAGTTGTTAGCGTGCCACAGGGCGGCACACCCGATGTTTACCGACTGAGCGAAGTCGTCGCTCATCATGTCGTTTCGGGTGATCGTGTAGATGTCACCAGCAAGTCGGCTCGATGCTTTCTCCTCGACGAGGGCCAGGAAATCGGCGATCAAGCCGGGATTATCCTGATCCTTGAAGTCGTACTGGAAGAACTTAAGCATCTGCAACTTGATGGCTTGGCACGTGTAGAGCAACGACCGAGTCTTGTCGAGCCGATAGTGCGAGCGGTCATGCAAGGGCGACGCCGGAATGTGGCGGAGCATCTTACTGACGGCCGCTCGCACGTAGGCAATCGGCATGATTCGGTTGATGTCATAACCTGCTTGGACCAGCACGGTCTCGCGGACGGTACCAGCACCAGTGTAATCGTGTGCGAGTAATTCGCAGCCAAACTTGCTGATCCAGTGGATGACCTCCCTGGCTTCACGCAAGTGATCCGACGGGGTGAGTAGACGCTTGCCCCAAAGGACATGGATCTTGTCGTCTGGGGTGATGCCCATCAGGGCACAGGTTGTGAATGAAACACCATCTTCGCCGCCGCCACCCCAGTCGACAGCCATGATCCGCATTTTGTAATGCTTCAACAGCTTGGTCATCTCGGGCGACGGGTTGTTCGGGTCGTTTGTCCACGGCAGCGTGGCAGCGCGACGAAGGTCAGTCTCAGTGACGATCTTCTGCCCGGCATCAACCGACTCACCGAGGACTTCGTTGTAGAAAATGTTGGGGGACTGAGTCTCTCGCTTACCAAGCAGCTCCTCCCACTTGTCAGGCCGGCAGCAATGTAGGGGAAGAATAATTTGAGGCACGTGGTAGCCAGCAAATCGTTGACGACGATCGGGGTACCGATGAACCCAGCGGCCGTGTGGCGGGCGAGGGTCAATCGACTTCTGGCATTTGTGGCATACGATTGCTGGTCGCTTGTCCGAGATCCACTCGTTGTACGGGCCGATCATCGCTTCGATGTGGTACTCCATCGACGGGATGTTCCACTCGCTGCACGAGTAACATGGGACGAACCATTCAGCTTGCGAAGATCGCCGCCAGAGCCCTTCGATAGGATTATCGAGCGATTTCGGCGTACCAGTGTACTGTTGTATAGCCCAGTCGCTATGCGACATCGTTTCGCCGATGATCGGCAGGTGGTCCGGGTCGATGTCTTGGACTTCGTCGATCGCCACCTTGTCGGCCGAGACACCACGGATACGATCAGCATCCAACAACGCGAACGAAAAGATCATCATGCTGTGGTTTTTGAACGTACGCTGGAGAACCGAGTTCTCTGTCGTCGTCCCGGACCACAGGTTTTTCACAGGAGAGCGGTCGATGAACGGCCGCACGTAGTTGTTGGAGAACCGGCGGATCTGCTCATAAAGCGGGCAGATGTAGAGCGTCTTGAAGTTGGGGATGCAGTTCGAGAGGACTACCCCGTGCGACGCCAGCGATGTGGACTTCGACACCTGACGCCCGGTCTTGAGCAGCAGACGCCGGGGCATGGTAGTCTTGAAGACCGGTGAGAACGGGAAGTGCTCGTGAAGGTGGTACGGTTTCCCGTTCAGATTAAGACAAAGAGGAAGCAGCGGTTCGAGAGTGTGCACCCCGCCGACCTCGGTGAGCTTGCGCATCGACACGAGCCGATCAGTCTGCGTGAGCTGGCGTCCGCCTTGTCTTTGGCGGCCCATCTCTGTGATAATGGCGTTGATCTCCTTCTTCGAGATCTGCGACCGTCGTGTACGTTGCTGCCCTTGAGGCGGCGTAGGAGGAACCTTCATGGTCCGATACTCCGAGGAAGATCAGCCCCAGTTACAATGGCTGGAGAACATGATCGACATGCTGTTGCGAGGATTCGTCTCCATCTTTATCGTCTTTGGGCGTACGATGAAGGCGGCCTGGTCGACCACTTGGAAGACGAAGGGCGACTAAAGCAACACCTCACCGCGCCGTTCCGAAAAGAGTGAAGGCGGCCGGTATTTTTTCTCAATGGGCCATCATACAAGAAGGATTAAAGTCATGCCAACGCCAGAACTCAGTCGCTCGGCGAAGCTCTACCAGGAGATGAGGGAGCCGGAGCACCGGGAAACCCGCCGGCAACCCAATACTCACCTGGCCTTGGCCGACAACGCGGCCAACACCATGGAGATGAAGCCGCCATACCCAACAATCGACGTGTTACACGCCGAGGACGATAAACCGCCGGCGGCCGGGGCAACAGACCTCTGGCCACACGGATATACGGAGGAGGAGTTAGTTTGAATTACGCCACGACGTTTGGTGGAGCATGTGCATTTCTTGTAGGAGGAGCGCTTATCTTCGGACTGGTCAACGGTTTCGCCGCTGGCTTCTGGGGTTTGGTGGGAGTGTCCATCGCCCTTTACTGCTTCCTGAAACAGCTCAACGGGATGGCAGCACGCGACATCGAACACAAGCATAGGAAGAAGGGAGAACACCGTGGGAATCGTTGACTTCATCGCGCTCATTTTTGCAGCGAGCGGATGGGTTGACCTCTGGTTCAACGGCAGTCTCTTTGACGAGTGGCGGGCCTACTTCCAGGCTCGTGACGACTTTACCGAGGACGAGGACTACCCCGACGACAACCCGTCGTGCAGCCTGTCAGCCCCAGATCCTGAACCACCCCGACCGCTGTGGATGTGGTTATTTGACTGGCTTCCTGACTGGTTTTGTGAGCTGGTCTCGTGCAAGTTCTGCTTCTCTCACCACACCCCATGGCTACTGGCCATGTTTTTTTTACTGCCGGCGATGTTCGTACCGGCGGGCTGGGCCTTCGTGTTGAAGGTGCCGGTTTACTGTCTGGCAGCGACCAGAATTGGCAACATAATCAACGCCTACGTCCCTACCGACGCTCGTTACGATCGTGGCACGGAAGCGTTTACAAACGAGGAAACCCATGGATAACCCAGCACCCCCGAACCCAAGACCGGCTCCGTCGCGTGAACAATTCCACCAGGAGTTCTTCCGCCGGGCGCAGCAATTCGCCCAGGACATGATAACGCTCGTACCGGAGTTGGAGTCTGTCGCGATCACGCCCTCTTGGGAGATCTCGCAGGACCGCCTGCCGTACGGAATCATCATGGGTCGGAACGGTCCGATCCGCTCGCCGCAAGAAGTTGTTCACATGGCTGAGCAGCTCCACGGTACGCTCAAAACAGTCATGGACGCCAGCTATGCGACGTTAAAGAAGATCGACGAGCAGATGGGTGAAATGGCGGGAGAAATCAATGTCAGACAACAACGACTCGCAGCCCTCGACCAGGAACTCGGCGAAGCGGGACCGGAGGGCGATGCCGCAAGCAGAGCTACTCCAGAAAGTCCTGGACCGAGCTAACATTGGCGACTGGGACCTGCTCTTGATCGGTGATGGTTCTGGCACAGGCTGGGAGGACGCGTGTGGTTGGGCTTCAATCTTGATTGATAAAAGCAACCGCGCAAGGAAGACATTTTACGGTGGCATGAACTTCGGCTCGGTGAACCTGGCTGAGATGATGCCGTACTTCCAGTCGATGGTCTGGTACCATCATTCCCACGGGAAAGCACGCCTCAAGCAGAAGTGCCCCCTTCTGGTCCACGTGATCACGGATAGTCAAGTAACGGCATTGCACGGCAACCGTGCAGCGTCAGGGCACGAGGACCTAGCTAAGGTAGGTCACCGTGCGTTGTGGGCCGCCATGCGAGAGTTTGCCGCCCTTGGGTACCGTTTCGAGTGGCATTGGGCGGGCCGCTGCGACTCTGGTCTGAACTACTTAGCAGACTTGATCGCCGGACTGTCCCGGAGAGAAATCAAACACGTAGGCATCGACCTTACCGGTGTCGACGGCGTACTCGCTGTGCGTGGTGCAAACGCCATTCAGCGAGTTACCTTTGCCGACCCCGAGACGGGTGAGGTAATCAGTCCGTACAGCATCAATCCAGATGGAGAGTCTACACATGAGTCAAGGACCACTGGTCAAAATCAATGACGAACTGGTCGTGAACTGGTTCACGATCACCCGGGTCCACCGGGTTACAGAAAATGAAAAACGTGCTGCGAACGATGTCAATTTCAACGAAGCTGGGGTTGGCGACGTTGTTATCAAGTTCAGCGACGGCGGCGGTGTCATCGTCAAGAAGGCCGACGGTGCCGATGACTTCATGGCGTACATGCACGACATCAGCGACACCCTCGCCAGGCGGAAAGCCTCGGCAACCGAAGCAGCCGAAGCGGCGGATGCTCAGGACAACCGGGAGTTTGGCGACCGATTCGTCGACCCAGCAAGCGCGTGAAGCGTGAGCGTGTTGTTCTCCTCGGCGATCCACCGCCGCCGGCCGAGGAGCAGTACGACTGGTACTCGCAAGAAGACTTACCCAACGGTGGCTACGTCAAAGAGTGGCGCGAAGGGGAGATCCGGTACAAAGACCGACTCTCCGTCAGTATCAGCAATAGCGATCCGCTTTATCGCGCTGAGCTGCGGGAGAAGACTCAACGGTCAGCCGTGCGGCAGTGGTCCGAGATCATTGCCGCCTGCAAGGTGGAGTTGGACGAGTTTGATCCCCGGGTGCCGTGGGATGACTGCGACGGCTGGGCTCACGAGTTCGTCACTGACACCACGTACTGGCCTGACTTCGACAAGACCCAGATGCGAGCGTACGTTCGGGGTGGTTGCCACACGGACGCCGGCGTCATCCGGGTCGACGTGAAGGAGGCTTATCTCACTGGCTGGGAGCATTACCACGACAGGGGCGCCTCGAAGCAGGTATCCCGAGAGCTGGCGGCCCAGCAACTGCGTACGTGCATCGACCAGCTCAAGGAGTGGTATTACGACGGCTGGTGCTGGTACGGCGTTGTCGGTGAACTCGATGAGTATGAAGCCTCCGTGTGGGGCTGCGACAACGAGGAGTATGCCAGAAGCGTCGTCGTCCCGGAGATTGCTGGTGAGATTGCACACCAGATGGCACACGATGGGTGGCTCATTGAGGGCGAACCCGCGTCTTCCGGCCTGAAACATGGCTGGTCCAGGGAAACCTGGCGGAAGCATTACAAGGATCAACTCAACCTTTTCAACACGGAGTCGAGATGACCCGAACCTATTCTCGGGACGAACGCTTCCCTCGGGCCGACTGATCCCTGTCATGTTTGGTATTGCGGCGTCTATTGGCGTGCGCTGTCGCTATCTAATTTTTTGCCGCGGGGCGGGTTCGGATGCGTCTCTACGAAGCATCGGGCCTCCCACGTCGAGCCGATCAACAGGCTCAAGCGATGGGCGTTCCACCAGATCCGGTCGCGAGTCGCTGACGACTCACGGCTGGCGGGGTGGACGCGAAACTGGCGTTGCCAATGGCAAGCCAGAATTAAGGGCGGCCCTACGTTGGGTCCGTTCGCTTCACGGTCGGCGGCCATTGCGGCGGAAGTCCAATGGCTGACGGCCAACTTTTGAAACAGGAGAGACACGAGATGGCTAAGAAATCACGCAGCGGGAGTCGCTTCAGGACACTGGCGGGCTGGAAGAAAAACGAGGACCGCCCAGCGGTCTCACCCAAGGTCGCTGCAATGAAGCAGGGCATTGATTACGGGAAGGGGATCGAGTTCAAGCGGAGCAAGAACATCATCCTGACCTCTGCGGCTGCCGAGAAGCACCTGTCGCATCAGGAGGTCCCTGAAGTGGAGCGGCCCCTAAGGGAGGCGCACGTGTACCGGCTGATGGAGCAGATGGTGAATCGCAACTTCCGGGCAGAGGAGGTCGCCCTGGGAACAGCGAGGGTCCAGGGGGACACTACCGTCTACCGGGTCAACGGGCAGCACACTTGCTGGGCACGCCTGGAGTTGGGCTCGGCTGCCCGATTCGACATCCCGGTCCGGTGGAACCACTATGAGGTCGCTAACATGGACGCCTTGCGGCGTCTATATGCGTCCTTGGACCGTGGAGGAGCGCGCACGGAGGGGCACATCATCCGGGCTAACCTGGGCGGTCGCGAGGAGTGGGCAGGGTTCAGTACCCGTATGATCGGCTCGCTGAAGTCGGGGCTCAAGGTGCTCCTCTGGGACAAGACGGGGGAAGCGGCGAAGCACAGCGCTGACGAGCTGTCCCAACTGATGATAGGTGAGCACAAAGGGCTGTGCTTGCTGGTCGGAAACTTCCTGAAACCCTGCGCTCGGAAGGAAGCCCGGCACATGTGGAAGTCGGGGGTGATCGCTGCGATGATGGCGACCTACAGCAAGCGGCCACGAATCGCAACAGACTTCTGGCCCGCTGTCCGTGACGGGTTCGCGGAAGACGCGACGGGCAAGACAGACGCTCGCCTGCGGCTCCATAGGGAGCTACTGCAAGCTGCGGTTGGCACCAAGGGCAAGGTCCGCGACCGAAAGGTAGTCACGAATGAGGAGCTTTACAGGGGCTGCATTCGAGCGTGGCGGCGGTGGCGGCGAGGCGAGCCGATGCAAACCTTTCAGTGGGTGTCGACAGCCGTCGACAGACCGGTTATCAACTAGGAGAGCGAGATGAAGCGACGGGGAGACGTCACTGGAGCACGGAAGCTCCAAGATGATGTAGCGAACAAGAAAATATTCGCAAAAATTGCTCGCGAAGGTTGACAGCTTGCTGCGCCGTCTTAGACTTGTTGGTAGTACTCACTGCTTTGGTCCTCCTGGTTGAGGGTCAAAAAATCGCAACGGCCACCTTTTGCAGAGGTGGCCGTTGCACATTACTGGCGGTTTGTTCGGCCCCTCCCAGTTCGTGGGCTCTTTGTGCTGGCTCGAATGACCGTATCAAGTTCGTGATCGAGAACCTGCTCGACTCCCGCACCAGGTTTGGCCGTACTTACAGGGCAATCTGCGCCCTGTTCACCGATACCGAAGGTTGACTTCGACTGCCGCTTTCTAAGACAATAGCGGCTGAACACCCATCGTTTCCCAGGGCCGCGGAAGCCGCGGTCCTCACCCACCCTGTCTGGAGGACATTCAAATGCGAGGACTTCTGATGTGCCTGATTGCGGTCGCCCTGATCGCTTTCGGGCTCCCCACAGCGGCGCAAGCCAACATTACACAAGATACGACGATCACACTCAATGCTGGCGACGTGCTGCCCGACGGCGCCGTCCTGGTTGCCTCGGAGGTGGCGACTCTTGATGTTGCCTTGGTCGGTTTGACGGTCGAGGCGAAGGCGATCGGCTGCGAAAAGGGTGTGTGCAATACGAGACGGAGACCCTTGAAAGCCGCTTTGCGGGTGGCGTTAGCCCCAGTCAGGTTTGTCGCCAAGAGGAAACCAAGGATCTTCCATCGAAACCGCGGCTGCCGGTCGTGTAGACGGTAAGTCGCCAAGCACAAGAGAACCTTTCACAGAATACCAGCGCCCCCGAGTCCTTGTGGCTCGGGGGCGTTTTTCGTTTTTTCTTAGGAGGTACCCATGGCCAGACGCCGGCATCACGACGGGCTCTCCGCTCAGCAGGTTTCTAATTACCTGAGCAACTCTGGCCGGTGCCCGGTATGTGGCAGCGGCAACATTGAAGGCAGCCACATGGAGGCCGACTGTGACAGCGCCTGGCAGAACGTCACGTGCCAAGACTGCGAAGCAAACTGGGACGACATCTATCGTCTCGTTGGTGTTGAACTACAAACTGAAAACGCAGGAGTGCCGCCGTGGCTCTCCCGAATATGAGGACAGACTATTGAGCGACGCAGAAGAAGCTGTACTCGAACAAGATCCCAAAGAGATCTCGCTCCCCAGCGAGCGTGCCAAGGTGGTGTTCACCCAATGGCATTACGACCCAGAGGCCGGCGTCGGTCTGCTGGGCGCAGAAGACTACGCCACCAGGCTGATCGACCGGCTGCGCGAGGAAGGCTTGTTCCTTCACCTCCGCGAGACCGTGTTGCCGCCGAGTCCACTGGACCTGGCGTACTGGACCTTAGAGTCGCCACCGCAGTTTGAGGAGCACATGTATCTGAACGATCTCCACAGCTACCTGGCGAACAACAACCCCTGGGAGCCTACCGAAGATGGCCCGTTCTGACGAAGTACCCAAGGTGGCGCTGTGGGAAGCGCTGATGAGCTGTGACCGGATCCGCCTGATCGGATCCACGAAGTTCGGAGACGGCAAGCTACAGCACGTCGGGTTCGAGTTCTGGGATACGCACCCAGACAAGGAGATCACGCCCAAGTTCGAGGAGTTCGCTCGGGCGATGATCCCGCCGGAGAGCGCGCAGGACAAGCACTACGCCGCCGCACTGGAATGGCTCCGTAAGAACCCGTCCCACTGGGACGACCACCCGGACTATCCCGTGGAGGACTGGCGGTCTGAGATCGCCGACAACTACACTCGGCAGAGCTACCGCGACTGGATCCTCAGCCAGGCCGAGATCCGAGACGACAATGAGTCGTAAGCGGGTCATCCTCCTCGACGGCGACTTTGAGCCAGCCGAGGAGGGCGCTCCTCGGATCCCTTGCCCGTACCTGGTCCCAGTTCCGCTGGGCTCCCGAAAGGAGATGGAAGCCAGGATCACCACGGGCAAGCAGTATCTGATCAAGCACGGCGGCCGGTGGTACATCGGCTGGGCCGGCATGCTGTGGTTCGGTCCGTGGTTCTCCGTCGGCAGCCACAGCTTGCAGTACGACCAACCTGGTACGAACAGCTCAAGCTGGGAGTACCTCTACGAAATGCACGACGGAGACACCGACGATGGCGAAGAAGAAACGTAAGAGCCCGCGGAAGCGGGCCATCAACCAAGAACAGGTCGTCGAGCAGCTCCGCCGTTACCAGCGGTTGCTCGACGAGTGGCAGGACGAGCAGGCTCGTCTGGTTAAAGCCATGGGAGCTTCCCAGGAAAAGATCAAGCAGTACCGGAAGAAAGTGAAGTATTACACCGAAAGGTTGGAGGCGTCCGCCGGCGAGGCGGCCAAAGCCCTTCGGTCGATCCAATTGGAGGGATGATAAAATGCGAAGCGTTCGCTACCTGCTGGCGGTATTGCTGCTCTGCACCGGCTGTGCCGCACAGCCCAAGGTTAAATGCGTGGTCGAAACAACCTCGCCAGATGTCTGGGCGGCTGAGCCGTCCCAGGCGGTGACGGTGCGTGTGGAGATAAGCCAGTAATGGCCTGCCGCCGGCCAGCATGGGTTTCAGGGCCGTAGGAGCCACCACAAGGCGGTTCAGCAGCGAGAGGCCCAACGGTGACGAATATCAGCCAGAAGGCTGTCACACGGTGGGAGGACCGGCCTAAAGCGGACCGTGTGCTGCGTCTCGCCCTGTCCGGGCTCACAGACGGCCGTGACACAATCTTAACTCGGGGCGGTTTTCACCCTATGGCCGGCAAGGAAGTCTGGGAGTTTTTACCTAAGTATGATTGTGTTACTGACTTACGAGTGAAGCGGACCCCCAAGGGCCGTCTTCTCGAAGTAAGGGAGTATAACTATTAGTAGTAGTAGCGCAGAGTTTAGCCTATGGGCCGGTCGACAAGTTTTCCACACCTAAGTCCTTTGGTGCCGGTCACTTACGACTTTTATTCACAAAATATGTGAATTTCAGATCGCAACCGTCTTTGGCCTACCTTTGTACTTGGATAACCCCATCGAAGCCCTTAGGCATTTGCGCCCTGCCTCCTGTGTGCCATCAGCGATCGTTGATGGGACAGGATCTGTCCGGTGCTGAGACAGATCCTGTCCGGGATTCATTGATAGGCCAAACTATGCACGATGGCTGCCTAGGCATCTGCGCATCCCATACCAAAATCCCCACCAATCCCCACCAATCCCGTACGCACAACGGTGGCTGGGGGAACAGTGGTAGAGCCCTGGGGGCGGCACGGGGGCAGTCACTGGTGCCTGGGCATAGTGTATTTCGTAGCCTATGGGGCCCGGCGGCCCGCGGGTTGCGCCCGTCCGGGAAAAACTTTGGTATTTTTGCCATTTTCGCGGAAAAATTCGTCATCGACCAAAATCGACTCCAGCGATGTCTGCATAGGCCAAACTTTAGTCGATGTAAACCTTGGGGTTGAACGATCAGCTCTGATCGCGCAACGATCAGGGTTGATCTGAGCCAGGATGTACATCTTTCCGATGAACTTCGGGTTTGAGAACTTCCGATATGAGGTAATTAGAAACCATGACAGTAACTGTCACCACGTACCGGATGCCAGATGGCTTCACCGGTAAAATCGAGAAACAGGCCCGGGCGATCATCAAGGAAGTCCTTGAGGCTGCCGGGGCCTCTGGTGCCTTCTTGGCCTCCGCCAAGACGCAACTCACCATGAAGGCGAACGTGAAATTCAGGTTCATCAGGTACGAGAAGGGCCAGCTTGTGGCCAAAATCAAGCCTGGGGGCAACGCCACGGCTTGGGAGTGGACGCTCACTCCTCCCGACGGCACCGACGGTGCACAACTTGGACGCAGGCTCGCTGGCGAGCCGAGCGATGAGGAACTCATGGCTGCCGCGATACCTAGCAACTTCGACGCATCGAAGGTCAGCAAGGCAATCACCAAGACTGCCGAGCCGAAGCCGTTGACGGCGAAGGAGTCGGCCAAGATCCGGTCAATCCCAACTCAATCTGAGAGGTACGAATGGCAAAATCCGCCTGAGCCGGCCCCGGCTCCGCCGTCTGAGACGTTTACGGCTGCAACGTCTGGGACAATAGCAGAGCGGTACGCGTTGGCTGAGAAGAACGCGCAGCCGTACGCCGACCGGCTTGTTAAGGTCGAAGGTCTGCGCTCGCAGATGCAATCGCACTTTGACGCCGCTGAGAAGTTGGAGTCTGAGATCAAGCGCGAGGAGGTAGCGGCCGAGAAGGACGCCTCCGGCAAGAAAGCCTACGAGACGCTGCACAAGATCAAGCAGTTGCTCGACATGTAAAGGAGTGACCCATGTCACGGCCGCCGATCACCAAGGAAACGACTCTCCACGACGCTTGCGAAATAGTCGCAGAGTACTGTCCTGGGGAGATGTCGATCTCGATCGACTTGGAGCATAACGCTGGCAGCGTAGAGCTGTGCGACTGCTTCGGGGCTCCCATTGAGTTCCCTACCAACCACGAGTACATCACCGATGAACTCGAAGACGCACTGCAACACGCGGAGGAACTCCATCGTGGCGAAGGAAATAAAGACGACAGTTGAGGTCGGCGTCGAGGTGACGGTCCTCCAGACTTACACCATCGACGTCGATAAATCCGATCCCAACTGGGCCGAGAAAGCCGTTGACGCCGGCGAGAAGATGGCACGGGATCTGAACCACGACGTTGTCACCCTCCGGGGAGAGATAACTGATGAGTGACCAGAACGGCAAAGGTCTGCCAGACAATTTAGACCTCCAGATTCTCGTAGGTCAAACTGCGAGGAAGGCCATCGGCGAAATGCCTGGCTGCCAGTTTATTGAACAACTTGGCGGCGATCGCGGCACCACGTACCGGTTGAGCTTTCACACCGGCGAGGAGTTTATCCTCTCCGTACTCCCAAAGTTGAAGGACGAAGACCCGCAGGGATACGCCCGTGGCTCGTCGTTGAACCCCGTCACCATTCGTAATGAAGGTGCCACGCCCGACGTGACCGTCTCCAGGATGCACGTCGGTGTGGGTCGCACTGCAAAGACGAACAAGTTGCTTACCGTTGTGCTGCATCGGGATGATGGGCGGCAGATTCTTGAACACGCAATTCTGGATGAGGATCGTTTCGTCGACGCGCTCCGTTTGCTATTCCCGCACGGGGAGTTGTCTGGCGGATGCGAAGCTGTTGTTGGCGGTCTTCTTGACTGGTGGAACGGCTTTGACGACAGCGACATGGAAGGCAACCGACTTGTCCAGGAGTTGGAGCCCGTCGTAGCTGACGCGCAGAAAGCCCTGACAAAACCATGACAATTGAACGAGACTGGTGGCCGACAGGCCCCGCCCCGATAATAGACAAATTCCAGGCCAACACTCTTATCTCGTTGGCCGTGGAGTTGGACGGTGTTGAGCCTCCCAAGCATTTGGATGTGAAGTTGGCGACGAGGTCTGCCAACAGCGCGTCCCAATCGACCTTGAACTACAAGATTGGGAAGGTCAACGCCGACACGTACCGGAGGTATTGCTCCCAGCTTTGGGATCGCAGTTCCGACAGCGTCAAGTTCCTGTACATGATCAGCGGTATGGCGTACGCATCGTCATACCTGATCCGTATTGTGACCGGGATCACGAAGTTGAAGCATGCGAGCCCGGAGATCCGTTCGGACTGGGACGCTGTCCTTGTCCACATTACACACGCCATGGAAGGGATCCAGGCAATCAAACGCAAGGCTGCAATTGACGCCCTCCTGCCTAAGGTGGACGAGGTGAAAGCCGAGACGTTGCACACCACCAACGCAGGCTTCGCCGCAGCGGAAAGCATGATGCCCTCGGAGAAGTCGCCGATCGTTTTGCGAATGTCGACCAAGGGCTTGGATGCCGATGAGATGGTTAAACGCCTGGAAGCCTATTACAAGGACAATGAGACCCTTCCCGAGCCGAATGTCCGCGCAGCAACAGCTAACACAGCGTTGGCGGACCTTCACGACGTCGCTGGTGTGATCCTCAATCCGATTTACGCCGGTGTTCCGCCCTACCCAGCGGTCATCAGTGATCCGCTGTGGATCCACGCAAATCGAGCGATGATCGAGCATCAGGGCGCTAACCAGTACCTGGTAAACCTGTTGTTTGTGCTGCGGGAGACGTTCACGAAGCATTTCCTTCCGGCGACGCCTGACCCGATGTGGTCCGTGGAGGTGATGTGCGCCACCGAGGTCCCTCGGGAGGAATGGGATCACGACGACCGGCAGGGAAATCCTGTCGGGGAATACACGTTCACACCACGGGCCAAAAACGAGGCTGAGGCCCGGGAATCAGCACTGGATGACTTCCATAGCACGGTGCCGATTGCCAACCTCGAAACCTTCGTGGTGGAGGCGCGTGTCCTCCCCAGGGTTCAGGCTACCGAGGCCGAGAGCGGGCCGGTATAATCGCCTACTCGCTGTGGATCAGATGCCCAGACTACGAAGGGCTGGGCGATGGATCGCTCTTACAAACCTGGAGGTACGTTTTATGACAACGAGTGCACGCGCGGAGGCCATTACCAAAAGAACTTACAACCGACCACTGGATGACGAAGGACAGCTTGAGACGTGGGAGGAGACCGCCTTTCGAGCGACAAGTCAACATCACGAATGGTTGTGGGAAAACGCTGGAGGTACACCGAACCGCGCAGAACTCGCCGAGCTGAATCAGCTCGTTGAGAAACGACAAGCGCTGGTCGCCGGCCGCACGTTGTGGCTTGGTGGCACCAAATACGGACGGGAGCGAGCCTGCTCGCAATTCAACTGTTCGTACACCCGAGCACAGACCGTGTACCAGTTCGTCGACGGCTTCTGGCTGTTGCTGAACGGGTGCGGGCTGGGCTTCAAACCGCAGGCGGGAACTCTCCACGGGTTCCTGCAACCTATTTCCAATCTGGAGATCATACCGTCCAAGAAAGGACCGGATGATCGTGGGCAGGAAGGCAACTGGGAACAAGAACCCAAGGCCGACAACGACTACCACTGGATTATCAAGGTGGGCGACTCGGCAGAGGCGTGGGCGAAAGCACTCGGTAAGCTGATCAACCCTCCGCGTACGAAAGTCAATAAACTGACCTTGGACTACACTGAGGTCCGTGGCCCCGGCAAACGCCTCAAGGGTTATGGATGGATCTGCAATGGCTCGAAGCCGTTGTCCCAAGCGTTCGCCTCGATCTTCGAGATCTTGAACGCGAAGGCCGGCGACTTGTTGGATGAGATCGACTTGCTTGACGTGCAGAACTGGTTGGGCACCGTGCTCAGCTCCCGCCGCTCTGCTCAGATCTCCATGATCGACTACGGGCACCCGCGCTGGGAACAGTTCGCACGAGCCAAGGTCAACTGGTGGACCTGCATTGAGTGCGGCAACAAGAACACCGACGGCAAGTATCATTGCCCGAAGTGCAACGGCCGCACCAACGCGCATCGCCAGCAGAGCAACAACTCGTTGGTCTTCTGGTGGAAACCTTCTCGCCGACAGCTCAAAGACGTGATGATGCTCATCCACGAGTGCGGCGGCAGCGAGCCGGGTTTTGTCAACGGAGAGGCGGCCCGACGCAGGGCGCCTTGGTTCGACGGCCTGAATCCCTGTGCCGAGATCCTGCTCAGCTCGAACGGGTTCTGTAATCTGGTCACGACGGCCATCCCCAAGTTCAAGCGGAACTTCTACGAGATCCAACGTGCGTTGTACATCATGGGCCGGGCTAATTACCGCCAGACCTGTGTGGACTTGCAGGACAACATCTTGTCGCCGGAATGGCATCAGACCAACGAGGCCCTGCGTCTCTGCGGTATGTCGCTGACCGGCATTGCTCAGTCCCCTTGGCTGACCGACTACCAGATCAAGCAGATGCGGAACGCTGCCGTCACCGGTGCGTACTCTATGGCCGACGAACTCGGTCTGCCGCGTCCGAAGCTGGTGACCACGATTAAACCCGAGGGCACTGGCAGCAAGATCATGGACGTCTCCGAAGGCATCCACAATCCATTAGGCCAGTTCATTTTCAACTGGGTCAACTTCTCTCACGTTGATCCTATCGTGGATCTCTGTGGCCGGGCGGGTTACCGCACGATGGAGAACCCGACGGATCCCAACGGGAAGCTCGTTTGCTTCCCTGTTGATTACACCGGATGTCGTTTCGAGTCTGTCGACGGCATGAAGGTCAACCGTGAATCCGCTGTGGTGCAACTCGACCGCTACCGCAAGTGGAACACGCTCTGGACTGATCACAACACGTCAATCACCGTAAGTTGGGACATCAGCGAGGTCGATGACATCGTCGACTGGCTGTACAAATACTGGAACGACTACGTTGCAGTGTCCTGGATGACGCGGATCAATCCCACCATGAAACCTGAGGACGTAGGCTACAAATACTTGCCCCAAGAGGTCGTAACTGAGGACCGCTTCAACGACTACAACTCCGAGCTGTCGCCGGTGGACTGGAGTTCGCTCCACCCTGGCGTGCACGACATGGAGATGGCAGGTTGTGAAAGCGGTGTGTGCCCTGTTAAATGACATTTGCTATCACGCAGAGATTCCAGACTGAGCAGGGTTGGACCGACTCCACCCTGCTCGGTTTGATGATAGAGTACCTCTCGAACCAGCAGTCGGATGCTGCGTTGGAGGACTTCCTCCAGCAGAAAGCTGATTTCGAGAACAGTGAAGCCGAAGGGCTTCTTAGCTTCACGCCGGAAGGCGTCCCGTTGCTTACTCTCAACGAGAAGCTCGACGGGTTTACTCACTGTGTCCAGGAAGGACACTGTGAGGACGCACTGGGTCACATGTTCGACCTGCTGCACTATCTATGTCCTAAGATGACCGTACAAATCATCGAATCAGGAGATGGCGTGCAAGTTCACCGCGCCGCAGAACTGGCCTACGGAACCGCCGGCTACTTCGACCTCCTGTGGCAATCGTACGGTCGCCACCCAACGCAAATACGAGGACACAATGGCGAAACGGAAGAAACGTCGGGGTCACCAAGCAACGAGTCATAAAACCAAGACTCTCAGCGCTGATGACGTCGGACTGGTAAACAATCCAGGGCAACGGAAGCCGACAGTTAAGACGGAACTGCTCACAGTCCCAGGTTCAGGCAAACTCAAGTACGAGATTGTCTCGGACCAATCGGTCTCGCTTGACCATACCAAAGCGGGACTTTACATCGACCTGCCCATCTTTCCAGGTGAGCGAGAGGTCACGGACACCCAGGTGCAACTCCTTTACGACGAGATGCGCAAGGGTACCTTCAACGATCTGCTGGTAATCCTTTCGACGGCCGTATTCAACGGTATCGAGTACAAGATCAATGGCCAGCACACGTGCTGGGCGGTGCAGTTCATGCCCGGGTCTTTCGCTCTGAATGTCAGGGAGATCAAGTACCGGGTCGACAACGAGATGCAGCTCAAGCTGCTCTACTCCACGTACGATCGCCTCAAAGCACGTACTGACGGACACCTCGGTAAGGTGCAGCTTGTTGGTACGGCGGTCATGGAGGGCATCAGTACCAGCCTGATCTCCAAGCTGATGAGCGGGCTCAAGTTCTGGTACTTCCAGAGTGAGAGCGACCGACGACGTGTGTCGCCGGAGCAGATGTCTGCCGTGGTGCAGAACGAACTGCCGGAACTTTGGCGTAGCGTCGGGATGTGTTTGCAAGAGTACACCTCGGAGCACAAGCACCTGACGCGGTTCCCTGTGATCTCTGCGATGTTCAGCACCTTCGACAAGGTGCCGACGGTCGCGGCTGAGTTCTGGAATCCTGTTGGGTCGGGCATCGGCCTGGAACGGAAGACGGATCCCCGCCTCAAACTGCGTGACATGCTCATGCAGGCTTCGCTCAAAGCGACGCAAGGGGGCAAGGATTACGTCCCGCCGGAGACGATGTACCGGATGTGCGTGCAGGCGTGGAACCGCTGGCGGAAGGGCGAGTCGGTTCAAGTGCTTCGCACGACCAAAGATCGCCAGAAGCCGGTCTAACCAAACTTCTTAGAGCCACCCGGGGCAAGTTTTTGTCTCCGTGTCCTGGGTGGCTCATTTTTTGGAAGGAGGTAATCATGTCGCAAAGTATTATCCCGTCAAAACGGGTGTCGTCGCGGGAAATTCTGGAGCATACTGGGCTCCGAAGTGCTAAGACGCTGACGCGTTGGTGCAAGGAGCACGCGTTGATCCCCACTCCCGAGATCGACACACACCCGAACGGCCGCGGCAAGATGGCGTACTGGCCGGCGTGGGTTTTGTTTCGTTGCATACGCATACAGCAGCTTCAAAAAACTGGTTGTTCGCTTGCTGATATGCGCGGTCAGCTCAATGAGCATGAGGATGAAATGGTGAAGAACCCAAAAGACCTCGACGAGTTTCAGAAGTTTGTCCGCGGCATCCCTAAAGGGAAGCTCGTGAACTTGCTCTGTGACGCCTACTGGAAGAACCAGCTCGGTAAGACCGAGATCAAACGATCGTTCCTCCTGTCCAAGAAGGGCGTCGATATTACCTACTCGAACGTGACGCCAGCCGGGAGGAACAATGGTCCAGACGAGAAAACAAAAGCCCGGCGGAAAACCACCCGCCGTCGTACTGCAAAATCCCAAGTTCGCTCACAACGTGGGCGCCGCTCTTAGAGCGTGCTCGTGTTACAGCATCCCGCAATTGATCTTCACCGGCACGCGTGTCCCGATGCCGGAGAGCGGGAAAGGGAAGAAGGGCGCACGCCTCCCGCGGGAGGAGCGGATGAAGGGGTACCGCGACGTCGAGTTGATCAATACGGACTACCCGTTTGATCGCTTCGACAAGGATGTACCCGTGATCGGGATCGAGTTGACACCAAGCTCGTCCCCACTTACTTGGCACGAACATTCGCACGAGGCGATCTACGTGTTCGGCCCCGAGGACGGCAGTATTACCAAAACTTTCAGGCAACACTGCCACGAGATCCGCTACATCCCAGCCAAGCACTGCCTGAGCTTAGCAGCGGCAGTCTACACGGTTCTGTATGACCGGCAGCACAAAGGCTTCGACCAAGGTGATCCGCACTTTGGGGCTCCCACCGCAGCCGGAGATGTCTCCAACGAGGACCGAGGTTGGATTTCCGACTTTGGAGAGAGGTAGGTAAAAATGACCAGACCTGCCCGTATGCAGCCACTACCAACAACGACATTCGCTGTGCTGGAGCATTTTGTTCTAGCGGAGCGTGGTTCTGAGGGTGGTTGCATCTGCCCTGTTTGTCACGCGCAAAACAAGGTCAAGAAGTACCGGTTCATCGCAGCTCACTTTGACATTATGCGGACTCTCCGTACCTACCCGCCTGGTGAGCCCGTCCACTGTCGCACCTTTGTCAGTGACGGGCAGGCGTACAACAAGATGTTAAACGTGCCCAAACACTACGGGTTGCTGGGACAGGCTGGCGGGAATGACGAAAATCCTTTCGACCGTTCCGGTGAGTGGTTTTTGACTGAGCGAGGGCGTGATTTTATCAATGGGCTGTGTCGTCTCCCTTACTATTTTTGGGGCATACAAGATCGCGCGATCTGGTGGGCACTGGCAATGGGTACTGCGGATGAGATAGAGGCCCGCACTGTCCGCGCGCACCCTCGCACGTTGATTGAAGAAATTATGCGGGCTTCTCTAAATAACGAGGGCCTCGCTGGGGGACCTTTCAACATCGAATACCTTGATGGGCGAGACAACCCAGAGGAGGAATAACATGGGATGGTTCACCGCCGCTCCCGAACTTTCAGACAAAGCCAGCGAGGTGTTGACACAGCTCGCGGAGTCAGGGCAGAGCGAGTCCATCGACGTCGCTGATTGCCTGAATACGATTGCCGAGAACGGCGAAGAACAAGCCGCTGACGAGTATCTCGTTGGGTGTGCCGAGGAAATGATCGAAGCCGCGCAGGCCGTGATCACTGCATTGAAAGGGGCACCATGAGCCTTGATCTAATCTGGGCCTTTCTGCGCCCTGAGTGCAGAGCGCAGATTCAGGAACAAGAGCACCAGGCTCGTGTCCGGGCGTGTGAAGACGCACAGCCGTGGGATGAAGACAAGACCAAGTTCGCCAAGGTCTTGCCGCTCCAAGGAGCGACGTACGACAATCCCCGTTATCGGTTGTTCGATAGCAAACCGATGACCAGCCTCAAGAGGAGAGGCGTAAAAGATCTCAAGAATTTGGTCTGGTCGCCGTGCGGCCAGTACGCTTACGCCAATCGGCAGCTCCCGCAATACGGCAAGCTGCCATTGGCCCAGGGGCACAAACGCGGGTGCTGCTTCTTTGATCAAGCTATCGTGACGCCGGTGCTCTACGAGTACAAGGAAGGTCACTCGAACGAGCTTCCCGTGTGGATGGGCATCACGCCCATGGAGATCCTGACGCAGCGTCAGGGCGTACGAAAGGCGAAGGGCCACTGCTTGATCGGTGGTCTCGGACTCGGTTGGTTCCTCTGGAAGGTCGCCGAGAAGAAGTCCGTCAAGAAGATTACGCTCGTTGAGATCAGCCAACCGCTGCTCGACTGGTACGGCAACGACCTCGTGGCCCGTGTCACCGAGGCAACCGGTACTGAGATCGAAGTCATCTGCGACGACGTGCTCCCGCACATCGGCAAGCACGGTGACGACGTTCGCCATCTGGTCGACATCTGGCCGGACTACCCTACTTACGACCACTACCTGCCCAAGGCGTGGCGCGAGGCGATTGCCCACGTTGATCACTTCTGGGGTTGGGGTGTCCTGTCAGACCCGGATAATTACCGGGGCTGGTAGGTAATTAAAAACCAACACCATTCACGAGGAATTGAACCATGGCGAAAGCCACACAAGCCGAACTTGTCACTATCAACACTGATGTGACCATAGACAAAGAAGACGTCCTCGCCGTCGGGATCACCGAGGCCGAGGAGTACATGCAGACAGAGCTGAAAGCCTGCCAAGAAGACGCAGCGGACCAAGGCCGCCAAGCCCGGGAGCACAGTGAAGCTCGCGGCAAGATCCTGGCAGCCGCTGGGAAAGTCTTCGCGAAGGCTATCGAGGAGCAGCTCACCGAAGGGCTCCAGTGCCTCAACCCGAAGAAGCTCAACTACGCTCATACCGTCAGCGAGCTTTGCATGCCACCGAAAGGCTCGCGTAAACCGCCGACGTACAACATCCAGCTCCAGGTTCAGGAGTGCAACGGGCGTGGGTTGAACTTGTCCCGCACCTTCACGGAGCGGGCGCCAATCGAAGCTCGTGACGAGCTGCGGGCGGAGCAGGCGTGCCACGCGGCCCAGTCTGAGTCCCAGAACGAGGCGATGGAGTGGAAGCGACGGCTGAGCCGGATCCCGCAGTACGAGCGCAAGCTCCGTGCGGAACTGGCGAAGAAGCGCCTGGTCAAGACGGCCTCTGGCAAGGAGATCCTCGCCGCGATGTTGGGCGATGTCAAAACCCGCGTGCTGGCACTGCCGGGTAAGTAATGCCATACCATCCTACCCGAGTAGTGGGCGATGAGCAGACTGTCGCGTACATCCGAAAGCCCAAGGAAGGGCTCTCGGACCGCGAGCTTGATGTCTGGGAGATCACCACGAGCCGACAACAGATAATGGACGCAGATCACGAAGATCTGTTGTTCGCCGACGAGCTTGATCGTGAGGACGTGCTGCTCCACTTCGAGGGAATACACCCACCGAAGCGGCCCGGCATGACCAACACGCTACCGAAGTTGACCGTCAACTACCATAACAACCTGCCCCAGCGGGTCACGTTGCTCAACTACGAGTGGTACGACAAGCAGGATCCAGTTGAGATCTGCAAGATGGCCCAGGAGGGCGAGCCTGTTATCTACCAGATGTTCGTCCAAGAGTACGATTACGACTACAGGTGGGAAGAACCCAAGCGGTGGATCCGCGGTCGTTACCATAAAGATGCTGGCCCGTTGGAGGAGCACGGGTGCTACAAACGCAAACGGGCGATAATGGTCGCTGGCGAACCAGTCATGGTCCGCGAGGTCGTCTACAACCCGAAGGTGGCAGAGCGTAGGGCGAAGGCCCGTGACCGCTACAACCACAAGGTGAAAACCAAACGTACTAAAGGCCCGCTGCTCACTAGCGAACTGGACGAGGTCACCCGTGGACTCAACGCCATGCTCCCCGGCGCAGACCTGCTCAAGAAACCCGGCGGGTGGAACACCAGGCGCTGGGGCTCGGTGTACGACCTCAAACAGGCACTGCGATTGGTCTGGACGGTCTTTGACCTAACAGCCCACCGGCAGTGTAAAGAGTTCCAAGAGCTGCTCGCTAAGTGGCGAGCCGGAGATCGAGCTGCCGATACCAAGCGACGTTGGTCCGGCGACGTTGAGAGCCCTGACTGCGTATATGGGAAGCTCTGGAGGTGGCTTACCAAGGAGGCCAAGATCAGTAAACCGCGAAAGAGGTCGTTCCAGGCCAAGGGCCGCGGTTATCCTTTATAGGGAGGCAACATGGCCCGACGACGACACAAGCGGCGTTATCACGTCCACCTGATGAAAGTCGTTGGCGTTAAGGTTTCAGGAGTTGAGGCCGACGACATGCCAGCGGCCATCCAAGACGCCGAGGATGAGCAGGACTGGCACCGGCTGTTCCGGGACGTGAAAGGCGTTGACACAGAATACAATGAAGACACGACCAGCTACCTGGTCGATGTTGTCGGTGACGAGGAGTTCAATCTCTCCGAGTGGTTCGACAGCGTTACAAACCCCCTCTACTTAATCCTCAAGGAGATCGTCGATAGTGAGCGTAATCCTGACCGATTGGCAGCGGCCCTTGAGGCTGCCAAGAAAAGATTGAGGTGTTTCGTATGACATTACGAGAGCGTTCCATAACATTGGATCCCGGAGCGCCTCTGCCTGCCAAATTCGAGACTGACTCGATGCTAGTAGGGGTTTACCGTGACGAGATGACGGACTTCCTTTACATCCGGTTCCGCATTGGCAATTTCATGTTCGACCTCGATCTGCCTGACCCGCCATCAACGCGTGTCGAAGCGGTCGAGATCGCCCGGGACTTCATCCGATCGTTACACTTTCACGGACGAGTGAAGTGGCAACTCGGCGGAGCGGGTGCAATCACTGACCAACCAAGGGTATAACTATGGAGCAACATATAAAAGAAGCGAGACCACCCTGATGAAAAGCCACAGTTTCCATTTCGACTGCGGGAACAGCAGCCAGGGGCACGTTGGATTTTGTGCCCGAGTACGCGCGGAAACCCCGCATGAGGCACTGGCTATTCTCAAGGAGGCATTACCAGAAGAACTACGTGTCGAAGTCGACGATGACCGTATCGAGTACCTGAATGTTTACTTTGGCTCTGCCAATATGACTAAGAAGGACATCGACATGGTTGACGAGAACGACATGGATTTAGCCCAGTGGGGAGAGGATGATGGCACGGAGAAGACACCCGTGGCTGACTCCCCTTGATCTGTACGAGGCTTACCCTGATGCAGACATATTACCACTCGACCCACCGGACACGACGACGACGTGGCTTTCGTTTGGCCGTAGGTTCGACCCCGGACCCAACTGTGCCGATTCGTTATTCAAATTCCTTGTCCACGAACTGGCTGAGGAGGGTTTGCCCATCGAGGAGGCGTACCGCCGGCTGCGTATTGCCTTTCTTGATATTCATGCTGTCCGGCTGCGATGTGACTTACTACTTGAGGGAAAATTAGATGGCTGACGAGACCTTTGCCTTTTCATGGGTGCCGAACACCTACGGAGCGATGCTCCAGCGCCAAGCGGTGCTTTACCCGCTGATGGGTCGTGCCAAGTCGGCGGAAGATATTACCGCCAAGACCAGACGACTCGTTGGTATGTGGAGAGCCCGCCTACACGCCTTGAAACAAGAAGGCTGGTCTCCCGGAACGAAGTACAAGGACACGCAGTACGTCAGGAACTGTCCTCCGACTTTCGTGTACACGACGCCGCATACGCGGCAGTGCAAGATCCGATACCTTTGCCCGTTCTGTTACGCCCGCTGGGTGTTGGCTGTCTGGCAGAGACTGGACGAGACGTTCCCGAACCCTCGGGACGAGTCCGAAGTTGTGAAGTTGGCGCCGACGGACGATGCTGAACTGGCAGAACGCATCCGGGAGATGACCTTCTTCTCTGACGACGCGCACGACGGGCGTCAATTACGATCCATTGACCTGGGCGGGGCACGTAGCAGCAATGAGGCTGTTCGCGCCTTTCCGTATCACCTGCTCACTCGCGAAGTCGAGAAGCCACACCCGTTCAAACGGGACCGTGACGGTGAGACGTACGCTTCGTATGCGGCGCATTTATTGAGCCAACTGGCTACTGCCCGCTCTCACACCATCACTAAGATGCACACCCTTGGGTCCTTCGCCTTCACGACGCTGGTCCCAACCGATGACAAGTGGAAGATCCTGCACAAGGAACTCCACATCGTGCCGGCCGATTATGAGGTGCCGGGCGTCAGAGGAACTATTCGCAGGATTGAGCGACCGTCGCGTCGCCGGTTGTTTCGGACGACTGCCCGAGTCTGTGCGTATCCCCGAGAGTTAATGTACGGGGACGCGGCTATGACGAAGGCGGCTCTGGAAGCCCGGCGGGGGATGCGGTTGTCTGCCAGTTACGGTGTGTGCCGTCAAGCTCACAGGAGAATCTGAATGTATCGCTTCAACCTCAAGGGGACAGAAGTTTCATGCGACTCGGCAGTCGAGTTGCTCACGGCCCTCGGGACTGACTCCGAGCCGACTACACCCACCAAACGGGCGTACAAGAAACGAAAGAAGACTGGCGCTGCTGGTCGCTCGTGGGCTATCGCTCGCTTCTACGCACAGAAACGCGGAGTAGAGTTCAACGTCAAGGCGGCGCGTGCACACCTCGCAGCGAACCCTAAGATGAAAGCCAAAATCGAGCAGGAGATGGTTGCGGCGGGGGTATAAACCGTGCCGAGCAAACATCCCTTTTTCGACATCAGCCGACTCCGCCTCGCCTCCGTCCAGGGACGCACCTCAAGGGTAGCGGTCACGGATCTGGCGGTGCCACGTCTAGGCAACCCGTCGTTCGACGGCTATGAGATTCAGTCCCTGGCCGCCCACATTGTGGCGGCCAGGGCCATGTTCCAACCGGTGATCTTCTTCATCGGCGCCCACGTCCTCAAATGTGGCCTGGGTCTTTACTTACGTCAGCTTGCCGCTGAAAAGTACGTCACTTTGATCGCCAGTAACGGAGCTGCGACCATCCACGATTTCGAGCTGGCCATGTTTGGTGCCACCTCGGAGCACGTCGGTGCGTCAATTACGGACGGCACGTTTGGGCTCTGGAAAGAGAACGAACAGATCAACAAAATCGCTAAGGAAGCAGCCTCCGTGAAGCGAGGATTCGGGGAGCACCTCGGGTTCTGGTTATCACGATGGGCGGCAAACCCAGGCGTGAGTGTGTTTGCCGGTGCCTACGAAAACAAGGTGCCATTTACGGTTCACAGCCTGATCGGCGGTGACATCACACACATGCACGCAGGTCGCGGTGACGGTATCGGCCAAGCTAGTTACAATGACTTCCTCATCTTCGCTGAGCACCTGAAAAAAATGCAGGAGCAAGGCGGGGTGTTCGTCAACATTGGGTCCGCCGTACACGGGCCGGAGATCTACCTCAAGTCGCTCTCCATGGCTCGTAACGTCCTTCGCCAAGATGGCACAAAGCCGGCAAAGTTTACGACCGGCGTTCTGGACATGTACCCGTTGCCAACGAATTGGCGTGACGGCGAGGCCGGTGAAAACGAACCTGGGTACTACTTCCGTCCATGGAAAACGATCCTGCTGCGCTCACTCAACGATGGGTGCGCCAGTTACTACGTCCGCGGGAACCACATGGTGACCCTGCCGGCGTTATACCAGTGGATCCACAAGCTCGAACGAGAGAACAAGGAATCTGCATGAGCACGACCACAGACCTGCCAGGCCAGCACACACTGCCTGGTGTAGAACCAGAAAACGGGCAACCAGCCCAACCCACACAGCAGCCGCCAGCTCAGGAACCCCTTGAGCTGACGTATGCGTTACTGCGGGATTTCGAGAAGCAGGAAGGCTGCGACGGATACTCGTCCGACAGCAAACGCGTCAAGCTGCTCTCCGATTACGCATGGCTCCGCAATCTTGCCCCGGGCCTGACCTTCGAGGTCTTTCTCGAAAAATACAAACTCGTCGCCAACTTTGACGCCGAGAACCGGAAGCACCCGGACGACGCCCTCAAGTTCCACTGCCCGCGTGCGAAGTCCCAAGCGGACAAGCTCGAAAAGCCGCAGTGGTCCGCCAAGGAGGCAGTTGACATCATGGTGTTGTTCGTTGATGGCTGCCGCGAGGCCGATCGGGCTGGTACGGAACCAGTCGACATCGACAATTACCTCGAAGCGATCAGCCCTGGCTACAAGGACGGCAGCATCCCGGCGCCCGAGAAGGTAGCCGTTCAGCGAGGCCCAACCGCCAAGCGTGCTGCACGCCAAGGTGAGCCCGCTCCGGCGGATCCCGTCAGTGGCCTCGTTGACACCGGCAACCCGCTGCGGCCCACTCGGGCTGGGCAGCGAGTAATCTACGCTCGGCCAAACCAGGCCGATCGGCAGATCAAAGGTGTTGTCGAGGCGATCAACGTCGAAGGCGACCGCTCGTACGTTGATTTCCGCTCGGACGAAGGCGAGTTGATGCAGGGCGTGAATATCTTGCACTGCACCGTCTGCGACGAGACGCCACCGGCCACCCCGGAGGCTTCCGAGGCGAAGAAGCTCTGGGTGCCAAAGAGCCAGTTCCCTGCTGTCTTACAGGCGCTGGAGCTGCAAGTGCCCATGGGCAACGTGGCCCTTGGCGAGTCTATCTACCAGTGGTCGCAGGAGTTTGATTGCGGCATGCTGGCGGAAGTGACTGTCGTAAATGGTGAGACCGGCCCCTTCGTGGACGCCGTGCTCGTGCATCCCAACGTCCAAGGAGACCCAGGCGTGGTCCGAGAGTTGGATCCCCGCCAGTCGATCCTGGGCGATTACCGCTTCGAGACGCCGGATAACGGTGTGCTCCTTCTGGAGGTATGTACGAGACAATGACAAAGCCAACACGCCACGCAATTCTCGTGGTGGGCGACGTCATGTTGGACCGACGAGTGGAGGGGGGGATGCGACGCATCTCCCCCGAAGCTCCGGCCCCCATCGTTCGGCAGACGGGGTTCCC